>Ga0181592_10002298_pt1 | contig 15677 bp, 17 predicted proteins | sample 071ome_20_FD_133755 | JGI IMG/M metagenome (GOLD analysis project Ga0181592, IMG submission 133755) | Coastal salt marsh microbial communities from the Groves Creek Marsh, Skidaway Island, Georgia - 071412BT metaG (megahit assembly) | ecosystem: Environmental > Aquatic > Marine > Intertidal...
AATGCACCACCTTCGATAACGAGGTCTTCCTGATGCTTTAGACCTTCTTTTACGTAAGCAAATTCACCATCAAAGTATGCAAGCTTAATCTGACGTAATTCCGCTTCACCTTTCTGGTTTAACACATAAACCTTGGCATCTAATCCACTGGCTTGCATCAGCGCACTCATGGGAATTTTTGCCACATGGGTTTGAATGTTTGGAGTGATTTGGCAATGAGCAATTAATCCAGAGTAAAGTTTTTGTGTGTCTTTTAGTGCGAGCACGACTTCAAATGTTTGAGTTGATGGATGGGCCCTACCGGAAATTTCTTTTACTTGTGCCTGTAAGGTTTGTCCCGGATAGGCATCCAGTGATACTTGAGCCTGATCTGCAATGTTCAGCATCACCACATCCACATCGGCAACGGAAAGATTGACTGCCCAGCCTTCTCCTTCATCTGCAAATTCAAAAATGGGCTGACCACTGGCCACAACTTCATTTTTTTCGATGTGACGAGTTAATATCCGCCCATTGGCGGGGGCATGAATTTGGGCATGCTTGCGGTTGAATAACGCAATACGCAACTCAGCTTCGGCCACGTTTACTTGGGTGGTGGTTTGGCGCATCTGTTCATTCGATGCCAACGCCTGACTTTCAAGCTCAGTTAAACGAGCCAGCTTGCGTTTAGCATCACTTAGCATGGCCTTCGCTTTGGCCACTTGCGCGTCAATTTCTTCTAATTCTAAAGAGGCCAATAGTTGACCCTTTTTCACGGTTTGGCCTTCTTGCACAAAGACTCCGCTGGAAATACCCGGGACCTTAAAGCTGAGAGTTTGCTCTGATATAGGTCGAACGATGCCACTGGCAATAACGCTTTTTGAGTGATTTTCAAACTGAACAGGTGCGATTTTCACCGGTACGGTCTGTGCCCAAGCCACTTTCGCCAATATTAGCCATCCCAGAAACGACACTACTTTTGAAGCATTCATGAAGCTTTCTCCCCTATTCACGGAAATGCGTTCATTCCCTGATATATGTTGACAGTGAAAACATACTAGAATATTGATGTTTACAGTGTCAACAAAGATATGAATAATAGCGTCATGAGTACTCAAAAAAACCAATACCACCATGGCGATCTTGCCAGCGCCTTTATGGATGCCGCTATTCGCCGTATTGCTGAACATGGGGTTGAAAAATTGAGCCTAAGGGCTGTCGCCCGAGACTTAGGTGTCAGCCAAACCGCTCCATACCGACACTTTCAAGATAAAACGCACTTGCTTCAGCTTTTGGCCCAGCAAGGATTTGAGATGTTGGCCGATCAGACCAAAACTGCGGCCAATGACTATGAAGGGGATCTACTGGATAAGATTCTCATTTCAGGAATGGCATATTTGAATTTTGCTAAACATCATCCAGAACACTACCGGCTTATGTTTGGTAGTAAATTACCGCGTCAATGCCAGCCAGAAGTACTAGAGAACTCCAGCCTAAGTGCTTTTGGGTGCATCTTAGATCAGGTTACTCTCGGAGTTGAACAGGGTGTATTAGTGCAAGAAGAACCAAAAGTATTAGCTAAAACACAATGGTCCACGGTTCATGGCATTGCCATGCTAATGATTGATGGCTTTTACTCAGAGTATTCACCACAAGCGCTCAAACAACTCTTTACCAGCATGCTCAGATACAGCATCAACGGCATAGCAGCTGAAAAATCGAACCATAGTTAATGAGCAAAGCGCTTCAATCAAAGAGTGCCATGCTATGCAGAGTTTGGCTCATATCGATTAGCATGTTTCATGGATTCAAAATCATTAAAGCGCACACCATTTTCTCGCATGACTTCATGGGCTTTTTTCGCGGTAAGTTGGCGAATATAAAACGGCTCAGCCACCACAAAGTGATGAATGGCATGGGTGGCACCAAAATTAAAACAGAATAATTGCAAAGGCAGCAACGCTGGGTGATTTAAAACCTGTGTTTGATTCAACACACTGGTCACATTGCCATAATAATGCATATTTGAGCTGATCAAATTCAAACAGAACGAGCGCAAATAAAATGGCGCAATAAGAATAACAACAAGTGGCTCTACAGTTTGCATCCATTGAATGGTGGATGCTTCCCATTGAATATCCAAACCTGCCCAGTTGGCAAAATGAAACCCTAAAAAACTATACCAAATCATAACGGTTATGACTGGGAACGGTGCATGGGCTAACACGGTAAGCACCGAACTGGTTACTTTTTCAAATCCCGGTTTTTGAATCACAGCACGAATCACGCCTCCTACTAGGGTATCCAACATCACAATAAAACGCAGTGGGCCAATTTTTAAGCCATTACCGATACCGCGCTCTTCAATGTCATCAGGCGTTCCCGATAATTTGTGATGTTCAAAATGCAAATCGCGACGTACCCAAGGGTTAATCGTGCCTGGTCGCAGAATCCAACCCACCAGCAACATAAAATGATGGATGATTTTGTGTTTTTTAAAATACATCCAATGAATCAAGTCATGTTCAAGTTCATGCAATAGAGAGGTAAAAATAGCCACAAGCGGAATACATAAATAAGCAGGAATCCATTGCTGTAAATAAGCGTAACCCGTTATTACCACACCTAAAACCGAAAATATAAAAATACTCATACCCATGAGATTTTTATTAGCTAAGATTGGATAACGCTCACGTATGGCGTTGCCTTCGGCGCGGACCACTTGGCGAATCGTTTGAATTTTTTGTTGATCAGTTACTTGCATGGTTTAGCGCTTCAAACAAAGGGTTAGCCCGTCGGCTATGGGTAAGTGACTTAATTCAATGCGTGAATCGGTTTGTAGTTTTTTATTAAGCGCACGAATGGCTTGGGTATCCGCATCTTGATGGGCATCATCAATCACACGACCACTCCATAACGTGTTGTCGATTAAAATTAAACCGCCACTTCGAACAAGTGTTAGCAGGGTTTCGTAATACTCATTGTAATTCGCTTTATCTGCATCTAAAAAAGCCAAATCAAATGTGTCTTGTTCACCCTGCTTGATTAAGTGATGTAATGTGTCCATCGCTGGGGCTAAATGCAGCTGACAAATGTCTTCTACGCCTGCTTTTTCCCAAAACGCTTTTGCTGTATTGGTCCAGTTTTCATCAATATCACAGCAGATGATGCGCGCAGGGCGAGTCATGTTTTGCGCCATACAAATAGAGCTATAACCTGTGAATGTTCCAACCTCAATAATATTTTTAGCGTTCATCAGCTTGACTAATAAGCCCATGAATTGCCCTTGTTCTGGGGCAATTTGAAAACGGGCCATTTCATCTTGTGCCGCAAGTTCCGCTAGCTCTTTAAGTAACGATGATTGACGACCAGAGGTCTTCAATAAATACTCATAAAGCGCGTCGGACATTTTTAAGGTTTTTTGCGTCATAATTTAATCCAGCAGATAAAGACGATAAAACGATACTCCTTCTTTACACTGCTTTGTCGTTCCTTGATTTAGGCTGTTCTTGTTGTTAGCGCTAAATATCTCAAGCAAAATATTTAAGCCTTACTGGCAACAGTAAGGCTTTTTCTGCATCAGCCGTACATGTTCACAAATGGATTGGTGCGTTTTTCGTGGCCAATAGTGCTCATGGGGCCGTGACCCGGAATAAACTGAGTTTCTTCAGGTAGGGTAAATAACTGATCCTTAATGGCATTTAGCAAGGTTTGATGATCACCACGGGGGAAGTCCGTTCGGCCGATACCACCATTAAATAACACATCCCCCACCACAACCAGCTTGGCAGGCTCGCTGTAAAACACCACATGGCCTGGGGTATGCCCCGGGGTATGCATGACACTTAAAGTTTGATTGCCTACGGTAACGGTATCGCCTTGCTCTAACCATTGATCCGGGGTGAATAATTCTGCTTGAGGAAAGCCAAACATGGCACTTTGTTGCGGGAGCATATCAATCCAGAACTGCTCTTCTTTTTGCGGGCCAATAATAGGAACCGCGTAATCTTTAGCTACAGCAGCCGTGGCACCGGCGTGATCGATATGCCCATGAGTCAACCAGATGGCTTTTAATTCAACACCTAATGCTTGGATCGCTGCTTCGATTTTATGTAAGTCACCACCGGGGTCGACCACCACTGCGTGGTTTGTTTCATCACACCATAAGATGGAACAGTTTTGCTCAAACGCCGTTACCGGCACAATTTTGTATTGTAAGGCCATGAGATACCCAAACTTGAATCTGATAATGCCACTAGTTTACCAGTTCAAGCTTGGGCTTCACAGAAAGAGCTCGCCTGCGGTGTTAAGCCACTAGACGCTGGATATTGGTTTTAGCTTTGGAAAGAGCTTCCTCTTTCACTTCATCGCCCATATTTAGGCCTTCTGCGTAGATAAACTCCACTTGGGTGATGCCTATGAATCCAAAGAATGTTTTGATGAAGTCGGTTTGGGTGTCGGTAACCTGCCCTTCATGAAAGCCACCACGGGCCGCAACCACATAAACGGGTTTGTCTCGTAGTAGGCCTTCAGGGCCATTTTCTGTGTATCTAAAAGTGATGCCAGCACGAGCCACTTGGTCCATATATGCTTTTAATTGACTCGGTATATTGAAGTTATACATTGGCAAACCCAGCACAACCGCATCTGCGTTATCTAGTTCATCAATTAAAGCTTGGCTGGCATCAACGATGGCTTGTTGCTTGGCGGTACGGTTAGCTTCTTCGCTGGCAAAAGCAGCAATGATATTGGCATCCAAATGGGGAATAGGATCATTAATCAGATCACGCACCACCACCTGTGTGTTGGCATGTTCTGATTGATACTGCTCAGAAAACGCATTGGCCAAGGCCGTAGATTGAGATCCGTCACCAAAAATGCCGGTATTGATTTGAAGTAATTTAGTCATGTTCTGGCTCCAATTGTGTGTTTGCTAATCAATTGAAACCAGTTTAAAACAATTAATTCGATTAAAAAGCGCAATAAATTGCACAGTTAAATCGAATTTTCAGATACTTTAAGATTCTTTATCTGGGCTGATGCGGCTGTAACCCAGAATAAAGTAGCTTAAAACCTGAGCGGTAAAGTAAACAATAAATCATGCCGTGACCACGTCCGACAAAAAATGCTCGCCCTGAACGACTCGCCCCATACTGACAATGGTGCCAATCACTAAGCCTGCAATGAGGTAACGACGCTGACGAAACACCCAAGCAAACGCCATAAAGAAAAAGCCCATAGCACCATGACCACTGGCAAAACTCTGATTACGCCCCGGTTGCTCGGTGATTACAAAGGCGGGGGTGAACTCTCGTTCGCCACCAAATTGCTGCACGTCCCGTGGCCTTGGTCGATCCCAGTTATCTTTCAAAATTGGGTGCACGATAATGCCTGGGCCAATCAGTAGCACCAACAACAAAAAACCTGAATATTTGCGTGTTGGTAACAGTGACCTTTTAAACCAAGGCAATACCAGCATGATGAGCAAAACAGGAATTAATACTTTAGGAATGTGTAAAAACACCCAATAGACAAACTGAACAAACCCGTTTTCATTCAGTTTAAAACCCTTTTCTCCCGGTGTACCGTCCCAAAATAAGGCGGATAAACCTGTATCAATTTGCGGAAACACCACAAAGATAATCGACACAATAATAAATAAAGGAATGGCCCAATGGCGTTTCAAAAATTGCATAGCGTGCTTTCTTTATAAAAAGCTGAATTGTGCCATAGATGCGACGGCTCAGCCAAAGTACTTATCAGCGTCTCACGTCACAGTATCCGCGTATGCAATGACAGCAAGAAAAAGTAACCGTCTGCTAAGTCACCATCATTGCCTGCCACACTGCCCTCGCCAAGCATATTCATTCCCACTTCTAGCTTAAATTGCAAAGGTCGTTTTAAGTTTTGAATCCAAGCGGCTCCGATGTTCCAATCTGTCATACCAAAAGATGCTACCCCACCGTCCGCTTGTAAGTAACGCCAGTTCCCGCCCTTGGGCTTGGCAAATACTTGAACACTTTGTCGCTTATTTAATACTACTTCACTGTATAAATCCGGAAACACCCAGTGATGATACATCTGACTATTAGGCCGAGATTCCAGACCAAACACAGGGTACATGGCATCGATACCAAACCGTGTATCTTGGCGTACCCCTAGCACCCACTGCGCTTTACGATTTGCCTTATACTTTGCAAGCCATGCAAATTCATTCACATAGCGGGTTTGATCAATAATGGATTCATCAGAGTAATACGCCGGTTCATACCTTAAAACATGCTGCCAGCGGCCGCTGCGTTTCATGTGAAATTCAAAAGGTAGGGCAAAACGATAAAAGCGGCGAGTATCCGTTACACTGCCTGACAAAACCATGCGGTTTTCGCTAAATTCAAAACCGCCAAACCAAGTGCCTGCAAACGAACTCACCGCCAGCAATGGCAATCGCAATTGCGTTTCTAAGCGCTGTACGTTGAAGTTCTCTATGCCGCTGAATGCACGAGCCGTATCACGCTGATGACTTACTTGAAGCTGTAGTAAGGCATTTTGCGCAATGCAGCCCTGCGATAAAAGAAAGATAATTGCAAAAAATCGCCATTTCATGATTTGAGTGTAGCCAAATCCATGAAGGCCGTTTAAGAGAAGTTAGAGAGATTGGGCCAAACCTTCGATGGTTTCCCAGTCCTTACTTTGCATCAAATCACGGGAACACAGCCAAGAGCCGCCCACTGCCAATACATTGTTAAGGGCTAAAAACTCTTGGTAATTGGTCTGAGAAATACCGCCTGTTGGGCAAAAACTCACCTGAGGAAAGGGGCCCGAAAACGCCTTTAACATGTTGACGCCCCCTGCTTGCTGCGCAGGAAAAAACTTAAACTCGCTCAAGCCATTATCTAAACCCAAAATAATATCCGAAGGCGTCATCACCCCAGGCATAAAGGGCATATTTAGTTGCTGTGCTTTTTGAATTAAGCCTTCCGATATGCCCGGACTTAACGCAAATTGTGCCCCTGAATCTTTCGCTTGTTGAATATGATCAGCGTTGGTGGCGGTGCCCACCCCGACAATGGCTTCAGGCACTTCGCTGGCAATTTTTTCGATGGCTGCAAATGCCACAGGGGTTCTTAACGTAACTTCCAATAGGCGCACACCACCGGCTACCAATGCCTTAGCCAGAGGCACTGCTTGTTCGATTTCATCGATGACTATGACGGGAATTACCGGTTTGCTCTCTTTTAACCATGTTTCAAATGACATTTATTCATCCCAATCAATACTAATTGCACCTTGATCGGCCGCGTTAACATGTTTACGAAACACGCTAAACAGCTCACGGCCAACGCCCATTTGTTTTGTTGCTTTAAACTGAGGCTCCCGTTCATGCCAATCCACATTGATGACGTTCATGTCCCCAGTTTCGGCGTTAATCACCACGGTGTCGCCATCCTCAATTAAATCGATAAAGCCACCACTGGCAGCCTCGGGCACGCAATGAATGGCACTTAGCACCTTACCAGATGCACCGGAGCGACGACCATCCGTTAACAGGGCCACATGAAAACCATTATCTTGCAAGCTACCCAATACAGGCATCAACTTGTGTAGTTCGGGCATACCATTGGCTTTGGGACCTTGCCCTTTTAGTACCACCACCACATCTTTGTTTAATTCTTTATCTTGAAACGCTTTTATAACATCCAGCTGATCGGTAAACACCTTTGCTTGTGCGCGAATTTCTCTGTGTTCTGGTTTCACCGCAGATACTTTGACAATGGCACGACCAAGATTACCATTAAGCAAAGTCAGGCCGCCTTTTTCATCAAACGGTTTGTTTGCTTTAGCTAATACCTGTTTCTGTTGTTCCGCTTTAACTTTTTTACCGTAATAATTTTTCCAATGGCGCGTGCTATGAATAATATCTTGCGCTAGCGTTTTCTGAGTCACCGTCAATACATCACCATGCATTAAGCCTGCTTGCAGTAATTCATTGAACACATAGGCCGTACCACCCAGTTTATGAAACGTATTGATATCGGCAGAACCATTGGGGTACACCTTACAAATTAACGGCACCACCTGCGAAAGGTCATGCATATCTTGCCAAGTTAATTGATAACCGGCGGCTTTTGCTACCGCAATCCAGTGAATGGTTAAGTTACTTGAGCCGCCTGTTGCTAACAGTGCCACGATGGCATTGACCAAACTTTTCGCATTCACCAAGTGCCCCAACTGAATGGCTGAATTTTGTTTATGCATGCTTAATTGGGTATTGCTGGCAATTTGCTCACAGCCTTCTGAATTGAATTTTTCACGCACTCCCGAATCCGGTTGCTCAAACGCACTGCCCGGTAACATTAAACCCATGGCCTCCAAAAGCATTTGGTTTGAGTTTGCTGTACCATAAAACGTACAGGTACCAGGACTATGGTAGGCGGACACCTCACTTTCTAATAACTCCTCATCACCGACTTTGCCCTCTACATATTCTTGGCGAACTTTTGCTTTTTCTGAATTACTGATACCTGTAGCCATGGGGCCAGCAGGGAGGAAGATCGCGGGCAAATGACCAAAACGCAGCGCACCCATTAATAAACCCGGTACGATTTTGTCGCAAATGCCCAGTAACACCATGCCGTCGAAACTTTGATGGGAAAGCCCCACTGCAGTAGAAAGCGCAATACTGTCACGGCTAAACAAGGAAAGCTCCATACCGGCGTAACCCTGTGTCACCCCATCACACATGGCCGGCACACCGCCAGCCACTTGCGCTGAAATCCCGTACTTATATAGCTCTTTTTTTATCATTTCTGGGTAGCGATAATAGGGCTGATGGGCACTGAGCATATCGTTGTAGGCCGTCACAATACCCACGTTCAAACCGGCGGTGGTGTCTTTTAAAATCAACTTTCCGACATCATCTTGCGAGGCCATCACATGGGCAAGGTTAGTACAACCAAGTTGCCCACGAGTGGGCCGCTCTTGCGCCATGCTCGCCATTAACTCTAAATACGCTTCACGAGATTGCTGACTTCGCTCCTCAATATTGCGTGTCACTTGGGCCACAATTTTGTGGATCATGATGCACTCCAATAAACATGTAACGGACAAACTGTTTGATGAATCAAATAATAAATTGGCAGTGGGTGTTCGACATTGCTATCTTGCATCGCCTGTAGCACTTGATGCTTTTCTTTACCGGTAATAAATAAATACAAGGCTTTGGCCTTTAATAAATAGGCCAAGGTCAAACTCATTCTTGCGGGCTTACCTTCTGGGTAGGCAGGTAAACAAGGCGCGCTTTGTTTTAAATCTAATAAAGCCGAGGTGTTGTCCATTGCTGGGAAAATTGAGGCAAAGTGACCATCATCTCCCATTCCCAAAATGGCAAAATCCAATGCCGGTATATTTTTAATCAGCATATCCGCGGTGCGCATTTGCCCAGTTGCCGGTGAAGGTTCTGAATTTTTTAATGGAAAGAAGACACAATCACGGCCTTTATTTTGCCTTAAAGTCTGAGCCAGCATGCGCTCGTTACTGTCTTCATGGTCCGAGTCCACCCAGCGCTCATCCGTTAAAGTTACCTTGACGTTTTGCCAGTGGATTGGCTGCTCGCTTAATGTTTGATAAAACGGTTTTGGCGTATTACCACCGGCCAATGCAATGGATGCCGACTTTTTTTCATCTATCGTCTGTTGCAGTTGAGCGGTGATCTCATCTAATAACGCACGTTCACATTCTGCCCGATCAGAGAACTCATAAAGCTGCATTTAGTTATTCTCCTGCCACAGTCGCCCGTCCTTCGCTAATAATAAAGTGGACGCTGCAGGCCCCCAGCTACCCGCTGCATACGGCTCGGGCCGTTGATCCGCCTGTGACCAAAACTCCAATATTGGATCAGCCCATTGCCAAGCGCTCATGAGCTCGTCTTCACGTAGGAATAATGTTGCGTTGCCATTGATTGCGTCAGCAAGTAATCGCTCATATGCATCCGGTACTCGCTTCTTTTGCCCTGCATTATTTAAGCTCAATGTCATTGGGCGCACTTGCATGTGGTTACCAATGCGCTTTTCACACATTTGTAAGCGCACACCTTCATCTGGCTGTAATCTAAATACCAATTTATTTGCCATGGTTTTTTTGTTTTGCATTTCAAACAGGCTATGAGGCACCTCTTTAAACTGCACCACAATTTCACAAGCTCGTTCGGCTAGACGCTTACCGGTACGCAGATAAAACGGTACCCCAGCCCAGCGCCAATTATCAATCTCCGCCTTTAAGGCCACAAAAGTGTCGGTGTAAGAGTCATGACTCACCCCAGGCTCGTCTCGATACTTTGGCACCATTTCGCTGCCATTACTGGTTTGAATCATGCCCGCATCGTATTGACCACGAACCACTTTATCTAAGAGATCATCACCAATAATGGGTTTTAAAGCTTTTATGACTTTTACTTTTTCATCACGAACCGCCTCCGGTTCCATAGACGCAGGCGGTTCCATGGCTGTCATACATAACAACTGTAATAAGTGATTTTGCAGCATGTCACGTAAGGCACCTGTGCCCTCATAGAAACCCGCACGCTGTTCAACACCTACGGTTTCTGAAATGGTGATTTGTACGTGATCAATGTAACGCTGATTCCATTGGTGCTCGAAAATGGAATTGGCAAAACGTAAGGCCAGCAGGTTTTGAACCGTCTCTTTACCGAGGTAATGATCAATACGGTAAATTTGTGATTCTTGAAAGAATTCCGCCACACGGCGATTAATGGCTTGCCCACTACGATAGTCACTGCCAATAGGCTTCTCTAAAACGATAATGCTTTGCTCATTGATGATATTTTGTGCGAACAGCTGTTCAGAGATTTCAGGATACAGGCGTGAATGCACCGCACAGTAATATACGTTGCGTCGATTATTGGCTTTCAGCTTTTTAGCCAACTTGCTGTAACCCGCCGCTTTGTCGAGATCCATCCCTATGTGTCGAATACGTTTGGCAAACTGCTTCCACAGTTTTTCATCGATGTCCGTACCATGCTGGTGCGCGTGCTCTTTTATGTGCTCAAGGTAAGCATCTAAGGTTGTGTTATTGCGTGTGACCGCCCAGATTTCACCTTCTTCGTTTAGCCTGCCGTCGACATGCAGGTAGTACAATGCAGGAATCAGCTTTCGCAGGGCCAAATCCCCCGATGCGCCAAACAGAACCAAGTCGAATGGCTCTGTAATATCGGGCATTCGCATAGGTTGTCTCCTTAATGTGGTGCAAGATTGCAAATAAATGATCCTATTGGTGCATTTAAAATATCACTATAGGTTATTTGACACTATGAGCTTAATTATTAATTGTTACCTGCACTATTTATGCCTGCTCATTTTTCAATCAATCCCTCTCAAGCGACTCACTTCTATCTATAAAACAAGGGGGTTATATAGTGGCATCCCGTGTCTTGCTCGCTAGCTATTCAATTTTCTGACTTTCTATGGGCATAAAAAAAGCCGCATCAGCGGCTTTTAAATCAGCATGTCTTGATTATTTTTGAAACAAGGCCTTGTTATACGGAAAGCTAATATTTAATAAAAAGACAAATACAGCTGCGCTTTCAAACAACTCACTAGAACGGCCAACCCCTTTAATTAACCCCTCTGCCACAATGGCAACAGTGAACCAAGCAATAACATGATGATAATGAGCAATGGGTACGCCTAATGAATCACAAAAGCGTTTAAAGCCATCAAATTTACGATATGCAAACGTAAACACTAATAAATACACCAACAAGGAAAGGCCTAACAAGGCACTAAAAATGATTTTATTCACTTTTTTCCCCTCAACTACTAAGTTGTGGAGGTTAGTTTCTTGTTGTGCGTTGTTTTGTTTGAACCACTCTGAGCTTTCAATGTTAAAAATTCGTTGCCCCCAAGAAATTTCTTCACCAGCGCCAAAGAAACAAACTAACGCCAAGAATGCCCAAACAGCAATGAACCCTGCATTTTTAGACTTTCTTAACGTAAACACACGATGCAGCGCCACCGCACAAGACAACAGCAAGCCAATCACCGTTAACCATTCAATTGGACCGTCTTCTTTAGCCAGCACCAAGGTGTAGTACTCTGGGTCAATAAAAGCCGCTGTAGAGCCCACTACTAATAGTAGTGCAATCAATGGGTAAACAATTTTCTCAACCGCATGTAACGAATTAAACATATTAAAATTCCGTTGATTTTCGAAGACGAAGGGCTTTATTAATGCCCGCAAAAATAAAGCTAAAAATACAAATAATGACAGCCACAGGATCAATCAAGTAGCTCCACAGGTTTTCGCTTTCCAATAACCCTACGCCATTGGCCACTAATGCTAACGCAATCACCAATGCCAAATGAGGGTGCGAGAAGAACCACGCAATCAGCGCAATCCCGGCTAGTGTCACCACAAGATAATTGTAAGCAGGGTTAGCGGTGTACCCCATGGCGAATGGGTCAAACATGGTTGCACCCATTGTCATAGGGAACATAAACACACCCAGTGCCAACACAAACCACTTTAGTGAAGGCTGAACCTGAATGCTGTTTGGCTTGATCGTATTGTATAAATAACAAACAACCAAAAACAGCGTGGTGATACTAATATCAGAGAAAAACCCACGAACAAATTCGATCATAATCCAATTGTTAATGGGTAACACCAAGGCAACAGCCGCACATACATAAGCAATGGGCCAATATTTTCCCCAACGCTTCACTTGTAACAATCCAAAGCAGATCGCCATGAAAATTAAAGCGGAAGAAAACATTGCAAATAGAGTAATCATAATAATGTCTCCAACCAAGCCTGATTAAACCTTAGATGAATAAACTTTAATCGATCCCAGGTGTACATCACATGAAAAATATCCCCTTGCTTGGTTACCCAAGGATAGCCATAGCGACCTTCGTGAGAATCTTCTTTTTCAGGGTTTTCTAAATATTTCACAACCTTCCAAGTCTCACCCTTATCATAAGAGACCGCTAAGGCTAAATTATTACGAGGACGTTCCCGCTGACGATTAGAATCATTAAATAACATCCAACTGCGATTGTTATTATCCACAAACGCAAACACCGCAGAGTTAGGGTTATCCACATCAGTAGGCTGGTATTCCTCCCAGGTCACCCCTGAGTCATAACTAATATTGCGATGAACCTTCTCAATATCACGGCCACTGTCTCGTATCATGGCCACCACTGTTTTGTCATCGTAAACCATCAAACTGGGCTGAATAGTGTTATCCCCATCGGTAATGCGATAGCTATCCAAAACATTACCCGCTAAATCTAAGCGAATGATATGTGAAAACTCACCAATCAATTCATGATAAACCGGTAACCCAAAGGTGCCATCTTCATACGTAATCACATCATTCTTGATTAATGTACTGATATTCAAAAATGGCGTGTTCACCAAACGCTTAGATCGATGCCATGTTTGACCATCATCAAGCGATGTCATCACATTAATGTTACTGGTGGCCCAACCGCCAATAGACACCGTCACATAAAATAACAAGGTCACACCACTAGGGTGGCGATACAGTACAGGGTTGCCCAATTTTTTAATAAAGCGGTTTAATTGATCAGATGCTTGATAGCGATCTAAAATCGCCACGGGCTGGGACCATGACAAGCGTTGACTGTCAAAAACAGAGGTAAACAGCTTAACGTCCGGCTTACCTTCCCCAGTACCACCATACCAAGCCCCCAATAAATTACCGTTAGGTAAGGTCACTGAGGTCATGCTGTGCATAGCAGGGGTATTGCCTTCACCAAACTCATAGCGCTCAAATATAGGCGTAATCTCTAGTGTGCTTTCAGGAGCTAGGCTAACCACTACCTCGTCATCATGAGACAAGGTTAAAGATAAGATTAGGCCGAAAATAGCCAATACAGGGATAAAAAATCGCTTGAACAAAATATACACAGCAGCTCCTTTTAGAGCCGCATATTATCTAGTGCACAAGGACTTGCTGCAAGTGTATATGTCGCTTTGGTTACAGGCTGATTTTCCAATCATTTAGCTGTAACTTTGGTTGATATGTTTTTGGTAGGTCCGCATAAGCGAAGCGCCATCCGACGAATGTGGGAATATGGCCTTCTAAACATCCAATGTCCGAAGGCGGTAGAACCTTTTCCGACTTACGGGTTAGCGGATGGTCAATGAGGAAAAGAAACGAAGATTACTATTGTGTTCAGGACTGATCAGGAAAACTGAAATAACAGCACAGCCCTGTTTTAAATCGCAACCCTCACGTCATACAACCATGCCAAGATAAGTCCTAGCACACCTTCTTTTGTAGCAAGTTTTTAGTGTTCACGTAAAAGGCCCATCTGCAGCGAATGGTTATGCGTGTCTACGCTATCGACTCAACCTTTGTTTTAAGCCTTTCGACAGCCAAACGCGACATTGCTTTCATTCGAGGGCGAAGTAATGGTTGGATAATTCTGGTAACCCCAGTTGCCCCATACGTTAATGTTCGAGTAAAAATAACGCCTGATTTTGAAGGCTCAAAATCATAACGGATTTTAAGCCACCCCCCCTTCATCGTTCCCTCTACCTGCCACTGAACTGAGGGAATGGCCGCAACAACCTTGTAATGAGGATAACGACGCATTTTCAGAGGGATGGGCGAAATTGGCTGTAATTCCACGACTTCATCAAAAGAATCGCCCGCCTTCAAGGTGTCAACGGTGGCGCTAGCAGACACAGAATTCGGGTGCCATTCGTGCCATAACCAAGGCTGTGTGATGTACTGGTACAGCGTCTGCGGAGGGACCGCAATTTCAATCGTATTCTGTATTGACTCGTTCATTGATCTTTTCCATTACCTTTTGGATAGCTACAGCTTTATTGAATGCATCACCGCGAAGTTTGTAATTTGTACATGCATTAGCATCAATAAGTTTGTACTTAATGCGCGCGTCTTTAAGATTGCCATCTATCTCTAATTTGACAGCTTGCTCGAATATATATTTAGCATCACTTTCTTCTAGGCAATCTTTGTTAAAGATAGCTAGAGATAAAATTACTACTGTAGGCACAAGACAAATTACTACAATGGCTAAGCTCTTTTTCGTACTCACTCTTGTCACCTAACAACGCGTAATACTGTCAACTTTACAATCCTTGTTATGCGTATTAATCACAATTCTAGCTCCTAGCAACAACAACGGCACAAGCAACTAAAGTAATGGTGACTGGAGACCAAAGCATCCTTTCCTTTTTACTTGGTGTAATAGTGTTTAAGATTGCACTAATTGCGCACAAAGCAACAACAAACCAAATTGCCGATTTGGAGAACTCAAAATAATTTTCAAAAATTAAACCTGCGCGCGTTAACACGACTAATGCAACAAACCCAAGCAGTAGCATCTGTACTATAGCGGTTATTCGTAACTTCGGTGGAAAACGGCCAGGATACTTACCTCCCATCGCCATTTCACCCCAAGGAGCGCCCAGTGCAAGAGCCAATTGAAAAAACATGACTAGAACAGTAAGAAAGCTAAAAATATATGCCGCTGTGGTTATTTCAAACATTCTTGTTCTTTTTCCTCATATACACATAACGCCTGCCAGCAACGGCCGGAGGAAAATGGCGCGCTTTTTGGCGAAGCCACAAAGCGTGACAGCTGCCGGAGGTCTGATTTCCTGGCCCTGTTATGCCTTGG
>Ga0181592_10002301_pt1 | contig 15669 bp, 16 predicted proteins | sample 071ome_20_FD_133755 | JGI IMG/M metagenome (GOLD analysis project Ga0181592, IMG submission 133755) | Coastal salt marsh microbial communities from the Groves Creek Marsh, Skidaway Island, Georgia - 071412BT metaG (megahit assembly) | ecosystem: Environmental > Aquatic > Marine > Intertidal...
GGTCTTTGGTGCCCGAGGCCGTTGTTGCCGCCGCGCCATCAGATGCGCGCCGGATAGATACCGCATCAATGACACTTGATGACATCATGGTGGAGATTGAAGCGGCGCATGCCGAAGGGCTCGATGTGGCGCGGGTGCATTCGGGCGATCCATCACTCTATGGTGCGATTGCTGAACAGATCAGACGGCTTCAGGCAAAGCAGATTGATTACCAGATTGTACCGGGCGTGTCAGCCTATGCGGCGGCGGCGGCCGGACTTGGCATTGAACTGACCGTTCCGGAGGTGACACAGACGTTGATCCTGACGCGGACAGCAATGAAATCATCGGCTATGCCTCCGGGTGAGGACCTTGAAACGCTAGGCCGGACAGGGGCAACGCTTGCGATCCATCTCTCGATCCGCAATTTGCGGCAGATTGAGCGTGATCTGACGCCGCATTACGGCGCTGATTGTCCGGTTATTGTGGCGTATCGGGTCGGCTGGCCTGACGAGCAATATATCCACGCCACCCTTGCCACTGTTCGTAAGATTGTTCAGCAGGAAAAGATTACCCGCACAGCGTTGATTTTCGTTGGGCGCGGTCTTGGTCATCAAGGCAATTTTCGCGACAGCGCCCTTTATGACTCTGCGCATGTCCATGTCTTGCGACCGAGGCGAGGCAATGCAGATGAGCGTGAAGCCGATACGGCCTAGCAAATGATATGCGCGTAAGACCCGGCGACTGAATTTTTTACAAGACCCATTTTGCCGAGTGCATTCCCTGCCATATCACTGGCAGAAAACAATGGGTCGCCGTTTTCGAATGTGGCTTGCGTATAGTGAAATTCATGGCCGGTAACGGGCTGGGCGCCGAGCCAGCTGAGGCGGGCTTCTGTTTGCAGTGTCCGGTAGCCAAGATGTAGCTTGCGCGCGGCAAAGCTGGTTTCCAGATCAAGCAGTCCAGCCATGTCAAAAGCGGTTCCGCTGGCGTCGATGATACGCTTTCCAAGCGTCATGAAGCCGCCACATTCGCCATAGATTGGCACCTGAGCTTCTGCTGCTTTTTGTAAACCGGTGGTGAAGCCGATGGCCGTGGATAAGGTCGGCAAATGCAATTCTGGATAACCACCGGGCAAAAAGATGAAGTCTGCATCAGCGGCTGGCGCCTCATTATTCAACGGTGAAAATGTCTGGATTGAGGCACCCATATCGCGCCAGCCTTCCAGCATATGCTGGTAATGAAAGCCAAACGCCACATCCAGCGCCATTGAAACTCTTTGCCCGGGCGGTGTGATCGGGCAGGTGAGCGTTGCGGTGCCGGCAGGGGCAAGCGGTTGCGCCAGCGCGAGTAGGGCGCGGCAATCAATATGCGCCTCGACCAAATTTGCGGCGGCATTGATAATCGATTCCAACTCACCCTTTGAGGCGAGGTCGCCGCTTTGTACAAGGCCGAGATGCCGTGAAGGGACACTGGCCTCCGCACAGACCGGTACCGATCCGATAAGGCGAATGTCGCGTGCGGCAAGTGCTTCGGCGATCAATTTCTCATGGCGGGCAGAGGCCACCCGATTCAAAATCACACCGGCAAAATGGGTGTCTGGCGGTAATTCACGAGCAAGGCCGGCCGCAAGCGCCGCGGCAGTTTGTGCCTGATGTTGACAATCAATAACGAGAACAATTCCCGCCCCCAGCTTTTGCGCGATTTCTGCACTTGAGCCACGGCCACCATCGGTCCCGTCAAAAAGACCCATGACACCTTCTATGACAAGTGTCTCACCGACAGATCTCTCGGCAAGGCGAAGCAGCATTTCATCTGACATCGCAACTGAGTCGAGATTAAAGGCCGGTTTTCCACATGCTGCGGCCAAAAAAGCCGTGTCGATGTAATCGGGGCCAGCCTTCGCCGCGCCAATATCAGCACTTTGCCGATGCAGCGCACGAAGCAGTCCAAGTGTAAGAGTGGTTTTGCCGCTGCCTGAAGAGAGGCCAGCAATGAGCAAAGCGCGGCGTGCCATCAACCGGTTTCCGAGACAGCTCTCACCCCGAGCGGGTCAAGGTCACGCGGCGGTTCACCTTGCATTTGGCTGATCCAATCAAGGCACTGGCGCATCAGGGCAACACGCCCCACACACACAATCGCCGGCGCGCCTATTCCACTGGCGGCGATGTCCTCCTGGATTCTGGAAAGGCTGGTTTCAAGCACTTGCATGTCTGGCCTTGTCGCGTTGTTGACAATGGCAACTGGTTCATTCGGGTCACGCCCGGCGGCCAGTAATTTGGAGCAGATCTCTGGCATATGCTTGATTGCCATATACATGACGATCACCTGCGACCCCTTGGAAACAGCGTCCCAGTCGATCGCTGACGGCATCAAACCTGTACGGTCATGGCCGGAGAGAAATGTCACTGACTGATTCACATCACGATGCGTTACCGGAATACCGGCATAGGCAAGTCCGCCAATGCCCGCGGAAATGCCCGGAATGATCCGCAGCTTTATGCCGGCCTGTACCAGCGTCTGTGCCTCCTCACCGCCGCGGCCAAACACAAAAGGATCACCGCCTTTGAGGCGCAAGACACGATGTCCCGCCCGCGCCAGTTCAATCAGGCGAAGCGAGATATCTCGTTGTTTTGGCGATGGTTTGCCGCCGCGCTTGCCAGCATATTCGATAATCGTGTCAGCTTTTGCCCAGCGCAGCAGCGAACTGTCGACCAGCGCGTCATAAATGATGACATCTGCCTGCTGCAGTGCATTCAGCGCATGCAACGTCACGAGGCCGGGATCCCCCGGTCCACCGCCAACCATCCACACCCATCCGGGGGTAAATTCCGGCCAATCCATTCCCTCAAGGCTTGGCAAGGTACCGTTAGCCAGCGGGGTTTTAGGGATTTTGGTATCGTTGCTCATCACACTCTGATCATAATTACTGCAATAGATATTTGCACGCAAAACCTGACAAATGAACAGGCGTTTGCAGGTCCTTTACCGGGCCGAATCCATGGCACCGGAATGTTGCTGCCTTTTCTGTTGCTCCAAGGGCGAGTTTACATTGTGTGCGCATGCCGACATCGGCTAGATTCCGACCATGGCTGACGCGTCAAAGACACCTGCTTCACGAACCGGCAAAACCCTGTCCTCGAATCTGCGGTTTGGCTGGACTACGGGCACCTGTGCAACGGCAGCCGTCAATGCCGCCTATGTGGCGCTTGTTACCGGGCAATTTCCTGAAAAAGTGTCAGTGGTAACGCCATCCGGCAAGCAAGCCGACCTTGAGGTCAGCTTCACACATGAGTCGGGTGGGCAAGACATAAATATCTGGCGCATGGCAGGAATTATAAAAGATGCTGGCGATGATCCGGATGTCACCCATGGCGCGTTGATTTGTGCGCGTGTTTCGCCCGCGCGGCAAGGTGATGGGGTGAGATTTGAGGGCGGTGAGGGGGTTGGCATCGTGACCAAGCCGGGATTGCCAATCGAGGTTGGCGAACCTGCAATCAATCCGGTGCCGCGCCAAATGATGCGTGAGATGATTGCCGCACTTGCAGAAAGGTTGGACGGGCCGCGTGATGTTGTTGTCGAGATATCGGTTCCCGATGGTGCTGATATTGCGCTTCGGACCTGGAACCCGCGCCTTGGTATTGAGGGTGGAATTTCCATCCTTGGGACGACTGGTGTTGTTCGGCCCTTTTCCTGTTCTGCATGGATAGCGTCTATCCATCGTGGCATTGATGTGGCGCGGGCCAACGGGTTGACGCATGTCATGGGGTCGACAGGCGCTACATCTGAAAATTTTGCCCGAAGCCTCTATGATCTTCCGGATATAGCCTGTCTGGATATGGGGGATTTTGTGGGTGGTATGCTGAAATATTTGCGCGGCAATCCGGTTCCCTGCCTGACCATCGCTGGTGGCGCCGGCAAGATGGTGAAGTTTGCACAAGGGGCTGTTGACCTTCATTCCGCACGCTCGCAGGTTGATTTTGATCTTTTGGCGAGATTGGCCAGTGATCATGATATCGATCCGGAGCCGGTCCGCCGGGCAAATACTGTGTTGGAAGTGATGTCAAACCTAAAGCGGACCGACAGGGACAGCTTTGCCAACGCGATCGCTGCTGGCGCGTTGAATACGGCAACAAAATTATTAAAAGGGGTCGATATCGCCATCGAAATACTGGTCGTCAGCCGAGATGGACAATTGCTTGGACAGGCGGGCTGTTTGCAAGGCAGGGCAAAGTGACATCACCACGAAAGAAACTGCTGGTTTTGGCGGGGACGCATGAGGCGCGCCAGCTTGTCGAGAAACTTGCCGACACTGGTGTTTTTGAGATCGTCGCCTCGCTTGCCGGAGCCACCAAAGCCCCCTTGCCACTGGCCGCAAATGTCCGGACTGGGGGCTTTGGCGGTGCCGAAGGTCTGGTTGAATATTGCAGGACCGAGTCGGTTGATGCGCTGGTCGATGTGACACATCCTTTTGCACGGCACATAAGTCGAAATGCGGTGAAAGCTGCCGAGATCAGAGGCATCCCGTGTTTTTCTTATGAGCGGCCGCCATGGACAGCACAACAGGGTGATGAGTGGCGTGAGTTTGCCAGTTGGCAGGAAATGGTTGATGCCATTCCAGACGGTTGCCGGGTGTTTTTGGCCGGTGGCACTGCGTCAATCGAGGCATTTTGTGCGCGTGACGACATTCACCTATGGGCGCGGGCGTTGAATGTTTCAGGGTATAATGATACCGACAAGCGTTGCTTTTTGAATGCGATGCCAAACCAGAATATGAATGCCGAGGCAGAGCTGTTTTCAAAACATGAAATTGAGCTTTTGTGCTGTAAGAACGCTGGTGGTCGCGCCAGCATCGCTAAAATAGAGGCGGCACGATCGCTGAACATACCAATTTGGCTTTTGGCGCGGGCAAAGAGAGAAAACAACGTGCCTCTTGAACAGATTCATGACAATGTTGACCAGCTTTTTACGGCGCTTTTGCAATTCGCAGGACACGCAACAGGCGATAGTGACAACAAGACAGCCAGCAACAGTTAAAAAACAAAAAGGGACTTAAGTTATGACAGAAAAAGTTGTCATTCTTGGCGGCAAACGCTCAGCAATCGGAAAATTTGGTGGATCGCTTGCGGATGTGGCGCCGTCACAACTTGGCACAATTGTAACGAAGGCGGCACTGGCAAGCGTTAATGTTTCTCCTGACGATGTTGACCACAGTGTCTATGGCAACGTTCTTCATAGTGAGGCGCGCGATGTTTACATCTCAAGGGTGATTGCGCTTGAGTCAGGTCTGCCGACGCATGCGCCGGCCTTGACGGTAAATCGTCTGTGCGGTTCTGGCTTGCAGGCAATTGTCTCGGCGGTCCAGTTGGTTCAGCTTGGTGATGCAAAAATTGCCATTGGTGGCGGTGTTGAATCTATGTCCCGCACCGGCTACCTTCTGCCTAAATTGCGGTTTGGCGCAAAAATGGGGGACGCGGCAGCAATTGATATGATGCTTGCGTCTCTTAATGATCCGTTCGGCAATGGGCATATGGGCATCACCGCCGAAAATATCGCGGATAAATTCGGTGTGTCGCGTGAAGATCAGGATGATTTTGCCGTGGTCAGCCAGGAACGTGCCGCCAACGCTATCGCGGCGGGGCACTTTGTCGATCAGATTGTCGGCATCGATGTTGGGCGCGGCAAACATGCCCGTCATTTTGATGTTGATGAACATCCACGCGCCAGCAGCCGTGAGGATTTGGCAGGGCTTCGGGCGGCCTTCAAAGACGGCGGCAGCGTTACCGCCGGGAACGCGAGCGGCCTCAATGATGGTGCTGCGGCAATCGTTCTTGCCAGCGAGGCCGAGGCCGAGAGGCGTGGTCTCAAGCCAATGGCCAGAGTTTTGTCATATGGCTTTGCCGCTGTGCCACCCGAAATCATGGGGATAGGGCCGGTACCGGCCACTCGCATTGCTCTGGAGCGGGCCGGGATAGGTGTTGCTGATCTCGATGTCATTGAGTCGAATGAGGCGTTTGCAGCGCAGGCTTGCTATGTTAGCCGTGAATTAGGGCTGGATCCGGAGAAGGTGAACCCGAATGGCGGTGCCATTGCGCTTGGTCATCCGGTTGGGGCAACGGGCGCAATCCTGACCCTGAAGCTCGTGCATGAATTGCGGCGCACGGGTGGGCGCTATGGTCTTGTTACGCTGTGCATTGGTGGCGGGCAGGGGATTTCAATGGTCGTTGAGGCTATGTAGCCGACAGATAACGGGCCCATTCAGAATTAGGTTTTTTGGAGCAGGATATGAGTGACTACAGCCATTTCAGTTTGATGCGCGATGATAATGATGTCGCATGGTTGAAAATCGATGTTGCCGGCAAATCGGTCAATGTTATGGCCAGTGATGTGATGGCAGAGCTTTCTGTGATTACGCGTGGTCTCGCCGATAATCCTCCATCCGGATTGGTCTTTTACTCCGGCAAGGAAAGGGGGTTTATTTTTGGTGCTGACATCAATGAATTCGCCGATTTTCCGGATAGAGCGGCTGTTGAAACACATATTTTTGGCGTTCTTGAGAGTTTCCAGCGCATTGAAGACCTTCCCTGCATGACCGTCATCCTGGTCGATGGCATTTGTCTTGGTGGCGGCTATGAAATGGCGTTGGCGTTTGATCGAATCATTGGTGTCGATCATCCGTCCTGTCAGGTCGGCTTGCCTGAGATCAATCTTGGACTATTGCCGGGATATGGCGGGTCCGGGCGTTCATTTGCCCGTATGGGGCTTGAGGGGGCGCTAAAATTGGTGCTGCATGGCCGACCCGTTCGTGCGGCTGATGCTGTGGCGATGGGCGCGATCGATCATGTGGTTCCAAGCAAAGACGATCTGAAAGACGCGGCCGAACGCGCCATTGCCGGTGATATTGGTCGCAAGCCGCCGCAAACTTGTGAAAACCCGGATGAATTGATAGCCAGAGAACGGGCCGCCATAGCCACACGGACACGTCCGGAGAACACACCGGCTCCCTTCGTAATTCTCGATCATTTCTCTTCCAATAATTTAAATAAAACCAATATCATAGAGCGTGAAACAAAGCTTTTTTCTGAACTTATGATGACGCCGGCTTCGGCCGGTCTTCGTCGCGTGTTTCAGCTGAATGACCTTGTCAAAAAAGGGGGGCGCGGTGATCCGGCTGTCTCTCACATTCATGTCATTGGCGCCGGTGTGATGGGCGGGGATATTGCCGCGGTGGCAGCGATGAGCGGCTTTAAGGTGACGCTTCAGGATATGAATAAAGATGCCATAAATACAGCTTTGGCGCGTGCGGAAACGCTTTATCAAAGGCGGTTAAAAACCCCGGAAAAGGTGGCAGCAACGATGTCGCGCCTGACCGGTGATCCGGATGGCGCGGGTCTGGCAGAGGCCGATTTGCTGATTGAGGCGGTTGCCGAGGTGCCGGAAGTGAAAAAGGCGGTGTTTGCCGCTGCGGAAAAACAGATGAAACCGTCTGCCATCATGGCGACCAACACGTCTGCGATACCACTCGAGGATATTGCCGCTGCACTGAATGATCCCTCCCGCTTGATCGGTATGCATTTCTTCAATCCTGTTCCGGTGCTGCCGCTCGTTGAAATCATCTACACCGCCGCCAGCAATCCAGAATTTATTGCACGGGCGATGTATGTTGGTGGTGCGATGAAAAAACAGCCGATCCGTTGTAAGTCTTCACCGGGCTTTTTGGTGAATCGTGCTTTACTTCCCTATGTTTTTAAAGCCATTGACGCGGTAATTGACGGGGCGAATGCCGATTTGCTGGATCAGGCCATGGTACGCTTTGGCATGCCGATGGGCCCGGTTGAACTCGCAGATCAAGTGGGCCTTGATGTCTGTCATGATGCTGGCGTAGTCCTTGGCATATCCGACACATCCCGGTCCAAGCTGAGAGCAATGATGGAGGCCGGCACGATTGGCCGGAAATCAGGGTCTGGCTTTTATGAATGGGATGACAAAAAAGCGGTCAGACCCCGAGCAGATTATGATGGTGCCGAGATGGACAAGATTGCCCATGATTTGTTAGCGCCCTTGATTGCGGAATGCAGGGCGGCGGTCGACGAGGGCGTTGTTGATTCGGCTGATATGGCCGATGCCGCCTGTATTTTTGGAATTGGCTTTCCGGCGCATACCGGCGGTCCATTGTTTTGGTATGAGGGCGTCGGCCAGGGTGTTTGATGAAAAATAGTCAAGGCGAAGTTTTCCCGCCGAGGGACAGGATCGTCCTTATTTCAATTTGCTGGATGCTTGTCAGTTGTCTGATGTTTGCTACTGTGATGGCTGCCATCAGGATGTTTCTTGTTGATTTGCCACCGGAGCAAACGGTTTTTTTGCGCTATTTTGTTGGCGCGGGCCTGATATTGCCACTGGTTGCCTCACGTCTTCCGGCACTCGCCAAGACAAAACACAAGGGAAAACTGGTATTGCGCTGTTTGCTGCATGGCCTTGGTGTTTACACTTGGTTTTATGCGGTGCTGAAAGTGCCACTTGCCGACGTAAATGCGCTGTTAAATCTTGGGCCAATTTACGCGACGCTGGGGGCGGTGATCTTGTTCGGTGAGAAGCTGAAACTAAGGCGCATTCTTGCCATTGTCATCTCCTTCGCCGGGGCCTTGATCGTGATCAGGCCCGGATTTTCCGAATTCAATATGGGCACGCTCGCGATATTGATGGCCGCGCCTTTGTTCGCCTTCTCCGACCTTATCGCCAAGGGTCTGAAGGCTTATCACGACGATCATTTGATCATTTTTTCCTTATCGACAGGCATTTCGGCACTGTTGCTGATCCCCGCCCTTTACGCCTGGACACCTTTGAACGAGTCACAATGGCTTGGCGTGATGGTGATCGCGGTGTGTGCAACAATCGGGCATGTGACGTTGATGCGGGCTTTCCGGGGGCCGATGTGGGCGGCACAGTCGGGCAAATATATTCAGCTTGTGTTTGTTACCAGCTACGGTTTTTTCCTTTTTGGTGAAATACCCGCGATTTCAACAATCGCCGGGGCGTTGATTGTGTGCGGAGCGGTATCATATCTCGCATTTCGGGAAAGCCAGCTGCGCACGCCAAAGCCGCCAATTCATCCGGTTGCATAGCGGGGCAGGGTCATGGACTTTGTAAGTTTTGACATTATCACGACGCCGCCGGTCTATTTCTGGGGATTCGCCGTCGTTGCCGTTCTGGCTGTGGCGATTTCGAAATCCGGATTTGGCGGTGCTCTGGCATCGCTTAGCCTGCCTTTGCTGCTTTTTGTGTTGCCGCCAAAAGCGGCACTAGGCGTCTTGTTGCCCCTGTTTTTGGTGATTGATGTGTGGGTTGTCCATACATGGCGGCGAATGCTTGATCGCCGGATACTCCTTTTCATGTGCGCGTTCGGGGTTTTAGGTCAAATCGTGGGGTGGGTGCTGTTCGACTATCTCAGCGATAGGATTCTTACATTCCTGATCGGAATGACCGCCTGTATCACCGCGGCAAATTATGCACGGCGCAGAGTGTGGCCCGCTGCGCAGTCACATGCCGAGATCGCCGCCGCAGTCTCCAGACGCATCTGGCAGCGCTCGGCGCTATGGTGTGGGTTGTCTGGTGTGTCTAGTTTTGTCTCGCTTGCTGGTGGAATACCGGCGCAGATATTTCTCTTGCCGCATGGTTTGGCCAGACAAACCTTTGTGGGCACATTGTGTGTCTATTTTCTAACGATTAATCTTGCCAAGATTCCGTTCTATATTGATGTCGGTATCTTTACCGCCGAGACATTCAAGGTGGCGGTGTTTCTGTTGCCGGTGATTCCTTTCGGGGTGAAGATTGGTCGTTGGCTGAACAACAATATGAGTGACCGCGTCTTTTATGATATCAGCCATTTCATTCTGCTTTGCATGGGCGCGCGTCTGATACATGCCTCTCTTTAGCGGTTTTGCCGGTTGGCGGTATGCCAGTGATTGAATGCGGCGTGGTGATGCGCCATATTGAACCTGGATCCGGGGCTTTCATCGGGCAAAGTTAGGAGTTTTGCATGACAAGATGGCGGCATTTGGCGGTGGCTATCGGCGTTGTGCCGGCATTGATCATCTATGTCGGCATCGTGCTTTGGCTATCCAGCTTTGTGACCGAAATTCATGGTCTGATTGACTTCCTGTTCTTTTTGGTTGCCGGTCTGGCCTGGATACCGGCGGCAAGCTTTGTGGTAAGATGGCTGGCAAAACATGAAGCCAGATGACACGTCAAAAACGCCGCATACGTCCGAGCAAGCTGGTGATGGAGACGCGTTTGCCCGCAAGACAGACGGGGGCAGACCACATGCGGCGGCGTTGGAGTTGGCAACAGCATTGATGGCGGAGCATGGGCTTTGCGGTTGGCGCATAAAGCTTGATCATGCGCGTCGCCGGGCCGGTTTGTGCGATTTTTCGGCAAAAGTCATCTCGTTGTCACGGCACTATGTGCGCCATGCAGAGCCTGACCACATTCGCGATACGATCCTGCATGAAATTGCGCATGCGTTGGTTGGCCCTCGCCATGGTCACGATGCCGTGTGGCGGCGCAAGGCGAGAGAAATCGGGTGTACCGCGACACGATGCCATAATTTGTCCTTTTCAGAGGCAAGATGGGTTATGCGGTGTCCAAATGGATGTTTCTCGGTAGAACGGCATCGCCGTAAGTCCGGGCTTGTTTGTGCAAAATGCAGGACAAGTGTTGAATTTGTCGGGGCAGAGAATGTTTGACCTGACCGCCGACCGGCTTGGTCGTATTCGACGCGCGCTTGTCAGGTTGCAACTACCGCAAACGCGTGTAGTCAGTTTTGACTTTTTTTCGGATGCAGAAATGGAAACCTTGCGAGCTGAAGCTCTGGCTCAGGAGTTTCGTAAGGCACAGGCCGAAATTAATCATCGGGGGCGTGCTGTTTTTCAGGATTTTGATGTATGTTTTCCGGCACCGCGGACCGGAAGCTTTGAGGCTCTTGCCCGGCAATTGGAAACAGGTCTCTACACCGCGTCGCAATCGCTGTCACGGCCGGTCTTTGCTTCGCCCTTTGAACTTGCTGATTTTGCTATCCAAAATTATCCGCGAGGGGCGCGTGGTATCGGTATTCACCGGGATGGACTTCGCTATCGACATATTGTGGTGATCATCACACTCGCGGGTGTGTCGCGTTTATTTACCTGCGATGACCGACAGGGTCGGAACAAACGCCGCATTGATGACCGGCCGGGCCGCATCGTGCTGCTGTCAGCCGAGGGGTTTGACGGCCGCGAAGGCGAGGATTCGCGGCCGTTGCACGGTGTCGACAAGGTTGAAGACGGGCGCTTGTCAATCGGGTTTCGGGCATCTCCAGAACCCCCGCATGCCATTCAATAAGTCTGTTTTCATATGATGAACAGCCTGATGCGAGTGGCGGCAACTAAAAAAGCTGGCGGCGCGATGGTTCTTTTGCACGATTTTTCTTGCGCAAACTTCTCGTCATTGGCACGCTTAAGATCTGGAGCGCCCATCTGCTCCCTTCATACAACTGATGTATTTTAAAGGATGGGCGCATTGAGTGCGCGTTCCAGCGGGGGACCGTTTGTGCATTTCGCACTCTAAACCTTTGAAAGGGAGTTACATCATGCAAATCAGTGTTTCAGGCAAGAATATGGACATGGGAATGGCATTTCAGGAACATGCCCAAACGTCTCTTGATGCTGTCGTGGGAAAATATTTCCAGAATGCGGTTAGCGGCCATGTAACACTGGAAAAAGCGGAATCCGGGTTCACTGTAAAAACGCGTGTGGCTTTGTCCCGGCGCATAGAGCTTGAGGCGACCGGACGGGCGGTTGACGCCCATGCGGCGCTTGATGCGGCGATTGAGCATGCGGAAAAGCGACTGCGCAGGCACAAGCGCAGATTGAAAAACCATCGCGGCATCGTGACGTCCGGAGAAGAAGATGATGTGATGTCAGCGCCGATGACTGTCTATGCATCGGCTGAAGAAATTGTTGCCGCCGATGATTTTGATGAGGATTCCGATCAGGAACTCCATACCGGTTTGCCTGTGGTTGCCGATCTCTCTTATGACATAGAGGTGCTGACGGTCGAGCAGGCAGTCATGCGCATCGAGCTTGGTGGCGATAATATGCTGATGTTCCGCAACGCCAGCCATTTTGGGCTTAATGTGGTGCATCGCCGGGATGATGGCACGATCGGGTGGATTGACCCAAGAGGCACGCGCCGTCTGAGTTCTTGATTAACGCCGGCTTTCAGGCCGCGACAGGCTGACGAATTGCCAGGGGCCGCCCGCATCAGTGGCGCGGGACGGCTCCATCAATCTTGCACGCAGGATGGCAAGGTTTGGGATGTCCAATCCCAAACCCGTAACCAGATCAAGGCCGAGTATATGGCACATGGCCGCCCGCATCACACCTGCATGGGTAATGATGATTTGCGGACGGCGTGCGGGCATGCTTTCCTGACTCTTCATCCATTTTGAAACTCGATCATGAAGGCTGATAAAGCTCTCGCCACCCGGTGGAGTGGTCTCAGGCATGATGAAAGACCAATTATGGCGCGGGTTGGCAGGAATTTGTGGCCATACCTCGGCAATCGGTTGGCCATGCCATTCGCCAAAGCTCATCTCGCTCAGAGCGTCATCAATCACCCTCTTTACAGACGCGTGCCCCGGCGTGAGAAGCGCGGCGGTTTGCCGGGCGCGTTGCAAGGGTGATACATGCCAGTCAGCATCATCGGGCAACTGAGACGATATGGCATCGATGTCATGATCATCTTCGGTGATCGGGGCATCAAGATCGGGAAGGTGGCCCTCTTTCTTGGTCGCCGGTGCATGGCGCAGAAAATAGAAATCGGTAAGGTCTGGATGAGACATCAGACAGCGCTCAATGCCAATATACTGCCGGTCAGGATGCCAAGTTCCGATAACAGGATCGTGCCGCCCATTACATCCCCGTTAAGGCCGCCAATCTGGCGGACAGCCAGCTTGCCCAGCCACAATGTCATGGCTGTCGCAACCAGAAGGCAGAGGATTACACCCTGCGGGGGAAGGGCTATCATCATCGGCATAACCCAGAGTGCCAGACCAACGATTCCACGGGTGGCGTCCGGTCTGCCGGTTACTTGGGCAAGTTTGGCGAAGGTGCTGAGCGGGTAGAGGCGCAACAGGGCGATCACCTGAAAGCGACCACCCGCACCCACCATCGCCATGACCAAGATTAACTGCCAGAGGGCAGCGACATCGACGAGTGCCACCAGCAACCCAACACGGGCAATGATTGCCAGACAAAGGCCGGTGACGGCGTAGGTGCCAATGTGACTATCATGCATGATTTTGGCTTTGCTGGCCGGGTCCTTGCCACCGCCAAAACCGTCAAGCATGTCGCCAAAACCGTCCTCATGCATGGCGCCGGTTAAAAGAACCATCGTTGCCACCGCCATTGACGCGGCAAGAACGGGTGGGAACGACAATGCTATTGTGATTGCCAGAGCGATACCGCCAAGCCCACCGATGACCAATCCTACAAGTGGAAAGGCCCATTGTGCGGCAACAAAATCCGGCGCTTCGTCATCTTTAAACTGATGCCAAAAAACGGGAATGCGGGTCAGTAAAAGAAAAGCGGCGGCAATGTCCGCAAACACAGCGCCCATACCACCGGATCTGGAGGGGTGCGGCGCCATCAGGCCGTGCTGACGCCGGCTTCGGCGAAGGTGGCCATACCATTATGCGTTGCGATGGCTGCGCGAACCAGCAGAGTTGCTGTTGCCGCACCGCTGCCCTCGCCAAGACGCATACCAAGATCAACGACCGGTTGTTTGCGTAGCGCAACCGCAAGCCGCAAATGTCCCGGCTCAGCAGACATGTGAGATATCTCGCAATGATCAAGCACGTCCAGCTTGTCACCTGCTGTCAGCGCGGCGGCGGCGGCAGAGCTGATGAAACCATCCAGCATCACAGGGATAGAGCGCATCCGCGCCGCCAGAACCGCTCCAGCAATCGCTGCCAATTCACGTCCACCACAAGCGGCAAGGAGTGACACTGGATCGGTGTTTTTCATCCCATGAAGCGTAAAAATTTTTTCAACGATCTTGGCTTTGTGCGCCACACCATCATCGTCAAGTCCCGTGCCCGGGCCAACCCATCTTCCTGCATCTCCGCCAAAGCGCGCCATTGAAAGAGCGGCTGCTGTGGTCGTGTTGCCAATGCCCATCTCGCCAACGACAAGATAATCACAACTGTCGTCAAGCGTCTCTGCACCGATATTCATTGCCGCCAGAACTTCGTCTACATCCATCGCCGTCGTTTGCGACATGTCTCTTGTTGGTTTGTCTAAATCCAGAGCTTTCACCGTCAATCTCAGGCCAGCCTCTCGGCATAATTGATTGATGGCCGCACCACCTGCCTCGAAGTTCAACACCATCTGGTGGGTAACTTCCGCAGGGAACGGGCTAATGCCTTGTGCCACCACCCCATGATTGCCGGCAAAGACAAGACATTGGCCATTACTGATTTGGGGCTTTGATGTGCCCTGCCAACCAGCGAGCCAGACAGCGAGATCCTCCAGCTTGCCGAGTGATCCCGGAGGCTTTGTCAATTGTGCCTGACGATCACGGGCCTCGGCCTTGTGTTTTGTGGATGAAATCGGAAGATTCTTCGTAATTTCAATTATATGTTCGGTAGATTGGAAAAATGACATTAAACACCCGTCATCGTTAAACTGAGAAATGCAGACGCATCATGGTTTTATTTGTTGGGCGATGCCTGCTGTTACAAAAAAGACTTCGTCTGCCACGTTGGCGACCTGTTGGTTCAAAAGTCCGCTTTCATCCCTGAAACGCCTTGATAGTGCATTGTCGGGAACGATGCCAAGGCCTGTTTCACTGGCGACGAATATAATAGAGGAAATATTCTTCGCCAAATGATCCTTTAATCCCTGACGCGCCGCCTCAAGATCATGCTCACCTAACAACAGATTCGTCGTCCATATGCTAAGACAGTCAACCAGAATCACATGGTCTTTTGTGTCAAATTTACACAGCGTTTCACACAAATCTATCGGCGCTTCACACAATATCCATTCGGAACCGCGGCGTTCCCGATGAAGATCAACACGTGTTTGCATCTCATCGTCAAAAACCTGTGCAGTGGCGACATAGACCAGTTTGCGCGTATCTGCCGCAATCTTCATTGCCAACGCCTCGGCAAAGGCCGACTTGCCTGATCTTGCACCGCCAAGAACGAAACAGGTTCTGTTTTTACTTAGTTGTTGTGTCATCAGATTTCGCCAGAATGTGTGTTGCCACCCTTATGACCCTTTATTGCATTGTGGGAAAGGGGGTGATGCGAAAAAGCTGTGATGTGACAGATCGTTTTCGCCCGATGTTTGCTGTGGACCCTAAAAAATCGGATCGAGTGCCAGTGCCTTGTTGAATATATCGACATCCACATTGCCACCGGAAATCACAACAACGGCGCATGTGACGTCTTCGGGCAGGCGCCTGTCAAGTGCCGCCGCAAGGGCAACTGCCCCACCGGGCTCAGACACAAGCCGTAAATATTTGAACGCTGTCGCCATGGTTCTGAGGGCCAGATCTTCGCTGATGGCAAAACCACCGCTGACATGTTGTTTATTGATGCTAAATGTCATTTCACCCGGTGTGGGAGTGACGATCGCATCGCAAATCGAC
>Ga0181592_10002303_pt1 | contig 15666 bp, 15 predicted proteins | sample 071ome_20_FD_133755 | JGI IMG/M metagenome (GOLD analysis project Ga0181592, IMG submission 133755) | Coastal salt marsh microbial communities from the Groves Creek Marsh, Skidaway Island, Georgia - 071412BT metaG (megahit assembly) | ecosystem: Environmental > Aquatic > Marine > Intertidal...
CGTCATCATTATTGGCGTACTCTCCGCTGTCTTCATTTTCCAAGGCATTAAGATGGTGCCTCAGGGCTATCACTGGACGGTGGAGCGTTTTGGCAAATACACACAAACACTTCAGCCCGGTCTACACCTGATCATTCCGTTTATTGACAGCATCGGTCGAAAACAAAACGTGATGGAACAGGTACTCGACATTCCACCGCAAGAAGTCATTTCCAGTGACAACGCCATGGTCACAACCGACGCTGTGTGTTTTTATCAAATTTTAGACGCGGTAAAAGCCAGCTATGAAGTCAACGACCTGCCGCGCGCACTGCGTAACTTGGTCATGACCAACATTCGAGCGGTTCTGGGCTCCATGGAACTAGACGGCATGCTGAGTAACCGCGATGGCATCAATGCCAACTTATTAACCAAGGTCGATGAAGCCACTGACCCATGGGGCATCAAGGTCACCCGCATCGAAATTCGCGACATATCCCCACCGGTTGACTTGGTAGAAGCTATGGCAAACCAGATGAAAGCCGAGCGTAATAAGCGTGCCTCAATTCTGCAGGCCGAAGGTGAGCGTCAAGCCGCCATTCAAGTAGCAGAAGGTCAAAAACAATCCGCTATATTAAAAGCCGAAGGTGAACGTGAAGCCGCATTTAAAGAAGCGGAAGCCCGCGAGCGTCTGGCGGAAGCGGAAGCCCGCGCCACGTATGTGGTGTCGAAAGCCATTTCGGAAGGTAATGGTCAGGCAATTAATTATTTTATCGCGCAAAAATACGTTGACGCCCTTACCGCCGTCGGAACGGCAGACAACAGCAAAATTGTGATGATGCCACTAGAAGCCAGCAACGTGATAGGTTCTGTTGCAGGCATCAGTGATCTTATTAAAGAACTGAAGAAGGATTAACGTCATGTGGGAATGGCTCAATCAACTAACCCACTGGCATTGGATCATATTAGGCTTGGTATTACTTATTACCGAAGCCTTTGGTGCGGCGGGCTTCTTCTTGGGCGCAGCGATCGGCGCATTGCTCACGGGCATCATTGTCGGCCTAATTGGCGATGTGCATTGGCAAGTTCAAGTTATTCTCGGCGCCGTATTAGCGTCCACGGCATCTGTCGTCTATTGGCGTTTTTTTCGAGCTGACCTGCAAACGTCAGATCGACCAGAGTTAAACCATCGCACCGCACAGTTTATTGGCCGTCGATTCAAACTGGATACCACCATTGAATTTGAAGGTCGTGTACAACTAGGCGATACATTTTGGAAAGTAAGGTGCAACGGCGTATTAGAAGCTGGAACCCATGTGGTAGTCGGGTCGGCTGACGAGACCAGTCTTTTTATCAAAGCATTGGATTAAACTTCCCAAATAGACATTCACTCTAGTTTTCAATCTTTAAAAGGCCATGATTCGGCTCAGATCATGGCCTTTTTCATTTTTTTGCTAAAAAATACTGAGTAAATGCCGCCAAATTCAATCTAGGGCATTTCGCACCTGAAACTTCATTCAAAATACAGTACCATGTGGCTCGTTTTATCGTTCACATGGAAGTAATGGGATGATCAGTTCCCACGCATTTTACGAAACCCCTGAAGGCATCAACATTAAACTTGCAGTGGCAGGCCCCATGGTCAGAGCCGTTGCCTGGAACATTGATCTCACCATTCGCATTGTGATCTACATCGTCGCCGCAATTGTTGCGAGCTACCTCGATAAAGTCGGCGATGGCTTGATGCTGATCGGCATATTCCTTCTAGAGTGGTTATACCCCACCGTTTTCGAAGCCTGGAAAGGGGCCACGCCTGGTAAGAAGTACATGGGTATCTACGTGGCCATGGAAGATGGTTCAGGTATTACATGGCAGGCCTCACTCGTTCGAAATTTATTACGTACCGTCGATTTTCTTCCTTTTTGTTATGTCATCGGACTTTTTAGCACCCTGTTAAATCGCCAGTTTAAGCGCATTGGTGATTGGGTTGCTGGCACAGTGGTGCTGTATGCACACGCTCCTCAAGCCAAGCAAGCCGAGGCTACTGAAGAAAGCCTAGCGCCAAAACCCCTTTCAATTCCCCTGACAGCCGATGAGCAACGTTTAATTCTCGAATTCGTCGATCGCTGCCCGAACATGTCTCCTAGTAGACAACTCGAAATGGCCAGCATCCTGTCTCCTGTATTACGTGTACCAGACCAAGAAGCCGTGCAAACATTGAAGCAAAATGCCGCTTGGATTAAAGGCAAGCACCTATGAAACAACTGGATTTTGAATCGAAATACCGTGCTGACTGGCAATCGATGAGCGATCTGCTTGATCAATTAGAAGGCATAAAAGATAAAAGTGACGACTTTCAAGTATTGGCGGCCAGCTTCCCGAAACGCTACCGCCAACTTTGCCAGCAACTGTCTATCGCAGAGACTCGTCAATACAGCCCGATGTTGACGGATGACTTGCATCAACTCACCCTACGCGGACACCGTTACCTATACCAACAAAAGAGCAATCTGGCCGCTTCATTTTTCAAATTTTTGGCAAAGGATTTCCCGATTGCATTGCGTCAGCAATGGCGATTCTGGCTTTTCTCTAGCCTTCTTTTTTATGTGCCCGCCCTGTTCATGGGCATAGGCTGCTACTTAGATAGTGAGTTTATCTTTAGCCTGATGGATTACAACTCGGTCAAAGACATGGAATTTATGTATGACCCTAACAATGACCACTTAGGCCGCACAGAAGAGCGTAAGGCAGATTCCGATTTTATGATGTTCGGTTATTACATCATGAACAATGTAGGCATCGACTTTAAGACGTATGCCAGTGGTATTGTATTTGGACTGGGATCGGTATTTTTTATGGTCTTCAACGGTCTTAGCATCGGCGGCGTGGCTGGTCACTTAACACAAAAAGGCTATACCGACACTTTCTGGCCCTTCGTCTCAGGTCACAGTGCATTGGAATTAACGGCTGCAACTATTGCTGGGGCCGCAGGCTTAATGTTAGGCCGTGCCGTGATTAATCCTCAAAACCACACTCGTCTATTGGCCTTACGAAAAGCGGGCATTGAGTCATTCCCTTTAATTTCTGGCGCCGCCATCATGACCTTTCTTGCTGCATTTATCGAAGGGTTTTGGTCTGCCACGCCAGGGGTTCCCCATTGGGTAAAATACAGCATTGGCATTAGCAGTTGGATTGCTGTGTTTACGTATTTGTTATTTGCGGGTAGGTCAAAATGAATTTAGAGAAACTGCAAATTTCATTAGAACCCAAGGGCAAGTGGGAGGCGATGGATCTCGGTATCGAGGTGGTGAAATCCAATCTTCGTACCAGCATGTCCATCAGTTTTTTAATCACAATGGCATTATTTCTATTGTTCGCGGCCATTACTCAAGACTTTTATTGGGTATCTATCCTGATTTTCATTTTTAAGCCCATTATAGAACGCCCGCTACTGTATTACTTTAGTCGAGCCATCTTCGATGATAAGCCTTCTGTCACTGACGTTTTAAAGCAGTTAAAAAGCATTCTCTGGAATCAACCTTTACGCTCGTATACCTATCGCCGTTTTAGCCCGAATAGGAGCTTTAATGACTGCGTCGTGGCCCTTGAAGGACTAAAAAATCCTCAGCGAAATGCTCGATTAAAAGTATTGCATCATCAAGAGGTCGGAAGTACTTGGCTAACGTTCGTTATGATTCATATTGAATTGCTACTGCAACTGGCATTTTACAGCGGCGTTCTAATCTTTTTACCGGAGTCTCTAGCAGATGCGCTTTTTGATGACTTTACCGAGAACAACGAAACGTCGTTTTATGCTTTCATTACCTGTCTTATCTACGCCACCACCGTCGCGGTCATGACGCCGTTCTATGTGGGCTGCGGTTTCCTATTATATTTAAATCGTCGTACGCAATTGGAATCATGGCACATCGAAGTAGGCTTCAAGAAAATTCAGCAGCGTTTATCTGGCTTATCCACAGTGGCCATTTTGTTGGCTATTTTTGCTTTCGCGCCAATGGACAACACGGCGTGGGCGGATGCCACTGAAGACGTCGCTGCGCCAGCTGAGACCGTAGAGTCCGATGAAGAAACTGATGAAGACATACCAGCAGAAAAACACACTGACTACCCCCTGCTGACGGACAAACAATCTACTCAACAGCGACAAGCGCTCGTTGAATTGCTCAATTCCGACCTGTTCGGTGAGCACTACCAAGAAAAGCATTACGAATTAGACTGGTCACTAGACTGGGAGTGGGACTGGGGAGACTGGTTCGACGATGATAAAAACGAATCTTCAGAGCCCCCCGATTTAGCCTGGCTCGAAGGTCTAAAAGACGCGCTCGTGTTCTTAAAATGGTTCATCATTCTTGTGTTTGCCGCACTTCTAATCTGGGTGCTCTACAAATACAAAGTCTGGCAATGGCTAGGGCTGGTGAAGTTACCTGAGCGCCCCGTGGTCGAAGAAGTACTGGGCTTCAAAGTGACGAAAGAAAGCTTGCCATCCGCGCTTCATGCTACCGTGATGAATCACATTAACGAAAACGACTTTAGACAGGCGTTAAGCTTGATGTTTCGAGCCTATGTTTCCCAAGGGGTACTGCAATACAACATTCCATTTAAGGCCAGTCATACGGAATTGGAATGTGCTGACCTCATCAAGGTTCACCGACCAAAAGAGGAGGCAAACATGTTTTCTTCTATGATGTCGCTATGGTTAACGCTGGCCTACGCCCATAAAACCCTGTCAAAGGAAAACGTAGTCACTGTCTATCAAGCTTGGGTTGAGTACGTGGAGGACACAGAATGAATTCACGAATACTCTACAGTATGCTTGTCATTGCGGCGTTGGTGCTCACAGGTGTTGTCATCGCTCAACATTTGGTGGTGAGCTATGAGGATAAACGAAAATCCCCATTGTCTGACGTGCTTAATAATCCCATGGCCGCACTGGAGCAGATATTAATTCAAAGCGGTAAACAGGCTACCAGCTTTAAAGACCGCCAGCCTATTTATCAATTACCTAACACAGATCACTCCATCGTAGTTCGGAACTTAATGGAACCGCTAACGGTGGATCGTGAAGATGCCTTACTTGACTGGGTTGAACAGGGCGGCACTCTCATCTACGAACCCTATTGGCTCGGTCTAAGCTCAGAACGACCTTACCTACATGAACGCATCGGTATACTGATCATCGAGAATGAAGACTATGACTACGGGTCTGATATTCATGCCAGCTTCCAATATGGAAATGACATCGGCGTGGTCCACCAAACGCCACAATATTACTTGACGCCCAAAGGCTCCCCTAAAGAAGCGCCAGAGGATATTCGTACGGACGTCAAAAACATTAAGCCGATATTGAAGTCTGAAGAACACACCCATGGGTACGAAGTACGCATTGGTGAGGGTAAGGTCTTTCTTTTAAGTGACACGCGGTTCTTAGACACCCCTACGGTATGGGGCTACAACTCCGTCATAGTGTCAGATGAAGAAAAACCCAACGACAACAAAACGCTCAATTTATTTCGGACCACATCCATTGCCGGTCACGACCACCTTGCTTTTACGATGAATTTAATCGGCGATAAAACCCATGTGTGGTTACTCTATGATACCGACGCGCCTAGTTTTATATCGATCATGTATCACCGTTTTCCCCTTATGGTGATCACTTTAGGTGTATGGGTATTGGTTTACATTAGCTATTTAATGACTCGATTTGGTCCTGTTAATCACACCATGCCAACTCAGCAACGTAATATATTGCAACACTTAAATCAGGCAGGCTTGTTCCTTTGGAAACTGAACAATAATCAAGCACAAGTCACTAAGTGGCAATCACAGATTATCAATAGACTTAAACTCAAGCACCCAAGGCTATCAGGCTTAGAGGAGCACCACTTCCACGAAGCGGTTGCTGGCCTTGCGGGTATGAATACAAAAGACGTGGCGTGGTCACTCAACCACAAAACCAAAAACAGAAAAGAATTCGTGAAACAAGTGGGACTACTGAAAATATTATGGAATCTTTAAATCAAGACCGCTTCGTTGAAGCCAAAAATAAAATCGACCAACTAAAAAGCGAAATTAAAAAGGTCATTGTAGGCCAAGAATCTGTCGTAGATCAGGCTCTGATTTGTTTGCTAGCCGCGGGCCATGCATTAGTAGAGGGTGTGCCAGGATTGGGCAAAACCCTGCTTGTTCGCTCGTTATCTAAAGCCCTTAGCGGCAGTTTTCAACGGGTTCAATTTACACCGGATTTAATGCCCTCTGACGTGTCTGGGCACGCCATGTTCAACAAACAAAGCGAGAACTTTGTGATTCGTCGTGGACCCGTATTCTGTAATTTCTTACTGGCGGATGAAATCAACCGAGCCCCAGCGAAAACACAGTCTGCACTGTTAGAGGCCATGCAAGAGCATCAAGTTACCATTGAAGGTAAAAGCTTGGAGCTTCCTTCACCTTTCATGGTGATGGCGACCCAAAACCCCTTAGAGCATGAAGGCACGTATCCGCTACCTGAAGCACAATTGGACCGCTTCCTTCTTCATATTTGGATTGACTACCCTACAGAAGAAGAAGAGATTCGTCTTAGTGAGAAACTCTCGTCGAACACGGGCGATCAGTTAAACGTTGACGATATCGAAGCAGTCATGTCAATGAATGACGTAAAAGCCCTACACGCCTTACTTTCCACCATGGAAGTTGACCCAGCTCTGCACGCCTATACCGTAAAACTCGTTCGAGCTTCTCGCAGTTGGCATGGCATTGATGTGGGCTCTGGCCCAAGGGGAAGCTTGGCATTGTTACGTGCAGCAAAAGCACACGCGTTAATGCAAGGCCGTGGATACGTTATTCCAGATGACATCAAGAAAATGGCCACGTCCGTTTTGCGCCATCGCATTCGCCTTAGTGCTGAGCTCGAAATTGAAGGCGTAAGCTCCGGTCAGGTCATTGAAGATCTTGTGCAATCGGTTGAAGCCCCACGCGTATGATGCCGGTCTCTGTTTCCATCTCCAAGCGGGGCCTAAGCGTTGCTTCCGCTTGGCTTGTGTTGGCGTTAATCACGGATTTCGTGCCGCTTATCAAAACGCCATTTATCGGCTTGAGTGTGCTTTTGGCGTGCCTCGTATTTGCCGACCTCATGGTCAGCATCAAGCGAAGCCGCTTAGAGGTTCAACGGTATATAGATCAAACAGTACCGGTTCAGGTTTGGGTACCGTCCGCGCTCAAGATTCATAACCCGGGTAAACATAAGATCGTTTGTCAGATTCACGAGCATCATGGTGATGAAGTCATTACTCGCTCTCTTCCGGCTAAAGTAGTGATAGAAGCAGGCGCAGAATGCGATGTAAATTACCGAGTAAAACCACTGGTGCGGGGCAACCTAAGTCTCACACTCGTCGATATTCTATTTGATAGTATGTTTAAAATTTGGCATATCAAAAAGAGCTTCCCCGTATCGAGTGAACTTAAGGTCCAACCCAATTATAAAGCCATATTTCAATTCAACTTATTTCAAGACGATAAGTTGAACACCACGGGTGGCAGGCGCTTACAAAGACGACGAGGCGAAGGCACCGAATTCCATCAGTTGCGTGAATATCAGAGCGGTGACCCGATTAAAAAAATTGATTGGAAAGCATCTTCTCGCACGGGCAAGTTAATCAGTAAAGAATATCAAGACGAGCAGGATCAGCAGGTGGTATTCCTGCTGGATACGGGCCGTCGTATGCGGCATGAAGAAAATAATCGACGTTTCATGGATGAAACCATGAACGCCATGTTGTTACTCTCCCATACCGCTGCACAACAAGGTGATGCCGTTGGCTTTATGGCCTTTGGCCAGCATGACAACTGGTGCCCACCGCGCAAGCATAAAAGCATCGTGAAGCATATTGTGGATCATTGCTATGATATTCACGCCGGTTTGGTTCATTCAGACTATTTAATTAGCGCGCAACGATTACTTGAACTTCAAAAGCGTCGGGCCATGGTGATCCTGCTCACGAATACCCGTGACGAAGATACAGGTGATCTCGAAAAAGCCGTAGCGCTACTAAGAAAGCGACACTTAGTGGTCATAGCCGATTTACAAGAAGGGGTTCTGGGTCAAGTAACTGAGGGGCCGATTGAGGATTTTGAGGAAGCCATTACCTGGCTAGCAACGAAAGAGTATCTAGATACAAGAAAAGAAATGAAACAATCTCTGATCGCTTTAGGTGCTCTGTACTTAGACTGCACCGTCGAAGATCTACCCGCACAACTTATGGATACCTACCATAAAGTCAAACATTCAGGGCGACTGTAGCGCCCTGAATCATCACACGGCCTTACATCTCTGTAAAGATACGACGATAACCCGTGTAAATAGTCAAAAATGCCATAGGAAAGGTGATAAGAAGACCTAAACCAAGTGGAATCATTGACACTAGAATTAAGAAAAGTAGCACAATACTGTAAATAGTAAGCGGTATGATGTTTCTGAAACAGGTTTTAAAGCTTTTGCCTAAAGCCTCGAACACACCATTATCTTGAAGCACGATCAATGGCACCGCAAACCAATTCGCAGCCATAACAGGAAGCAACAGCGCTAAACCAATCAGGTACGCTAGCCCAAATACTTTATAAGCATTAATAAGTGTTTCTGGGTCTTGTTCGCTGCCCACCAATGTCGACATAAAAAATTCTACGCCGCCAAACATCGCAAACACGGCAAGCATGATAGCAACCACCACCACGTAGTATAAAAAAGATAAACCGATCAAAGCACCAACGCGCTGTTTAAAGCCGGCAAACAAATGTCCGATGCGAAACGCATTACCCTGACTCACCTCATTAGCCCCAATATGCAAGCCAGCCGCTAATAGCGTAGGCAGAAAGATGCTTAATACCAAGCCCACGATGGGAAGTAGGTTACATGCCATCATAATGATAAAGAATAAAGCAAATGCCACGATCCACTTAATTGGCGCCTTTTTAAATAGTGACCATGAATCAGCAATGATTGCGATGCCTTCTCCGGCCGTCAGTTTTTTCGCTTCTGTGAAGCTGATCTCACCTGACGGTGTCGCAGTGTTGAGTTCTGCTGCCGGTGCAGCATAGGGGTTCATTGTATTGTCTTGCGACATACCATTTTCCTTATGGGTGGATAAAAGAGTTCGGATCATACGATAAGCTTATTCCAGCGTCACCCTTCTAGAGCCATGTATGGCAAATGTCTTACATCAGGCCCTAGTATGATTTTCATTCTTGAGCGTTGTATCTCAACACGTACGTGCTTTAACTTAGCGATTCACGTTATTCAAGGATGAATCGCATGAAATCGTTTTTAGCTCTATTGCTACTCGCTGCTATATCAACACCGCACATGACGTTGGCTGATCCTTTATATAAATGCCAAGCGAGCGGACGGGTCACGTATCAATACATGCCATGTCAAGAAGCGAACCTGCCGTTAACCTTACCTGAGGTCATGACACCTTTAGTCGATGTCGACCCCAAGTTTTCGACTTCCACACCGTCTAAAAAGAGCAAAGCTAAGAAGAAAAGTGCCTGTAAGTTTTTCACATCAACCCAGTTAAGAAACATGAGAGTAAAACGCCAATTTGAGAGTGGACTAAACCAAAAAGATCTAAAAAAACTGTTAGGGAAGGCAGATAAAACCTCCGGTTCAGAAAACAATCAAGTTTGGATTTATGAAGGAGAGCGTATGAATTATCAATTTAAGTTCAAGAAAGGCTGCATGGTAAGTTGGAAAGAGAAGTGGAAAACCAAAAAGAAAACGGAAATAGAGCGTTACCTACCAAACTTTTAATATTAAGCTAAACGCACAATTCCGGACTGCCCACTAAAATCGGCCACGATCCAAATCTGCTCGAACTCGCTATCAGGCGGAACAATAATGCTCGCGCAGTGCTGTTCAAACTGTCGTTTATCCCAGGAGGGATGGGCATTACGTATCACTAACCAAACTCGGTTTGAGTGATAATGTTTGGTCGACTTATTCTTTAAGATGCTGTTAAGCGCGGACAAAAGCCTCGCATTAATATCGTCAATGGACTCTTGCTCGGCCAATGCATGTTGGGTATTCAAGGAAATTCCCTGATCGAGAATAGCCTGAGCTTCTTCTTCCGATCCATATAGGTGAGCGATTTCAATATCTAGACGCTCTCCCATAAGAAAACAAGACACGTCTGGCTTAATTGGCTGGTTATGCCAAATATGACGAATGGGCTCGCCTGTAAGCTGCTCATAGCAGCGCATGAATACTTTGGCAGCATCGTGCTCTAAACGTCGTTTTTCCTGTTCACTCGGCAGCCGCTCCGTCACGTTACTCACCCATGATATGCTGAACTTAGATTGGATTAACCTCGAATACGTCTTACCCTAAAGGAGCGACCTTTCATCTTACCCTCGCTTATTTTTTTAAGGGCAGGCTTAGCCGCATCGCGCTCGACCGCCACATAGGCGCAAAAATCAAAGACATGAATCTTACCGACCTGTTTGCCGCTAATACCATTATCACCTGTTAACGCGCCGACAATATCACCTGGGCGCAATTTTTGTTTCTTACCGCCATCAATTTGCAGCGTCACCATAGTGGGCTTAAAGGGTGGTTTCTTCAATAAAGCATAATCAGGGATTGGGGTGTCGATGATGTCTTGCCCCAAGTACTCTTCAAGTTGCTTAAGTTTATACAGCTCTTTTTCAGTGTATAGCGTAAATGCCTTACCTTGGTTACCGGCTCGACCTGTACGACCCACACGATGCACATGAACTTCGTGATCGCGAGCCATCTGATAATTCACAACGCAATCAAGCTCATCGATATCAAGGCCACGGGCAGCCACATCCGTTGCCACCAAGATCGAGGCGCTGTTATTAGCGAAGCGCACTAATACCTGATCACGGACTTTCTGTTCAAGGTCTCCATGCAACGCAACCGCGGCAAAGCCAAGCGCTTTCAACTCGTCGGCGATTTCTTGGCTCTCTCGCTTGGTATTACAGAATACGACCGTACTCTTCGGTTTATGCTCGTTCAAAATCAGCTGGAGTAAAGTAAAGCGATGCTTATTTTCATCTAAACGATAAAAAGTTTGATGAATGTGTTGATTCACTTCGTTGTTTTCTACTCTGACGAACTCTGGATTTCGAGTAATACGAGCAGCCATGTTTTCAATGGCATCCGGATACGTGGCACTGAACAACAAATTTTGTCGCTTAGAGGGTGCGTGCTCGAGAATATTATCAATAGATTCTTGAAAGCCCATTTCAAGCATGCGATCCGCTTCATCTAACACCAGCGTTTTTAACTGATTCAGTTTCAAGGTACCCTTTCTAAGATGCTCTTCAATACGCCCTGGGGTACCGACCACAATATGGGCGCCATGTTCTAATGAACCAATCTGCGGTCCAAACGGCATGCCGCCACACAAGGTCAATACTTTTACGTTATGCATTGCACGAGCGAGCTTGCGGATTTCTTTGGCAACCTGATCCGCCAGCTCTCTCGTCGGACACAAAACCAGCGCTTGCACGCGAAAGGACTGAACATCCAATTGATTTAACAACCCTAGGGCAAACGCGGCCGTCTTTCCGGACCCGGTTTTGGCTTGAGCGACAATATCCTTACCTTGGAATATATGAGGTAAAGATTGCGCCTGTATGGGCGTCATAGCGGCATAGCCCAAATCTTGTAAATTGGTTTTTAGGGCTGAGTTCAATGGGAGCTGACTAAATGATGACAAGGAAATACCCTAAATGAAGATTTTCGTGAATTGTACCAGAGGTGTCTCAACGGCTAAATGCGCTTTTTCGTGGCCCGCCTCAATCCTATCACTTTAGCAATACCATCGACTTCTGACCCTTTTAACGTCAGACGACCTAACGTACCTCTTCTCAGAGGAAGACCCATCTCTAGTTCTGACGGGCCCATTCCCCACCTAAAGTTATAGACCAACCCCCCTAGCTACCGATAGTGAAACACGACTCAGAAGGCACAATAACCGCCAATATCGTTAGGGGATAACATATGAAATCTTTGCAGCTCGCCAGTGCCATTAGCCTAGCCTCGCTTTTGATGGCATGTACCAGTGGTACAGACATGGCTGAAACCACAGGCAACCAAGCGCCTGTGATCGTGGCCCAAGATGAAATTACTACGACTGTGGGCCTCACCACCGTCATGGACGCTAGCAATAGCTATGATCCAGAAGGCCAAACGCTCAACCTTCAGTGGCAACTTAAGCAACGTCCAGCCAGCAGTTCTGCCACGTTATCCCCTCAAGACACCTTGGCACAGCTGGTATCCGACGTGCCGGGTATCTATCAGGTCACCATCGAAGCCAGTGATGGCGAGCGCACCAGCAAGAAAACGCTCAATATCTTTGCCTTGCAATCCAGTAATACCGAAACCGAGTCCGGTAACGATGACTCGAACAACACCGGCAACGCTTCTGGCGAGAATACCGAAACCGAAACCGAAACCGAAAATGGCAATAGCAATGGCATGGATCAAGGCCAAACCGAAAGCAACCAAAACTGTACAGTGCCTACCTACAGTGCTGGCAGCACCTATACCACCAACCAAGTGGTCACCAATAACAGCAGTTATTACCTATGTAACGTGTCAGGCTGGTGCTCAAGCAGCGCCGCCTTCGCCTATGAGCCCGGTGTCGGTTACGCATGGCAAGACGCATGGAGTTCGGTGACACAACAGCAGGCTTGTGCAGCAGGCCAAGAAGAGACTCAAGAAGGCGGCGACAATGAAACTGTGGACAACAATACTGGCAATACTGACTCTGGTAACACTGGCTCTAGTGGCTCAGGCTCGGACAACGGTTCAACTGGCTCTGAAACCGGTAACAGTGGATCAACCGACAGCGGTTCTGGCAGCGGCTCCTCAGGTTCTAGCAATGAATCCGCTGGCAACAGTGAAGCTTGGATGGACTCCGTGGACGCCAGCGGCTGGCCACAACCACTAAAAAACGCCAATGTTGCCTACGAGCAAACCACCAATAAAGTGGTCGGCACGTATTTCGTTGAATGGGGTGTGTACGGCCGCAACTATCATGTGGCAGACATTCCGTCTCAAAACCTGACCCATATTTTGTACGGATTCATTCCTGTATGCGGTCCAAACGACTCACTTCAACAAGCCAACGCGCAAGGTTATGCAGCCTTAGTTGAACAGTGCGAAGGTAAACAAGACTATGAAGTGACTATTCACGATACCTATGCAGCATTAGAAAAATCCTATCCTGGAGACAGCTGGGACACACCGATCAAAGGTAACTTTGGCCAACTCATGCGCATGAAGAAAGCCCAACCGGATCTAAAGATCTTGCCATCTGTGGGCGGCTGGACTCTAAGTGACCCTTTATTCGATATGGCCAGCAGCGCGAACCGCACGGTTTTCATCAACAGCTTGATTCAGTTCTTAAAGGACTACCCGTTCTTTGACGGCATCGACATCGATTGGGAGTTCCCTGGTGGCGGCGGTGCTAATCCGAGTCTGGGCAGCACTCAAGATGGTCCTACTTATGTAACCCTGATGCGCGAATTACGCAGCGCGCTGGACGATCTACAGAGTGAAACTGGCAAGTATTACGAAATCACCAGTGCCATCGGCACCAGCCCACGCTTTATTAACGCCGTGGACTATGGTCAAGCCACTCAGTACATGGACTACCTGTTCATGATGAATTACGACTTTAAAGGTTCATGGAGCAGTGAACTGGGTCATCAGACCAACATGTACCCTTCTACCATGACTCAAGACACGACTCTGAGCGTAGAAACCGCCGTGAACTTACTGCTGGGCCAGGGCGTGAACTCGACCAAACTGGTGCTGGGCGTGGCTAAGTACGGACGCGGTTGGAAAAACATCTCAGGTGCATCAGAGGCCAACCCGTTTGACGGGCAAGGGGGCGGTGCCATTTCAGGAACATGGGAAGCTGGCATACTCGATTACAAAGACATTGAGACAAATTATTTAGGCGGGGCAGATGGTACCGGAATCAACGGCTGGGAATACCGCTGGGATACCAGTGCAAGTGCACCTTATTTGTGGCATAGCGCCAACAAGCAGCTGATTTCATTCGACGACGCACGCAGCACAGAGATCAAAGCTCGCTATGCCATCGACCACAATTTAGGCGGTGTATTTAGCTGGGAAATTGATGCCGACAGCGGCACCCTTTTGAATGCAATGAACAAAGGACTCGGCCACGCAAAAAAGTAGCCGACGGACAAGATACCTCCCTAGGTAATATGGATGCCACGGACGGCTCTCCTCAATACCAAGTAACTTTGTCCGAAAACATAAACCTAGTCGTCGTTGAAAACACGTATGGCATCGACCCAAAAAGCGTGAGTGATTTACCAGCAGCGCTTAACCGGAACACCACAAACGGTCAGTACCATGCCTACGCCTACTGGAATGTATCGTGGCGCTATCAATACGACACCAGTGGTGCTCAATGTAAATTGGCTAGCTCAACGGTAACGTTAAAAACAGAGTTATTGATGCCAGAACTAATGAACAACTGGCCTGTAGACGAGGATACACGTGACATTTTTCAGCTGTATCAGCACAACTTATTAACCCATGAATATGGGCATTTAGATTTTGGTCGCACCGCCGCCAATGACATTCATAAATGGCTAAATTCAGGGCAACAGGCCAATAGCTGTTCAGAGTTGTCGAACAAGCTGAACCAAAGGGCCAAGTTGATCATCGCTGAACAAGGTCAATTAGATGATACGTATGACGAAAATACACAGCATGGGCGAACTCAGGGAGCCTACATTTACGATTTATTGCCCTGAATAACATCACATTAAAAAAAACGCTGCTATCAACAATTTTTAAAATGAAATTGCAGTGATAAAAGGTCGAGCTTCGTGCCCGGTGAGGTGACTATCCCCCACTTCATCGGGCACACTTTTTTCCGCTAACGGTAAGCAACCGATAAGTCGTTACACACCTTGGCGCTGACCACTAGGCGATCAAAACTCGCCTCCCCTTGGGCCTGTCGTTTTTCAACACAGGACCAGTATCGAGTGAGCGTCTGCGATTCTAGCTCACAAGTTTTTTGCAAATCACTTAGCTCTTGTTTCAAGTAAGGTTCTTGCTGCAACATGGGTTGAAAAATAGCAGCACAATTGACGAGGGTTTGATTGGGTTGGGCTTGCGTAGGCAAGCAAAGAGAGACTAGTACAGCAAAAAGGGGAACCATGATTGTCTTGGCAGACGGCATCGTCATAGACTGACTCCTTGTTATCGTTATTATTGGCGACCTTGCCTATTCCCTGCACGGTGACAGCTAAGCACCGTCATAAAATTAGCAAGGCTGTGTTATTTTATAGTTCAAAAATTGACGCTTTTCAAACAAGTCATAATAAATTCACACAGCCTTTACGGCCCTCATAAGAAAAACTGATTGGCCATTGATTTTACTAATGCCATTTGTTTGTTATTTCGCGCCAGTCTTGCCACCATCCTCCGTCAAAATGTGAAATGGGTTTGCGCTAAAAAACAACTTTCAGCGGAATAATAACGCCATGCTGAACGATCCGTTCTGGCCAATTCGATAGAATCCACGGAAAGGATCCATTATTCTGGGCCAACTCATCAAAAAAAATGAACCTTTGAATGGATAGGTATCTTAGAATACC
>Ga0181592_10002317_pt1 | contig 15625 bp, 6 predicted proteins | sample 071ome_20_FD_133755 | JGI IMG/M metagenome (GOLD analysis project Ga0181592, IMG submission 133755) | Coastal salt marsh microbial communities from the Groves Creek Marsh, Skidaway Island, Georgia - 071412BT metaG (megahit assembly) | ecosystem: Environmental > Aquatic > Marine > Intertidal zone...
CAGTTCATCAATCACCGCTGTGACCGAATCGGGTTCAAAGCCTGGGTCGATCACCAAGCAGGCAGGCTCCCCCACCCGGCGAATCAGGTAGGTGTTTTCGTAAAAGGGACGGGAAACAACCCGAAAAACCTCAAACGGGCCCGATTGGATCAGGGGCGTGATGGTCGGCATGAGGGTTAGCCAGGGGAAAACAAGAGCAAACACGGGGTGACGGGAAATCGGTTTTGTTCGCGTGAACAACCAACACCCTGCGTCTCCCAATGTACCGTGAAATACCGCTTGGATACCGATATTTTTGCCATAGCCGGACTCCATCCGGATCGCTAGTGTTCTGGGCTGCGGCTCGATCCCGTGATCACCCTGCGGCTTCGGCCTGCAGAAACGAATCGACCGGATATGTGCATTATGCCGGTGAGGCGGTTCAACACCGGAAAGGCAACGTGAGAACCAACCCCAGAGCGATAACTAGTTTACGCGTCACTCCGACGGGCTTCACCAGTGCGATTCCGCACCCGATCGGTGCCCCCGGCAAAACACCAGCTTCAATGGAGGATTCAGGCATGAGTGGATCAGGGAAGAACTTCACGGCATGGCTGCCGACTCGCACCGAGGGCCGGCCACGGCACTGGCTTCTCTGGGCCCTCCTCCCCTGTTTCGCCATGACGGTTGCCCAGGCCAACGAGCCTGCGGCAGGCCCCCCGGGCCTCATTCCCAATGGCGGCCTCGCTCAGGGGAATGCCAATGCCAGTGATGCGGTGGCCACCACGACTCCCGGTGAGCATCCGCTTGAGCCAGCCTTGGCACTGGCGGCCAAGGGGCTGGCAAGCATTCAGTCCAATATCAAGGACTACTCCTGCACCGTCGTGAAACGAGAGCGGATTGCGGGGGAACTGAAGTCACACGAGTACATGTTCGCCAAGATTCGGCATGAACCTTTCAGTGTCTATCTTTACTTCCTTGCTCCAGACGACCTGAAGGGCCAGGAAGTGATCTACGTTGATGGCCGTAATGATGGCAACATGCTCGCCCACGCCGGCGGTGGCGTACGGGCCATGGTCGGCACGGTCTCACTCGATCCGCAGGGCATGCTCGCCATGCAGGGCAACCGGTACCCGATTACTGAACTCGGGGTCGAGAACCTCGCCAAGCGACTCGTTGAAGTTGCTGAACACGACAAGCAGTTTGGTGAGTGCGAAGTGAATTTTCTGCCCCAGGCAAAGGTCAATGGCCGGCTCTGCACCTGCGTCCAGGTTGGGCACCCAGTGCCGCGACGCAACTTTCGCTTTCATCTGGCCCGCGTCTACATCGACGATGAACTCTTGATTCCGATTCGCTACGAGGCCTACGACTGGCCAACCGAGCAAGGTGGACAGCCCTCGCTCATGGAGGAATACACCTACATGAACGTGAAGATAAATAACGGCTTCACCGATGCCGATTTTGATCCGGCGAACACGGCCTACAAGTTCGGTGCCACCAAGAAATAGTCCCACAGGGGGCACCGCGTCACGAGACGGGACGGTGGGACACCGTGCTGGCAGCCCCCTGAGGGTCTTCCGGTGCAGGTCGGGCTGATTCAGTATCGCCTGGCTCATTGTTGGCCGGTTGATTGTTGGCCGTTTTATTTTCGACCTGTTCCGGGTCTGCAGGAGCAGTCTTTGGTTCTGCCGTCCGGATAGCCAGCCGTCGCCAAAGAAAACGGTGGGCGAGGGTAACGCCAGCCAAAACCGCAAGCCCCACTCCGGGCCAGACTGGCTGCCGTGTTGCCAGCCATGCGACGGCCACGACGGCAACCACCACCGGCCACCAACGGGCAGCGGCAAAAAGCATGCGGGCGGGACGCCGCGTGAGCGTCCACCAGCTAGCCACGCCGGCTATCAAGATCAGCAGCGTCACACCGACCCGGCCGGGGGACGCAGGGGCCGAACCGGTAAATCGTACCGTCACGCTGGCCTCACCCTGGGCAGCCGCCAAGACAATCCGCTGCCAGCGGTCAGGATCGAGTGGCGACGTGAATTGAGTGGGCGGCAAGCCGGGCAGCAAACGGCTGGCTCCTTGGCCAGCCCAGGCTTCCAGTGGCGAACCGGTGAACTGCCGCAGGCGTTGTCCGCGAAAGCGACTGATCCGCTCACGGGTCTCTGTTGCAGCGGCGGGCACCATCGCCATGATTGCCCGATCGATGGCCGCGTTGGCATCTTCACGAATCTGGTTCGCTGCCTGAGGGGGAAGCGCTTCAGCCAGCGTCCCCACCCGCAACGCCTGGCCTTTCGATGAATTAATCGTCAGGAGCATTCTCTCCACGGGCAGGCTGAGCAGCTCCGGTAATGCGAACGAAACCGGCTCTCCCTGAAAGAGTTCCTCGCCTAGTTCACCCACAAAAACCAACAAGATTTCATGAGGCCACGGCCCACTCTGTAAGGGAATGGTCCAGATATCGGCTGGCGACTCCCGGCTCGGCACCTGCGGTTGCACCTGTCGGCCATCGAGGAGCAACTCAAAGAGCCGAAATCCTTCCGGCAACCGCAGCTGCACTGCTGCTGCCAGCGTGGTCAGATCAAAACGTCCAACTCCAGAAATGCGACCCCGCTCGTCAATCACCAGCTCGATATCGACCAGCTCAGCCACTGCCGCCGTCGACGGCTTCTCGTCATTTGCCACCACCGGTGACTCAGCAACCAAACCGCTCTCGTCCTTGACCAGTGGCCTGATACGAAACTGCTGCTCCGCGCTGCTGTTTGACAATTCAAATCGCCATTGCTGATCTGCCAAAGGATCTTCCCGTCGTGGCATGATCCGCCCAGACGGTTGATCGTCCGGGTCGTCGCCTGACCGCGAGGCCAGCAGCTCCGGACACCCCCGCCCTGCTTGATCATCCCAGATGACCGTGAGTGGAAACGCCTCTGCGGTGGCCGATCGAATCAAGGGGAGTCGGCCTTGGGCCGGCAATGCCCGGTCACTTCGTGCAGCCAGACGAAGCAGGTACTGACCAGTAGTTGGCTGCTGGAGCACGAGCCGCTGAATTCGTGACGATTCAGCCTGCGTGTAGGCATCAACGGTCTTCCCGTCTTCTAAGCGATCGTCTTGCCTGAAGACCTGCAGATTCTCGAGCACAAAGCCGGGAGGGAGACTGATGCGATCACTTGTCCAGACGGCCAATCGGGCATCAATGGTCGCCTCGTAGACAATCGCTGTGCCATAACGATCCGCCACCACGAGCTGCTGCTGACGGCCACGAATCACTCCGCTCCGACGCGACACCTCGATGCGGACAGGCTGACGAGGCAGGGTCGGCAGCCGCGGCTCAGCGCCGAGCGTACCGCTTGCCACTGCTTCCAGTGGCTGTTCCATGAGCGGTTCTGCCGGCGTCACTTCGACCACATCGGAAGACCAGCTGACGGTGGTCTTGCTACCGGCCTGCTCCTCGATTTGTGGCGGAGCGACACTCCCAGGAAAGCGAACGGCAATCTCGCAGTTCTCACCAGCCTCAAGGACCACCTCACGATGATCAACCTGAACGCTCCGCAGCCAGACATCGGGAAGATCAAACACCCCAATGGTTGTCGTCAGCGGCATCGTGAACGGAATTTCCAGACGCACTGCCCCCTTGACCGGCGTTCGCTGGTCAATCCGAAAGACACCAGCAGCAACTCGTGCAATGTCATAGTCAATTGAGCGTGCCAAAGGCTGTTCGGTTTCCTCGGGAACCGCCAGAACGAGCCGTGGATCGGCCTGGAGCCAGACCGTCGGCAGAATCGTGTTTCCTGAGTTGATGAGAAACCGCGCCGTGAGCTGACAGCTGTCATCGGTCCAGGTGATCTGATTGCTACTCTCAGCCTCTCGAATCACCGACGCCAGCCTCGCCTGCGGATCAACAGGCCGGGTCAGTCGGATCTGCTCCGCTGCAGGGAGACGCTGAACCAGGGCACCGCTTCCTTCCGCCTGGGGCTCACCCGCAAGCTGAAAACGGCCCCCTGCCGGTGCCCACTCGCACTGTGTCCGGCGACTGCTGGGCCCGGGTGCATCCGGTTGCTCACGGCCCGGCCAGACCAGGGCGGTCTGGGAGGAGACCGGCAGCCGAACCGTGGTTACTTCCACATCCCCCCGCCGCCGCCAAACTGGATTGATCGGGATTGCCAGCATGTGTAGGCCAGGAGCCGGCAGCGACACAACAACCCGTTGACGGTCGACCGAGCGGGTCGCCCGGACCACACCTCCATCGACACGAATGGGGAGTTCAGCAAAACAACTTTCAGTTGGTGCCTGATCCAGTGGCAAGGCCGTAGCGGCATCCGATTCAACAAGCAGGTTCAGCCACCAGAGTTCTTGGCCATTCACACTGGCATTGGCACCACTGGGCAGCATCTCGACCCGGCAATCGAGAATTCTGATTGCGTTCCGGCCAGAATCTGTTTCCGTGGCCGCCAGAACCCGAAAGAGGCTTTCGGGAACGAGTGCCGTCGACTCACCCTCAACGGGTGTCAGGAAAACCTTGAGTGGCTGCTCAGCGGCTGTGGCCGGGGCAGCCATGAGGCAGAGCAGAAATGCAAGCGGCTGCAATGCGCGGCGGCTCCTCCCCTCAGGCACCATGCGGCCGAGACGCAGCACGGTGATGCCAATCCCACCCCAGAGGACAGACCGGGCCAAAAGCGCAGCCGGCTCGGGCACCCAGAGGGCCAGCACCGAGGCCACCACGACAATCGCAACCAGCACCCAGCTCCGCTGCCACGACAGCAGCGCTCCCAGCGCTGCTGTCAGTGCGGCCAGGAACACCGCGAACGCTGCCAGAACCGTGCGATCAACCAGCACGAACGACTCCTGCCGATGCCGACCAGCAACCGGCACAAACTGCCGGTTGGTAAGCGGTCGATCAATCCGCCGCGCTACTGGAGGTGAGACGCTGACCTGCCCCCGCTTGTGGCCACCCAAAAGTCGGCCAATCCAGTCAACTGGTGGCTGGGCAATCTCACGAAACCCGCCTGGAATTGCCACCAGTTCAACCATGCCCGGGAGCAGCATCTGCCATTGCCGTGTCAGCGTCGGGGCATCGAATGAGGGAACCTCTGTCGGCAACCTCCAGATTCCCACCTGGGCGGTACCGGCGCTCGCCGAACGCACCGTCAACTGCACGTGTCGCTGCCCCTCGGGCAGGTAGACCGGCAGGCTACCCACCCGCGTTGCCGGCAGCGGCAGTTGTTCACCATCGATCGAAACCCCCAGCAAACGATGTGTTGAGGGCACCGTGAGGAGGACGCTCTTACGGCCATCGTTCTCCAAGGAAAACTGTGTCTCATATTCAGCCGCCGCGGAGGCATAGCAGCGGACGGTGGTCTTTTCCTGCCAGACCCAACTTCGGGGCACCGGCCTCGCAGCCATCGGAAGAGGCACCAGTTCTGCGGCTGGCCCGGTTCCCTTGAAGACGGTTTCGAGTTCGTATGACAGTTCTGAAATTGTTTCGAGTGGCCCCGCCGCCAACCGCTCCTGCGGTGGCAGTTCAGTGAGTCGATGGTTGCGAACCTGGGGCCGATCTCGCCCAACCGCCTGAATAAGAAGTTCTCCCCGAGGTGCGACCGCCGCCTCAACCCAGGCCAGCGGGACCGGCACCGGACCGCTGAACGGCCGCGATCCGGTCGCGCGAATGGTCGTGATGCCTGGCAGCGGGGGTGTCACCTCAATGAGCCAGGACTCCGCCGCCGGCCAGTCCGCTGCTCCCGAAAGTCCACGAACTGGCTGCTCAGCCGGTTCCAAGCGACGGGCGAAGACAGTTGTCTTCCCGGCATTGAGGACCGACCAGTCGAGTTCACCGACCGGCTCTGAAAAATGAATCGTCAGGGCATCAAGCTCTCCCTGCTGGGGCTGACAGGTGAAACTAAAGGTTTCGTTAAGCTGCTCGCCCCGAACAGTCAGACGGGTCTGCGTTTCTGCATCGAGGGGCGGTCGCCGCCGCAAAAAGAGGAACTCGTGCGGCGTTGCCAGCCGTCCTCCTGGAACCCGCTGCCGCCAGGCTCCGGCTTCAGCGAGTTGCGCCAGCCGCGGACCAAACGGTAGTGGTGGAGTAGCCTGCTCACCTTCAACAAGCGTTGTTTCTGGGCTGGTATGGAAATCGACCCAGACCTGCCCCGTCAGTTCGCCCTCAAGCTGGACCATATCTGCCGCCGTCGATTGAAAACGCCCCCCGGCTGGAACGCCCCGACGGTGGCCCGTGATCCGAAGCCGCAGTTCCCGCGCGGGGGTGATGGCGGTCGGCAGGTCAAGAATGAGTTGATCACCTCCTTCGCGGCGAACAACATTCCACTCGTAGCGGGTGGCCAGTTGATCGGCTCCTTCGTCCAGGGGCCTCGGTTGCTCTACCCTGTCTGCATCTGGTGACGCCTCTGAACGGGGCCGGTCTTCATCCAGAACAAGCGGCTCGACAGAATCAATCAACCCCTCCGGAGCGATTCGGGCCACAAGCTGATGCACCCTGCCCCGCCGCACCCGAATATCGCAAGCGGCTCGTCCAACCAGCGAAGGAGTCGTCACATCAACGGTGGTGACGCGGGCAATGTCAAACTCGGGCCGTCGGGCCGCCGTGGTCAGTCTTACCTGCCCCCCCGCCCGCTGCTGTTCAAATGCCAGCACGGCAACTCCATCAGCGGCTGTCGGGGGATCAGCAGCAACCGGTGGTCGTGGCCACCGGTCGGCCTGGGCGTCTGACACCGGAAGCCAGCCAGTTGGGTTAGCCTGCGCACACTGGAGGTCAGGGTCGATCTCAACCCGCATGCCTCCTCCGGCCCAGCATTTTCGCGGCACGCTCAAGCCCGGCAGTTCAAGGGTGCTCTCAGCCAAGCCTGAACCGGCCACAATGCCGTTGATTTGCAGTGGCCAACGGGTCCCCAGGGCTGCCAACGGCAGCCGAATAAGCCGGTCTCCAGATGCGGCCGTGACCTGCTCCACCGCCAGTTGCTCACGATCACCAGGCAGACTCACCGTGCCAGAGGTGACCATGAGATCGCCGGCAATCGCCAGTCGAATGGTGCGATTTTTCCAGGTGGTTTCCGGTCGCAACACCGTGCTGACGTCAGTCACTCGTCGGCCGATTCTGACCGCTGACCAGACTGTCATTCGGTTGGGGCTCGCTGCCGCCAACTCAAGGTTCACGGTCCGACGCGGACCAAATAAAAACTGCCACCGTTGACGCCCTTCTTCCTCCACACCATCAGCCTCGGGCACCACGCGGCTGGCCTCGGTCCCGGCAACTCGTGGCACCAGACCGAGAGGCAGGTTGAGTTCCAACCTGGTAGCCAAGGCCGGGACAAGCGGTAACTCGAAGGCATATTCAGGTTCGCCGCCTACCAGAGGAACCGCCTGAACAGGTGGCTGTGATGCCCATCTTGGCAGGGCTGAAACATCTGCTGTTATCTGCCCTGGGCCGGGCAGCCTGAGTTCCACTGACCCGTCGGGCAAGCCACACAAATCGACCGGTATTGGCTCAGCCGTTTGCTCATCCGCAGGACGCCAGCGGCAGTTTTTCAGGAGGACCTGCCCGGTCGGCAAGAACGCTGCGGTCGCACCGGCTGGAACGGTGAAGACAACCTCACCACGGAGCCTGCCTGCCTCATCAAGTCGAGCCCGGTAGGTGACTCGGTCGGCTGCCAACTGCGGCAGGCCTCGCAGATCCCCGCCCGCAGGAAGAGCCAACTGACGAACGGCCTCCTCAAATTCAGCCGCCGCCATCGGAATGTACCGCTCGCCGCCGGCCGAGACCTCGGCGAGACGCCCAGATGGAACATGCACACGAACAAATGGCAGGCTGCCAGCCCGCTCAACCTGAAACCCGTCAGGCTCTCCCCTGCCTTGAACGCGGGGTGTATCGACAGCGGGCAGTTCGACAGCGGGCAGCCCAGCCGTCGCAGGATTGACCGCCGGGGTAACACCAGCAGCAGGAGTAGCCACGGGAGCATCGGGAGCCTCTCCCCAACTCACTGACACCTGTTGGTCAGCCAACACCATGCCAGCGAGCAGCAGGCCAGTTGTCCTCAGCCAGCGGGTGACCGGACGCCATCGGTACAGGCTCATCGGTCTCCTCCCTATGGCTTGGCAGCAGAATGGGTAGCCGTCGCGGAAAGGTCACGGTTAGCCACCGACGACTGCACGTTGATCACCAATGATTCAGCCTCAGCCGCCTGGGTTACCGAATCAGGGCGATGATCAAACCATGAGACTGGCTCTCCAGCATGCCAGAAACTCCCTGCCTTGAATGTCCGCCACCAGCTGGCCACGACCGCGCCGGTCGCCAACACTAGCCCGGGTACTGCTGCCTGCACCAGCAGCAGCGTTGTCAACGGCACCACGGCCATGCCCACGAAAAAACAGACGGCCAGCACGATCAACAGCCAACGCCCAACTGCTGGCCGCAAGGCCAGTACCATCCCCGCCAGCAGCGGCAGGCCACTGCCAGCCAGGACCAGCAACCACCACGGGACAAACAACACCTGCACAGCTGCCGGGGTACCAATATCCCAAAAAACCAGACGTCGCTCCGATGCGCGGTCGGGTGCCGCCAGTTCATTGACGGCAAGTTCCATTCCTGGGGCAACTGACTCACCAACCCAGTCGACCAAGTCGGCAACTGACACCAGGGGGACTGGTTGAAAACCGAAGCGGGTCCACCCCCAGGTCTGCTGGCTGGTCCAGCCGGCCGGTCCGGCAAGCAGGGCCTGATCAGCAGGTGGCAGAAGTTCCCAGGCAAACTGCCGATAGATCGTTGACGACGGTAACGCAGGCCGCTGGAGGGCAACCCAGCCCGGGAGGGTCAACGGGCCTACGAACATGGCCGGCTGCCACGGTTGCTGAACCTCTATCTCCAAGAGGTGCGATCGACCTCGGGTCAGTGCGGCCTCAAAGCGTCCACTGGCGTCATTCACCTCCTGCCATCGACCACCATCAACCCGGACTCGGGCCACCGGCCGCCCGGTAGACCTACTATCCACATCGGCACCGGGCAGCAGCAGGGGCAGGCGATCGGCTGTACTGGTCACGGCATAGGTCCAATGATCGATCCGCCGTGCAGGCCGCAACGTGGTTCGTACCCAAGCCGCCTCGACGACAGCCTCTCGTTCGACATCTTCCTGCCGCCGTGAAATTGCCAGGTCGATGGCATTGCGGTCTTCGGTCGCATTCCAGGTGCGGCCAATGCCAAGGGTCTGCATATCCCCTTCACGGCTCCACCGTTCATCACGAACCTCAACCGTGTAGTCTCCGGTTTGCTCGAGGGTGAGTGCCTCACGACCGATGACCGCGTTCTCGGGCAGGAGTAACGGAACCGAAACGGCGACCGTCGTTTCATCAGGAATCTCAGGGAGCGGTTGCCGATACCGCAGCACCAGTTCACCGGAGCCAAGTAGGGGCTCGGGCAAGAGTGTTCGGAGCAACACCTGAGGCAGCTTGGTGGCGTCCGCGCTGGCATCATCCCCCGTCTGCTGCCCGATGACTTCAGCAGGCTCGGCTGAGGCCGCCGGAGAAACCGGCACTCCCGGCTCATCTGCACTCACCCCAACCACCTCTGGGGTGAGGAGTTCACCATTCTGCCGCACCTCAAGGTTGCCCGATTTGAACAAAGCCTCAGGGACCTGCCACTCCACAAACTCAAGCGGCACATGCGCCACATCAAGCCTGAGCACTTGCCGGGCAGTGAGCATCGCAGCCGCGACATCGACCTGCGTTGTCACGGAGGCGTCTGTCTGGCGGTCCAGGAACCGGCGTGTGGCAGCAAAAATTGCCTCGGCAGCTTCCACCCGATAGGCCATCTGCAACGAATCACCACCGGCCCGCTCCAGCGACGTCGCCACCTGCCGACTCATGCCCTCGATAAATTGGTTTTCAGGAATCAGTTCGATATCGGCATCCGAGGTAATCACCACACTCCCCGGCCCGACTAAATCAGCCTGCGGCACCGGCGTCGTCCAGCGGAGCGAATCGACCGAACGGTCAACGGCCCGGCTGCACCGCAGTTCGATCACAACATCGCCGGCCAACGGCTGAAGAAACGGCACCACCGCAACGCCGTTATCCACCACAACGCCGGCCGCATCGACGACGCCAGGTGGACCGACTTCCTCGACCTCCCAGCCCGGTACAGCAACCTGGACACGGTCTGCTGCAACACCGCGGATGGCGGCTCGAAGCCGGATATCAAGCTCCACCCGACTGGCTGAGACGTGATACCGGTACTCTGGCTCGATCACGGTGCGACTGCTACGGGGCCGCACCCGCAACGGCAGCGAGACGGGCTGGGTGTCGTAGGCAAATGCCGCCACAAAGCCGGGCTGCTGAGCAGCTGGCAACGCATCAATGCGGCGGTTTCCCGCCCGCGGCTCCCAGTCAACCTGACGATCGTCGGTCGTGAAGACGCTGGTCCGTCCCCACTGCCGCCAGTCAGGCACACCTGAGACAGAAAAACCTCCAACGTCGAATGGCTTTCCCGCAACCGCATCGATCACCCGTTCACAGGAGAGTTCGATGGAGGCAGCGCCATCACGCACATCGTCAAGGCGAACGACAACCTGGGCCGCCTCCGGCGTTCCGCGACGGGTGACGAGGCTGGCCTGCCCTCCAACCGACTTGGCAATCGCCCGTGGCGGCAGTGAGATGGTGACCTGCCGCAGTGAATCAGGAAGTTTTGACAGTCGAAGCATGGTGTCGATCCGTGCTGTCCGTCCATTGATTCGAACCTCGGTGTCGGCAATCGCCTCGGGGGCCTCGACAGTCGTCGTCGTGGCCGTTGCCGGATCAGCCAGGCTGATTCTGGTCGGCCCCACCAGACCAGCCAGAGAGATGACGCTCCCCGTAACGCCCTCTTTTTCAAGGGGCCGGATCACAGGGGCGAGCACCCGGGGATCAAGACTGACTCGAGGCTGGCTGCGGCTACTGACGATCTGCACTTCAGAACTGGCAGCCGCCGGTAGTGTGAGCACGAAGAGATCACGATGCTCTGCCATGTCGACCGGGATCCGACCGCGGAGGACAACGGTGTGCTGCCCCCAACCAGCCTCCACCTCACCGCTGGAAGACTCTCCTGCCGTCGGCTCACGGCCATTGAGCCAGATCAGAAACCCATTGCTCCGCGCGGGCTGCGACCTCACCAACAAGTCGGCATCAGCATCCTGGCTGCTCGCAGTGGCATTGACTTCACTGCGATCGTCCGGCTGCGACTGATCGACCGTTACGATGACCTGACCACTTCCGCTCGTTTCTGGTGACTCGGTAATAACCAGTTCTGGCAGTTTGAGTGGAAGCATCACCCAACCGGCTCGAGCCTGTCGAAGCACAGCCTCAACCGACACGGCAGCCGTACGCTGATCACTCGCAGCCGCAGTGGGCATGGTGACCTTCACACGAACCCGCTCAAGGACGGCACCTGGAAGTTCGGGAAGGCCGGGCAGTCCCTCACGCAGCCGAATCAAATCGACAAAATCGCGGTACCGAAACCCCGGGACAGGAACCAAACCACCTGCATCATCCTCGAGGTAGTAGAGTTCCGGCTTGACCTCCTCAATGACAACGCCACTGGCACGGGGGGACGGTTCCCTAGCAGCCAGATCATCGGCCGCCGTCACCACTGCGGCGATCACGGCGACGGCCCAAAGACCATGCCAGACCGCAAGCCGGAACGACGGTGGTTGGAGTCGATAGAAAACGGTGGCAGCCACGACAAAATGCCGATTGACAGAGAGGAAAAGTTTTCCGGTTGCGCAAACCAGGAGCCTCTTTGAACCTACCCCGCGGGTAACCGGCATGCCCAGCAAATTCGCTCAAACCCGGCAGAGAACCTGGCCCGGGAGAGCCGAATGACCGCTACGAACGGAATTGCCCCATCCTCAGCGACCCGCGAGCAGGCGGCTGAGGCCCTCGGCGACCGCCTCATTCGCCCCGGCCACGAATGCTGGCCGCTCAAGCGAAACTGTCTCCGGCAGCGGCGCGTCGAGCGGTGCGTTTGCATGCCGACACGGCAGAATGACCGCACCTGCCTCCGCCGCCACCAGCAGTCCAGCAGCAACGTCCCAGCAGGCGATCCGGCGAACCCAAAACCCATCTAATCGTCCCGCCGCCAGATAGGCCAGGTTGATGGCCGTCGAGCCAGTTCGCCGAACGGAGTGAACCTCCGGAATGATGGCCAGAAAGTCGGCCACGGCAAGTGACGCAGCATCGACATGTGGTGGAAAACTCACCGCCACCAGCGCATCGGCAAGGCTTTCTGGTGCGGCGGTCACCAGCCGCACTCCGTCGAGATGGGCCCCACCGCCACGAATCGCAGTAAAACATTCATCGGCAACCGGATCATAGATTGCGCCCACCAAAACGGTGTCTCCAAGGGCAAGGCCGATGGAAACACAGTAGGCGGGAAATCCATGGACATAGTTGCTGGTGCCATCGAGTGGGTCGACCATCCACCGCAAGGCTGGAACTGCCTGCTCGGCCTCCCCCTCTTCACCAATGAAACCGTGCTCTGGAAACCGCCCCAGAAGAATCTCCCGAACTGTTTGCTGAGCTGCAAAGTCGGCCTCGGTCACCAGATCCTTGGGGCCTTTCTTGGAAATGCCGAAACGCCCCTGCCAGTCGCGCAGGACTTCTCCTCCGGCCCGCGCGGCAGTCTCTGCCACCTGACCAAATTCCTGGAGTTCCACGGTTGAGGGAACCGCCGACAGACCGTCGCGAAGGCCCTCTGGATCCTGCTTTGCCACGTCCTGGCTTCCTTTCCTGCTCTCAGAATGAATCTGGCCGTGGCCGTCCAAACCGACACGCTGGCCTCACCAGTTCCCGCTCGCGGACTGATCTCCTCCCAGTATGCTACCCCTTGACCGGTCACCGGCCCAGCCGCTGACCACCGTGGCTTCGGCCGCCGTCATGCCGCTACTCATTCGTTTGCCTTTTCATCTCTCGCCTCGGAACCAGACGCACCATGGCTCATCAGACCTCATCTGCCTCCGCCACGAGCCGCACTGCTGCCAGGCAATGGCAAAGCACGCCCGCAGTCGACGGTCACGCGGGTGTTCATTGGGCATGTGCTCTGGCCCCAGTTCTGGTTCCAGCTCCGGACCCAATTCCGGACTCATTGGTAGGCCACCTCAACCTGCTGAAGCCGGCATCTGGTATCGAGATCGAAACCAGCGGTGCTGACAGAATCAACCTTCTGGGGGTTCAAGTCGCAGCAGATGCACCGTTACCAGCACCACTTGTCGACAGCTGGGTGCGGTCAAGCGATGCCTTCGCCATCTACGAGCCCAGCGACAGCCGACGGTTGCGAACCACTACCCAGTGGCGGCTGCTCGATCCTCCCGCCGATGGTCAGTCAGCCGCTGGCGAGATCGTGACCATGGAACTGGTAGTCTCAACTCAGACCAGCCGGGTAACCAGTGACGGGGCAACTGCCGGCCTCTGCCGCCTTCCAGCCCCAGGCCTGCGGGCCGGCTGGTTTCTCGACGGCGAACTGCACTGGAGCGAAGCTGAGGCCATCGGGAGCCTGCAAAAGGCCTGGGCCAACCTGCCTCCCACGAGCATCTGCTGCCTGCTCTGCCCTGCATCAGTTGCTGGTGGCAGTCTTGGCATCCTCGTCCGCCGCGACGAGGCCAGGCACCTTTTCCTGGCAACTGATCCAGCCCAACACGGGGATCAAATTGCCCGGCTCACCACCTGGTTTTTTCCGACGCAAATCGAGAAGGGCGTCCTGCATCGCGGTCGGATCAGGGCCATCCTCGGCCGCCCTGATACAAACCAGCACTGGATTGCCGCTGCTGCGGCTGTTTTTGCGGCTGAACCGCCACTTTTGCAGTAGCGGAAATTGCCTGCCTCCCAGTAGATTTCTCGAATCGCAAGGTGGCAAGACGGGCAAGCAGGAAAAGTTCTAACGGCCGCTCTGGCCGAAGTTTCCTGGTCTGCTTGTGCCACAAGAGAAGCAGGTCTCCTTGGCGGCCAGATCGCCTGGCTTCTCGATGCCTTCGGAAAACGAGGATGCCCCATGTTCGATCTGATCTTTGCCGGAAGCCCGGCGGTTGACCATCCGATCGCCGAACCCCAAGGCCTCCCGCCGGTGCTCGCCCAGCGTCTTCGGCAGGCACCGCTTGTCGCCCTCGAAAAAACATTTCAGGCAGCCCGTGACCACCAGGCCTGCGGACTTGTCCTCTGCGGTTCCATCCTCGATTCACTGCGGGCCAGCCCAGCCCAGGTGGTCGCCCTCCGTGGGCTCATCCTGCAGGCTTCTGCTCACGGCTGCGAAACGATTTGGGTGACGACCGATTCGACAAGCCCACGAGAGATCTTGCGGATGCTCGGTGAACCAACCGGGCTCGCCTTTGCGACACCACTGACGCCCTGGACGACAACCATCCGTTCAGCCACCGTTGAGTTGTGGGCAGTGGCCGACGCCGAAGATGCGAAACGAGCGACGGCCACCGACCCAGGAACCCCGCTGCACCGTCGCCTGCTCGTCGGCGACGGATTCATGGCCACCAGTCGACCGGTTGAGCAGGTCCTGCTCCCGGAGGTCATCAACCGGCCTGACACGCTGGCCGTCTGGGCGACGGCAACCGCCACCCCCCTGCCCAGCAGCGTGCTCCGCCTGCCCCAGCTTCAGCCTCGTTCACGGGCAGCTACTGGGTCCGGTGCCTATGGGCTCACGCTCTACCGGCCTCCATCTGCGGCACCGGAATCTCCTGCAGCAGACACCGCCGAACTTCCGCTGGTCTCCGGCTGGCAGCCACTCGCGACCGAACAGGTCCGCTGGCGAACGATCCAGATTGAGTCAGCCGAGGGCGACCAGGAAACCCTGGCAGAGGAACTGTGGAACATCCTCAAGCCAGCGGCCTCTTCGTCTGCTACTCCTGCCGCGACGGATCAGACGAGCGAACCACTCACGCTGGTTGACTGCCAGATTGCCTGTGGCACCAGCGTGGACCGCCGCATTGAAGTTGGTGGCCTGGCTGCCGAAGCCACCCGCCGGCTGCGGGAACGCTGTGCTGCCGCCGCCCCGATGCTTTGGTGTGAGCGAATTGTCGCCGCTGCAGATGAGTCACTCGCACCGCTTGGCCACAGCCGCTCCGGTGGGCAGCCGGGCAGCAGCAACTCGTTTACATCAGCCCTTGCAGACATTGTGACTGAACAAGAAACCATTGACGGCAGCGACCCGCTCAGCCGCGAAGCCGCTTGGCTCGCCCTTGAGCTGCTCGAGGCTGACTGACGAACGTTCCTACCACGACTGTCAGAAGCACGCCCCATTCCATCTGAACTTTCTGGAGATCGTCGATGCATATCGAACGGCTGGAAATCGAAACCTTTGGTGGCCTCGTCCAGGTGACCATAGCCGACCTCGGCCGTGGTGTTCAGGTGCTCCATGGCACCAATGAAGTCGGCAAAACCTCGCTACTGGAGTTTGTCCGGGCGATCTTCTTTGGATTTGAAGGGCTGTTTCGCCGCGGGGTACTCGATCCACAGGTTCCCTGCAGCGGCCGGCTGGTGGTCGCCATCGGCCGGGGCCCTCGCGGCGACCGGGAACAACACCGCTTCAGCATCGAGCGACGGCACGAGGGCCCAGGCATCGCCACGCTGACTCAGGCCAGTTACGAAGACGGCATTGTTGGCCTTGGCGGTGATG
>Ga0181592_10002323_pt1 | contig 15620 bp, 11 predicted proteins | sample 071ome_20_FD_133755 | JGI IMG/M metagenome (GOLD analysis project Ga0181592, IMG submission 133755) | Coastal salt marsh microbial communities from the Groves Creek Marsh, Skidaway Island, Georgia - 071412BT metaG (megahit assembly) | ecosystem: Environmental > Aquatic > Marine > Intertidal...
AGAGAAAGATGAATATTTAAGAGACAAGCATGAACACATTTAAACAGAATTTACTTTGGGTGAGCCTAACGGCGGTAGCGTTAACTGGTTGTGGGAGCAGCAGTGACGATCACGATGACAACCATGATGAACACGACCATGAGTCATCTATTCTTGTGTCTCAAAACGGCACTACAACCTTATCGTTATTAGAAGAAGGTGAGCTAGAGGCTTTAGATGATGCAGCCGCAGGTAACGGTGCATCGTTAGTGTTAAGTGAAACCGGCGCATATGCTGCCGTACTTGCAGGCAGCACAGTGAACTTTGTGCATGGCCTACACGAAGAAGAACACGAAGAGGAAGGGCATGAGGAAGAAGAACATGAAGAAGCCCATGTTTTAGATTTCTCATTAACAGGCTCTCAAGTGATTTCCACTAACGGACACTTTGCCGTATTAAACGCAGGCACCACCAGCTTTGTACCGTTTGACGGTTTAGAAACGGCAACCGAAGCCGAAGAAGATACTTCTGGTCTATCACTAGCGGAAACTTATCCTGCTCTTATGATCGATGAAGACCATAATCTCGTTATGGCGTTTGATGGCACTGAAGCTTTGATTTATGAAGGCGTCACAGAAAAGGCTAATGTAGCCTGTGCGAACCCAAGCAGTCATGCACAAGGCCACGAAGTGGTGGTAGTAAGTTGTGATGAAGGTGCAGTGGCATGGGTGATCGAAGAAGGTGAATCAGGGCATACCTTTGAGGTAGAAACCTATACCGATACAGAACTAGATGGTACTGCCTCAAACTACGTTTGGCGTGCACAAGGTGAAGTGATCGTTGGTTTTGAACCAAACACCTCCAACTATGCAGTGGTAGAACTCAATGAAACCTCTGGCGAATTAGAACTGGTGAAAAGCTCAGACACAGGCGTATTTGAATTTTCAGATGCCATTTGTGATATTCAATTGGACTCTCAAGCCACTGACATCCTGGCCATTAGTGCTGGCGGTGAATTCGTCGCGTTAAATCACGAAGCAGAAGAGTTGCAATCCATTACCCTTGATGAATCAGCTGAAACAACCTGTGGTGATTTTGTATTAGCCAGTGCAGCCAAAGCCGCTGTTGTGGTGGATAACGCAGCGCAAATGGTTTTTGAGATTGATGTAGACGACGTAGAAAGCAACCCTAACGGTTATCACGTTCACGGCCGTGAAGCTTTAACGGTTAATGACATTGAATCTATGGTGATTTTTCATGAGGTAGAAACGGAAGGCCATGAAGCTCATTAATCTAAACGTTGTGAAAAATATCAGCGCCCTCATCAGCCTTGTGCTGATGGTGGGTGCCAGTGCCCATGCTGAAGACGTTGCGCAAGACGTAGCTGAACTGGAAGAGGTTCGCGTCACCGCATCGGGGCAAACATTGAATGATGTGGCTCAGCCCATACAAGTGCTGCATGAAGACGATATTCATGGTCAAAATGGTCACACCTTAGGGGAGATTCTTTCGAATCTTCCCGGTGTTTCTAATGCCAGTTTTGGTGCTGGGGTCGGGCGACCAGTAATTCGAGGGCTCGGTGGCAATCGCGTTAAGATGGCCATCAACGGTACGGACAGCGCAGACGTTTCTGCCATGAGCAGTGACCATGCCCCCATGGTGGATGCCGCCAATGCCAAACAAATTGAGGTGATTTACGGCCCCAATACTTTGCGCTTTGGCAGCAGTGCCATGGGTGGTGTGGTGAATATGGCGGATGCACGTTTTCATGAATACCCAGCTCATGAACCATGGCATGGACACGTCGAGAGTTCTCTGAGCACGGGTGATGAAAGTCAAAACCTAAAAGCCAGTATGGATGCCTCCCATGACAACTGGGTAGTACACCTAGATGGCTTTACTCGCAGCAGTGAAAACTTTGCCGATGGCAATGGGCAAACTATTGAGAATACTTCTACGGATAGCCAAGGCATGAACCTTGGGGTGAATTATCTATCGGATAACGGCAACGCCCATGGTGTAGCCATATCATTATTGGATTATAAATACGGCGTGCCTAATCCCGATAACGATGCGGCTTCGGTAGACCCAAGCCAATTACGTTTGGATGCGCAAAGTATTGTATTCACACCGTTTGCGGGTGTGTCTGATATGAAAACCCAGTTTACCTATATTGATTATGAGCACGGTGAGAACTTTGCAGACACGGTTGTGGGGTTGTTTGAGAAAACGTCCAGCGAATTTAAAACAACCTTAAATCTACATAGTGTGGGTATGTGGCAAGTGAGCACGGGTTTGCAATGGGCGTGGCAAGACTTACAAGTGTGTCATGATCACAGTGGTTGTTCGGGAATCCCTGATTACAGTCAGTTAAGCTGGGATGGATCGCAAGGGAGCAACTTAGGCAACGAAACTGTGGACGGTTATCTACTGGCCCATGATACCCCCATGCCGTTAACCCAAACCCAAGACTTAGGTGTGTTTTGGGTCATGGAGCGTGATTGGGCAGAGGGTATTTTGGAACTAGGTGCTCGCTTAGATCAACGCACCATTGAAGCAGACCCAACCTCCATTCGTCCGTCGTATCGTCAAGTGGCTAGTTATTATGATGATAAGCAGTTTAATACTGCGTCATTGAGCGCGGCCATCACTTGGCGTTTTGATGCGGATAAATTAGGCGTGAGCCTGTCCCGTTCTCAGCGCGCACCCAGTGCCGATGAGTTGTATTGGAATGGGGATCACCATGCCACCTTTAGCTTTCAACTGGATAACCCAGATTTAGACATCGAAACAGCATACAGTTTAGATGTTACGTGGACTCAAGAAAGCGATCTCCATCAGCTGCAAGGGGCCATGTATTACTATGACTTCGATGGTTATATTTATAATGATCTGCTGACCCTTGCTGGTGGTTTTCATAGTGACCCTGTTTATCGCCATGCGCAAAGAGATGCTTGGTTCGCTGGGGCTGAAGGGCAATTGGATGTATTTGTTAATGAAACATGGACTTGGTTTACCGTTGGTGATGTTGTGCAGGCTCGCCTAAAAGAAGGCGAGAATAAAAATATTCCACGTATTCCTCCTTTTACGTTAACCACTGGGTTGAAGTACGCTTCCCATGCTTGGCAAGCCTCTGCGGATATTAAATACCATGCGCAACAGTCCGACGTGGCTGAAAACGAAACCGAAACGGACGCTTACACAATCGTGAATGCCTATGCCTCTTATACCTATGAACTAGATCAGCATTCTGTTGTTAAAGTGTATGTTAAAGGCCATAACTTAACGGATGAGTTTGGTCGCAACCATGTGAGTTACTTGAAAGCGTACAGCCCGATCATGGGCCGAAATATGACGCTTGGCGTGAATTACACCTTCTAAAAATGTTTGTGTCACTGCAATGTGATGAACCCTCGACTTTCTTGATGCACATCAAGAGGGTCGAGTGGCGACCTTCTACAATAAAACTGTGAACATCAGAAATAGGAGGCAAACATGCCAATTGAAAATCACAGTCTTGCCAATGAATTACCAGAGCACAAAGACAGTATTCACGAACTGAAAACCACTAACATGCATTTTCTAAAGTTGTTTAATGAATACCATGATGTGGATAAAGACGTGCATCGCATTGAAAGCGGTGTAGAAAACACCTCAGATCAGTATCTAGAAACCTTAAAGCTTCAGCGCTTGCATTTAAAAGATGAAATGCTGGCGATGATTAATGCCTTACCTGCGTAAGCAAGGCTAATTTAGGCGCGGGCGTGTTTTTTAGATTGTACTTTGTCGCCTAGGTTAAGTGGGGTGTGCATATACTGTATGTGCACCGCTTGATTCACCATGAGCGGAGCCAATGTTTCTACCCATAGCTTGAGTGAACCGCATTGGATTTGATTACGATAGCGGTGACCGATATAGAGGCAGTCTAACACCTTTCCTTCAATGCCTTTTTGCGTTTGGCCAATCATAAAGCCGTTTTCTTTGAGTAGTACCCATTGTTGAGTGAGGTCTTGTTCACTTATATGGGCAAATAACGCTTCAGGCACGTGGTCACTTTTTAATAAATTACCCGACTCCATAAATTGAGCCACAAACGGATTAATGGGTTGCTCATAAATCACTTGGGTGGCATCCAGTTGTTCAATAAAGCCATCATTAATAACTGCGGTTTTATCGGCAAAACTAAATGCTTCTTGCTTGCTATGAGTCACAAAAATACAGGTAATATTGGCTTGTTTTAGTAGCGTGCGCATTTCAGCCATTAAAGTGTGCTTCACTTGGCTGTCTATGTTGGAAAAAGGCTCATCCATTAATAATAATTTAGGCTGGCTGATGAGAGTGCGAGCCACGGCGGTTCTTTGTTGTTGCCCACCACTTAGCTCATGAGGGTAACGCTTTGCATACTCACCAAGGCGAACCAGCTCTAGGTATTCACTGACTTTCTTTTGCTTTTCGGCTTTATTTAAATCTCGTAAGGAAAACCCTACATTCTCCGCCACTGTCATGTGAGGGAACAACGCATAGTCTTGGAAGATAAAGCCAATGTCTCGCGCTTCAGGTGGCAGTTGTGCCGTGAGCGGCGTATCAAACAGTTGAATGCGACTGGCTTGGGACTCGATTAATCCTGCAATGGCTTTGAGTGCGCTGGTTTTACCGCAACCGCTTGGGCCAAGTAGACATAAGATATCCCCTTCATTTAAGGTGAAAGAAATATCTTCAAGAATGGATTTACCTTGAATAGCAACGGCGAGGTTTTCAATACTTAAGGCGGGTTGGCTCATGACATCCTCTGGGTACGGCTAAGCAAGGCTATGGGCAATAAACTCACCACGATAATCATTAATGATGCCAGTGCAGCATGTTCGAGTTGATCATCCCTGGCGTGCTGGTACACGTAAGTCGATAACGTTTCAAAATCGAAGGGCCTTAATAATAACGCGGCGGGTAATTCTTTCACGCATTCAATAAACACTAATAATAACCCACCTAATGCCATAGGACGAATGAGCGGGAAATGGATTCGCTTTAGAATACCATTGCGGCTTTCGCCTAAGCTGCTGGCGGCTAGGTCGAGATTTGGGCTAATTTGTTGATAGCCGCTATGTACACTGCCATTGGCAATGGCCATAAAGCGAATCACAAATGCCAATAACAGAGCAATGCTGGTACCTGAAAATAACAAGCCTAGGCTTTGCATATTGGCCCATGTCATCAGTTCATGTAGCCCCAAATCCAAGGCCCCAAGCGGGATTAAAATGGCAATGGCCAATACGGTTCCTGGAATGGCATACCCTAATGAGGCCAAGCTTAACTGCATTTGGTTGCGTCTAATATCATGAAAACGCAATTGGGCATTTAGGAGCAAGGCGATGCACAAACAGATGAGGGCCGCACCGGCTGCCAATGCGAAGGTATGTAGGCTATGTTGCCAAAGCTGGCTGTGCCAGTTCTCATCTAAATAGGTGAAGACAAAATCCAACAAATACAACACCGGAATCACAAAGCCTAATAACAAAATGCTGCCACACACTGCCCAAATTGCTAAGGCTTTTTTTGTTGAAGCTGGGTGTCTTTGAAGGGGTTGCTGGCCACGACTTTCAAATTGCTTTTGCGCGCGGCGCTGGTGTTTTTCAAGTACGGCTAAGCCCACAATAAATACCAGCAATAAGCAGGAGAGCTTAGCGGCGGTGGATAAACTGCTGTACACCAACCAACTATCATAAATTGCCGTGGTTAATGTATTAATTGCAAATAAGTGCACAGTACCAAAATCGGCTAGTGATTCCATGGCCACCAAGGTACAGCCAACCGCTAACGCAGGGCGGGCCATGGCTAAGCGAATTTTAAAAAATACTTCGCGCGAGTTGGCACCGAGCAAACGGGCGGCATGATCTAAATGATCACTTTGCTTGGCAAAGCCATAACGCAGTAATAAATAAATGTAGGGATACAAGGCCAAAGCCAACATGAAGCTGGCGCCGCCTAGGCTGCGAATATCAAAAAACCAATAATCTGCGGGGCTTTGCCAGTTAAACCATGAACGAAGGGCACTTTGAATGGGGCCTGCGTAATCTAAGGTTGTGGTATAGATATAAGCACTAATATAAGCAGGAATGGCCAATGGGAATACCATGGCCCATTGTAAAAAGCGTCGTCCTTTAAATTCGTAACGGGCACACCACCAAGCAGGGGCAATGGCAAACCCACAAGCAAAGAATAACGTTGCAAACACCACGGCGAGACTGTTGTAAATGTACTCCCATAAAACACTGTCGACGATGTTGGCAAAGGTATGATCATTAGCATCAAAACTAAAAAAGGCTTGATACAACAGGGCGACGACTGGAATAAATAATACCAGTGAAATGATCAGGCTTATGCTGCTTATGAGCGGGCGAGAAGGGTACATGGCGGCGATTATAGGGGATGCAATAAAGGCTGAAAACATCTACACAACAAAGTGTAGATGTTTCGGTATTGCAACTGGCCTTTAAAGATCAAATTTCACCTTATCAATTAAGCGAAGGGCGTCTTTACGCTTGGCGGCCACCTCTTCAAGGGACACATCATCCCCTTTGAAGTCTCCCCAGCTTTGCACCAATTGAGAGGGTTTAATATCGGCTTTCACTGGGTATTCCATGTTCAATTCAGCATATAAAGACTGAGCAGTATCCGAGCTTAAAAACGCCATCAGTTTTTGTGCTGATGCCTTGTGAGGGGCGTATTTGGTGATGGCCGCGCCGCTGACATTTATGTGAGCGCCTCGGTTCTCTTGATTCGGGAAATTCAATTCAACCGCATTCGCCCAAGCGATTTGTTCCTTGTCTTGTAGCATTTTGCCAAGGTAGTAGCTGTTGCCTAATGATAAATCACATAACCCTTCTTTAATGGCTTTGACTTGAGCGCGGTCATTCCCTTGCGGTTTGCGAGCAAGGTTGGCTTTTACACCGCGCAACCATTGTTCTGTGGCCGCTTCACCATTGTGTACAATTAATGAGGCCACAAGTCCTAAATTGTATGGGTGCTTGCCTGAGCGGGTACAAATACGGCCTTTGTATTTGGCATCCGCTAAATCTTCATAATTAATATTAATCTTACCAAGGCGTGCTTTTGATGAGTACACATTACGGACACGCTTGGTCAGAGCCACCCAATGTTGCTCACTATCGCGAAATTGTGGCGGGATGTTTTTGTTAACCGTATCGCTGTCGTAGGCTTGGGTTAAGCCTTCTTCTTTTACTTCTAATAGTTTTGCGAAGTTTGAAGTGAGTACGATATCCGCTGGGCTGAGCTTGCCTTCTCGCTTAAGGCGCTGAATTAAGCCTTTTTTGGCAAATACCACTTTCGTTTCAATGCCCGTCTCTTTGGTGAATTGCTGCAGGATTGGCTCAATTAAAAAAGGCTGACGAAAAGAATAGATGTTCACCGTCTCGGCAAGGACCATAGGGGCCGATAAGGTTAAGGCAAGTGCAATCAGCAATGAGCGCATGAAATCAATTCCTATATATGAATGAGAATGCTTATCATCCTAACATATCATGCAGCATAACCAAAAACGAAAATTGTAATTTTTATGATTAATTGATTTGTGGCAGTTGTGCCCCTAAGTGCTCCACTTGGCGATCAATCAGAGCCTGATAATTAGGCGAAAGCTGGTCAACCCAGTAACTCACAACTGGCTCTGCTTGATTTAAAGCAATGAGGTTGTGGTGTTTGTGTAAATTAAGCTGGCTGGCCAATTGGCCTTGTTCAATGGCGGTTTTACTCACCAGTAGGGCATTGGCTTCGCTCTGTTCACATAACAAAGCGGCGCCATGGCAGGCTTCGCGATCATTATTCATGGCAAGCCAAGGTTGCGCGTCCACTTGAGTCGGGTCAGGTAGTCGGCGGGAGAGGATATCACCGCAATGTAGGGCCAGTTTAAACTCTAAAATAGGCAGGTTATCTTTTTGGCGCTGTTCATAGACGTTTTTCAGAATGCCAAGTACCAATAGCCCAGTGCAAATACCGTGGAAGTTGTGCTTGCCGTCGTTTTGCGCCTGATCAAACAGCGCTAAGATACCACCATGTTCATAGCTGGTAACCGAGCCATTATAAAGCTTGGCCGCTTGCTGAATGAGCTGAAAATAATGATTCAGTGTATTGGCCAAATCAGACTTAGAGAACGTCTGTTGTGCTTGCTCTAAATTGGCAATTTTAAACATCAGCACCGCGCCCTGAGAGTAATCGTGCTCTAGTATTAACTGTCTCTCATGCCAGCTGGGTGTTAATTGCGCAGGCATATATTGAGCCAAGGCTTGATGGGCATTCTTTTGTTGAATGGTGTTTTCATGCAGCTTGCTAAGGGCTTGGGTAAAGGTTTTCAGCTCACCAGTGGCATGCTGGGTCACCTGTTTTATGGCTCCTAAGTGTTCTAACTCGTAACAGCTAGTGTCTAACTTACGGCCCAGAGTGCGACCGATAAACCAACCCGCTAACGTTGCCAGAATGGCAAAGATAAGGCTGAGCACAAACCATAAGCCGTATAGTTGCAAGGTGCTTTGCTCAACGGAATGGGAATTTAGACGAATTTCCAGTAGGCCAATGACTTCGTTTTGATATTGGATGCTTATGGGTTGGCTCTGCGCGTCATTGTGAGCCCCTTGCTCGGCCATTAATTCATTGTTTAAGTCATATACAGCCGCATAATGGACACTTTCGTCTTCCGTGATGGCAGCTAAAATAACATTCAGGCTTAAATAATCTTGGCTAAAAATGGCTTCAGCCGCTTGTAAGCTCACCTGTTTTGTCAGTGTTTGGTGAAGCTGTAACTGCTGCTGTTTTAAATGGTCAATGGCGGATTGGGTGATGGGTAAGCCAATAATGAGGCTCGCCAAAATAGACAGGCTTAAGCCAATGATTAAACCGCGTATACTTAATGACCAATTTTTTTCGCTAGACGTCATGACAGGTGGATCAGTTGTAAAATAAAAGGGGCATCATATCGGTTATTAGTTAAAGCGCCTACTACCGAGTCCGTCACAATAGAAAAATTGATCCTAGCCCTCACTTAGTGGGCATAAATAGTTTATGATAGCGCCCGTTTTTAAATGGCACTTAGCCTTCAATTGAACTTAGGTGAACAATATGAGCGATACTAAAAAGCTGTTAGAAGAAAAAGTGGCCCTTTTAGAAAAGGGTCTTTTCACTATGTCTAAAGACCGTGCTCGCGCCCTATCTAACCACGAAACCGTCGATCTTATCGAAGAGCTACGTGCAGCGGTTGCTGAGCTTAAAGCACACGCTAACCAGCTGTAATTGATCCTACACACAGGTGCTCAAGTGAAAGAAGTTGTTCTGATTAAAGTCAGCGGTGAAGATAAACCCGGTGTGACCGCCAGTATTACCGGCATTCTTGCTCAATACGGTGTGAATATTTTGGATATTGGCCAGGCCGAAATCCATGACAATCTTTCCTTGGGCATTCTGGCAGAAATGCCGGCCGAGTCGGCACCTGTGCTTAAAGATGTGCTATTTCGTAGTTACGAATTGGGGATGTCGGTAAAGTTTAAGCCGGTTTCGACGGATAAATACAACAGTTGGGTTGCCGCTCAAGGTAAACCACGTCATATCATTACCCTGCTTGCTCGAAAGTTAACCGCAGAGCACATTGCTCGCGTGACGGAAGTAGTGGCTCGATATGAACTCAATATCGATAACATTTCTCGCTTATCCGGGCGTATTCCTTTGGATGATGATGAGCAAAGCACCAATAAGGCCAGTGTGGAGTTCTCAGTACGAGGCCATACTGATCAAGCCGCCATGCGTGCAGAATTCTTACAGATTTCCTCTGATCTCGGTGTGGATATCGCTATGCAGGCTGATAGCCCATTCCGCCGTAATCGTCGCCTTGTGGCATTTGATATGGACAGCACACTCATCGAAGCTGAAGTAATAGATGAGCTGGCCATTGAAGCGGGAGTGGGTGATGAAGTCATCGCCATCACCGAAAGTGCTATGCGCGGTGAAATCGACTTTAACGAAAGCTTTAAGCGCCGTGTTGCATTACTTAAGGGTCTAGACGAAGCAGTATTGGCTAAGATTGCAGACCGACTTCCGATTACCGAAGGGGCAGAGCGCTTAGTTTCAACCTTGAAGAAGCTGGGTTACAAAACCGCGATTCTTTCCGGTGGCTTCCAATACTTTGGTCAGTTCTTACAAAGTAAGTTGGGCATTGATTATGTTCATGCCAACGAGCTCGAAATAGTGGATGGCAAAGTGACCGGTAATGTGACCGGCACCATAGTGAATGGTGAGCGCAAAGCCTTCTTATTAGAAGAAATCGCAAAAAGCGAAGGTATTTCCCTAGAGCAAACCATTGCTGTGGGTGATGGTGCTAACGATTTGCCCATGTTAAGCAAGGCCGGTTTAGGTATTGCGTTTCGAGCTAAGCCACTGGTACGTCAAAACGCCGAGCAGGCCATTTCTACTTTGGGCTTGGATGGGGTGTTGTATTTACTTGGTATTCGCGATCGCGACGACATTTAATATCGGGTCGCTTTCTGAGACTCGATGATACGGCGTTAAACTTTATTTTTTCCTCGTTACATAGCGCTGCTATGCGCCTCGCAAAAAATAAAGTTTGCCTTGTCTCATCATCGCTCAGTACAGCTTAAACGTATATTGATCAATGCTCAGCACAGCTTTGATTTTTGATTAGAACTGAGAGTTGACAGCTTCATCTAACTTTCAAAATGCCGTCTCACGTCTTTCCAGACTACTCGTCGTTGAATTCGTAATCCATTTGCGTGCTTGGGCCACTTAGATAGTAACCTTGAATGAAGTTTACGCCACTGGTCCACAGTTGAGCCACAATGTTGGCATTTTCTACAAACGGAACAATGGACGACTTCTCGTATTCGCTGATTTTGCCCAGCAATTCTTTTAAGCTGTTCATGCCGTCTTCTGTGTTGAGCTCTTGTGTGAAAGAGCCGTCTACTTTTACATGATCAATATGAATATGTTCAAACAGTTTGAATGGATCAATGGCTGAACCAAAGCGGCACACCGCAATCTTGTGGCCTAATTTATTCAGTGCTTGAGTCATTGCCTGACCCTGTTTCAGGTGGCTGATGATATCGGCTTCTGTAAACTGATAAATAATGGAATGCGCTGGCAGTTTTGAGGCTTTAAGGAGTTTTTGTAACCAAGGAATCAAGCTTTCATCTACTAACGATTCATTGGTTAAATTGATGAACAGGCGAGTGTCGTTGCCTTGGGCTCGTTGTGCGGCAAGTTGTTTACCGGCGTTTAGGATGACCCAGCGATCCAGTTTGCGGCGCAGCTCAACACTGATGTCTGACATGAATTCTTGAGGTGAAATGTCGGTACCGTCTGTGTCAACCATGCGCAGTAATGTTTCGTAGTGCTCACCGGCTTCATCGCGCAAGTTGATAACCGGTTGGTACAACAACTTAAGGGTGTTGTTTTTAATGGCATCAGCAATTTTTGCTTCAAGTCGCTCACTGTCGGTACTGGCTAATTGAGCTGGGTTGTATAAATACACACCATTGCCTTTTTCATGGCCTTCCAGTTTGCGCACGTAATAGCTGGCTTCGTGAGCGTGCTCAAGCACTTCTTTAGGGGAGCGAGAGCTTTCGTTGATTAAAGCCAAGCCGATACTGCAGGTTACTTGGATAGTACGTTGATCAACTGCAATTAAGTGCTCTTCAACGGCTTTACGAATATGTTCTGCAAAACCGGTGGCTTGTTCTGATTTACTGCCATGTAGGATGATGCCGTAGCAGTCTTCACCTACGCGGGCCACTAAGTCTTCTTCTCGGCATTTGCTGCGAATCAAATGGCCAATATCACTGATGATGATGTCAGCACCTTCTATGCCCACATCGCCTTTGCATTTACCAAAGCTATCAATGTTAATGTAGGCAATGGCCCCATGGGAGCCGCTGATGACCGCTTGGTCAACGGCATCGGCCAATTGGTCGTTAAAGTGATGTTTGTTATATAAGCCGGTTAACAAATCTTGAGAGCTGATTTGTTTTAGCTTACCTTCTAATTCGAAGTTATCAGAGTTAGCGCGAATGGTTACTTGTATACAAGGTTCATCTTCATAGGTCGCACGGGCGAAGATCATACGGCTATCCACTTCTTTGCCTGCTATATCCAGCATCATGCATTGGAATTCAGCGCTACGGGCTTTGCCAGTATTAAAGTCTTTTAAGAAAACCTTAAAGCGACCTTGGTCTTTACTGTAAACCATATCCATTAAAGGAATGGTAAGTAGATCGTCGGCATCTTCATAGCCGAAGATTTTGGCATAACTTTCGTTAGCGAAGAGATGCATGCCGTCTTCAATATAGGCGATGGCATCCTTTGCACTTTCGAGTAATACCTGACAGCGTTTTTCCGCTTCACGCAGTAAGGCTTCTGCTTCACGCAAGTCCCGTCGCATTTGTAGGTTTTTAATTTCCCGTAACACCACTTGCAAAATGTGGTTGTACTCACCGGCAGGCACTAAATCCATTGCACCGGATTTCATGGCTTTTTCGGCTTGAATGCTGTCGACGTTATCGTGTAAGAAAATGGTGGGGATATCTTTGCCTTGCCCTTGAATTTCGTTGAGCACTTCCTTACCGCTTAAGTTACTCATCTCAAGGAAGCACAAACAAACGTCCCAGATTTGCTCATTCAGTTTGGTTTTTAATTCGGCTAAATTTTGTGCAAGGTGTGCACGTGTAGGGTATCCAGAGTTTCTTAACAGGCTGGTCACTGTTTCCGCTTCTTGCTGAGATTCTGAACATATCAGCAATCTAATCGCTTCTTTCGCCTGCATAAATCTGAGCCTATGCCTTTTTTATAATTAGTCAGGATCGGCGATTATAGCCTCTTGCGACACAGGCTTTAAAGTACTTAAACAGGGTTTTGTTGTGAAAAAGTACCGTTTATCAGAAGAAATTGGCCGTTTATGATCAAATAAAACGGTGTGTTTTACTCAGCGGCAGTATAAAAAGCGGGCGATTGGTTAAAGCTTATCCCAAATGGAGGTAAATTCGTCTTGAACGTCTTTGGCGTCTTCTTTTGTGTCACTGAGCACCTGAGTAAGGGATTGATACTCATATTGGACAAAACTGCGTGATACATTGAGGTGTTTGGTTAATTGTACCCGTTGCTGAATGCGCTCGTCAGCCAGTTCAGCCTTGCTACCAATTTTAAAAGGGATAGTCGGAAGAATCAGCGTTTCTTTTTGTCCCGCGGCTAAAAATGCAGGGACACGAATCCCGCGCAAGAATTCACCATTGTCACCAGTCTTGTTCACTTGCTTGACCGCAACCGGTTCCGCTTTCGGGGCAATCAGTTCAATACCAATTTGGGTCGGTTGATTTTGTTGTGTGCGAATCCAACGGATATTACCAACTGACCAATTTTGGCTATTGGCCTCTTTAATCACAACCAGCTCACCGGTTTGTATTGAGCTAGGGGGATTATCAATGCTGATGCCATAACCACCTGGGCTGGTATTTACAACTTTAGAAGAAAAAGATTGTCCTTTAGGGCCTGAATCAACTTCTTCCGCATGCTTATCTATAAACATGGCGCTATCAAATTTAATGGTGTCGGTATTGCCAGAAAATGGGTTGCCTGCATCAAAACTTTGATCCCAAACGTCTTCACTTAATTTTGTTTCTTTGTTTTCAGCAAGATCTAAATGCCATTGCTTGAGCAAAAAAGGAAAGCTTTTTTCACGGGCGCAAAAATAATGGCAAGCCAGTAAACCTATCCCCATTTGGATTTCACCGCTACTAGGCACGCGGCGAAAACTGCGCTCTTTCATACCGCCCCATGCGTGTAATAAGTGATTAATGAGACCGCTAGAAAGATTACCAGGAATAGTCACCTTGCATTTTTCGCCATATACATGCTTGGTTAGCTCTTTGACCAGTGCCGCTGGGTCAAATGTACGCACAGAGCCGGAAGGGACGGATTTCACAAGTGAGCGGTAAATAGGAGCGCGGTCATTATTTTGTACAAAAATAAATTTCGCATTTTCATCTTTAATAGTCGATAGCTTTAGTAAGCTGCTCCACAGTTCCGTAGCAGCAAATAAATTGGCCTGCTCTGCTTGTCGAAGTTGATTGGCTTTAGACGAGCCGAGCAATAAAACACGGGAATAAACATCGAAAATCGTGGAGCTGGAACGAAATTTAGTTTCCGTGTCTTTTACTTCATAGTTTTGGATATTTTTAAGTTCAGCCAAAGAATACAGTTGGTGTAGATCTAACCAAGCGTTTTTTGGAGGTTGGCTATATAGCTGTGAAGCTCTTAAAACTGTTTGGTTGATATCACTGATGGCTCGGTGAATAGCAAAGGTTAATAGTTTTGGCTCGCTGCTTTTCTTTTTAGATTGCTCGTTAATTAAATCTAAGATGATGTGCTTGTAACCGGTGGCCAGTTGATTCTGTAAAGTTTGCGCAAGCTTAACCACTTTTAAGCTGTTTTCATCTAGTACAACCGATTGATTTAAGTAACGCTTACTTAGTAATTCGCAGATGCTATAAACCTGAGAGCGCATGACTTCCAGCATCTTATAGCGCAGGGATGAGTTCAATTCAGTGCTATTTAATTCACGACCAGCCTGGAAAAGTAGTTTGGCCGCTGCACCCACATTGGCCATGGGAAGTTTTTTACACCATGCTTCAAAACCGCTTATGGAGTTATCGCAAAAACTCAAGCGTTCTTGTTGAATGTCTGGGACAGAAATGCGGATACTACTATTAAGCCCTTCCATGATCTCTCTCTCATCGATTGCAGCCAGCAATATGAAATCCTCTATACACTAAGTATGGGGCTGAGTTCGTATTAAAGCCATACGACCCTTCATCCATTAAGGGGTTTAGAATGAATAGTAATAACTAACTTGATGCATCGCCAACTTTTCGCACAAAAAATTGGTCATTTTTTGATAAGTTGGCGGAATTGGTGCAATTCTCCAGAAAGTTGAGGAGATTTTCTGTGAGATGTTAACTTAAAGGAATAAGTGTTTTTGAGTGCTCGCCATCTATTTCACGTACTAATTTAGGGACGAGAAATCCTGGCAGAGTTGCTTGTATTTGCATCATGATTTCAACTGCCTTTTCTTCTGATACATCATAGTGATGAGCACCGACCACCTTATCTAATAAATGCAAATAATAGGGTAAGGTTTTAAATTCAAATAAACGCTCACTTAAATCAATTAAACTTTGTGCATTATCATTGATGCCTTTTAACAGAACACTTTGATTTAGCACGGTGATGCCAGACTTATGTAAATGAAGTAAGGCTTTACCCACAGATGCGTCAATTTCGTTAGCATGATTGGCATGCACCACCATAATGACTTGCAATCGAGATTGCTGCAATCGTGTCATTAACTCATGTGTGATGCGCTCAGGAATGACAATAGGCAGGCGTGAATGAATGCGCAGGCGTGCTACGTGTTCAATGCTTTCTATCTGTTCGATCAAATCAAACAAGCGCCCATCACTGCTGGAAAGCGGATCGCCGCCACTTAAAATTACTTCATTAATTTCTGGGCGCTCTTGAATATAACTGAGAGCCTCCCTCCATTGCTGGCGACTTAATTGATTGTCTGCATATGGGAA
>Ga0181592_10002329_pt1 | contig 15606 bp, 8 predicted proteins | sample 071ome_20_FD_133755 | JGI IMG/M metagenome (GOLD analysis project Ga0181592, IMG submission 133755) | Coastal salt marsh microbial communities from the Groves Creek Marsh, Skidaway Island, Georgia - 071412BT metaG (megahit assembly) | ecosystem: Environmental > Aquatic > Marine > Intertidal zone...
AGTACTCGGGGTGTTTGGGACGCAGCCGATTTTTGGTTGCCGGGCAAGATAAACAGGAGGATCGCTCCGATGATGGCAGCGACACCCTCAGGGATATGGGATCGAAACCACAGGCAGAGCGGGTGTTCACTCCCGAGTGTCAGCGTCAAAAGTCCGGGCATGACCCACAGACCGACTGTTATCCCAAAGGCTATGGCAGTGGAACGCTGGGCTGTGGTCCAACGACCGAGGTGCTCCCGCTCAGTCGCAACGAGTTGATTCATGCCAACGATTCGGGGGACGCCTGCCGGAAAGGCGAGTGCCAAGAGCAGCGTCGCCAGACTGATCAGACAAAGTGCGGCCGGACCACCCACCAGACACCATTCAAAAAAACTGATCTGCACACCAAGTTGCTGCCCAATAAACGCGAGGCCAATCACGTTTGGGGGCGTTCCGATCGGTGTGGCCAGCCCGCCGATTGAGGCCGAGAAAGCGACGCAGAGGAGCAGGCCGGTAGCGAATGCTGGGTTTGGACAACTGCCGGAACGGCGACCTGCCTCCTCCACGGCATCGAGCATGCCAACCACAATCGCAACCATCATGGCAGTGGTGGCGGTATTCGAAATAAAACCGCTGACAACACCCGAGACCGCGGCGACGGCCAGCATGATACGAAGTGGCGATTCCCCGACCGCCGGGAGGGCAAGCACGGCAAAGGCCAGCCTCCGATCCAGCCGATGGATGCGTATGGCCTCAGCCAGAATGAATGATCCGATAAACAGAAAGACCAGCGGCTGAGAAAAGGGACGGAAGACATCAGCCGCTGGGGCGACCCCTGCCACCACACAGGCCGCTGCCGCCAGCAGGGCTGACACTGGCAAGGGGAGGGCTTCGGTGACCCAGAGTACGATCACCCCGGCCAGAATCCAGGCAAGCGCTGTGGCTTCGTACGATAGATCCATGCGTCTCTCTGTCGCCTAGAAGTGAATAGACGAGAATGTTCGACGAGAAGCACGCAACGACATGGATGCAGAGCGGCTGAGGCAGCATCTTGCCCTGCCTCCTGCCGCACCGCACCCCACCAACAAAACTCACTGAGCCTGAAGGCAGCCTGAACCGAACTTACTTCAGCGCCGCCTGGGCAGCGGCAAGCCGCGCCACCGGCACACGGAATGGCGAGCAGCTCACGTAGTCCAACCCAATCTCGTGGCAGAAGTGCACCGAGTGGGGGTCGCCACCATGCTCACCGCAGATGCCGAGCTTGATCTTTTCTCGGGTGCTTCGTCCCTTCTTGACCGCAATTTTCATGAGCTGACCAACACCGGAAACATCAATTGAGGCAAAAGGATTTGCCTTGAAGATGCCCTCTTCCGTGTACTTCGCCAAGAAAGACCCCATGTCATCGCGGCTCATGCCAAGCGTTGTCTGGGTGAGGTCATTGGTGCCAAACGAGAAGAACTCAGCCGTTTCAGCAATCTCATTGGCTGTTAACGCCCCTCGCGGAATCTCGATCATGGTGCCAACGAGGTACTTGATCTTCTGCCCGGTTTCTTTCTGAACTAGCTTGGCCACCTCGTGGATAATCGCCACCTGGTTATCAAGTTCCTTCTTGAAGCCGACCAGCGGCACCATAATTTCTGGCCGCACCTTGATGCCCGCCTTCTGAACCTTGGCTGCTGCTTCGAAAATAGCTCTGGCCTGCATAGCAGATATTTCGGGGTAGCTGATTCCCAGCCGGCAGCCGCGATGGCCGAGCATCGGGTTGAACTCATGGAGTGAGGCAACTCGCTTGGCGACCGCCTCAGGCTTGAGTTTGAGTTTCTTGGCCAGGTCCGCCTGTGACTTGGCGTCGTGAGGCACGAACTCATGGAGCGGCGGGTCGAGCAACCGAATGGTTGCTGGCCGGCCTTCGAGAGCACGGAAGATGCCCTCAAAGTCATCACGTTGGTAGGGCAGCAGTTTTTCCAGAGCCTCGCGACGAACCTCTTCAGTCTCCGCGAGAATCATTTCCCGCATGGCGTCGATGCGATCACCCTCAAAGAACATGTGTTCCGTCCGCGTCAGGCCAATGCCTTCAGCACCAAAGGCGATTGCCTGCCGGACCTGCTCGGGAGTGTCGGCATTTGTTCGCAGGCCCAGCTTCCGGTGCTTGTCGGCCAACTTCATGATGAAGTCGTAGTACTGGAAGACTTCCGAGTCTTTCGGCTTCATCGTTTTGCTGACGAGCACCTGCTTCAGTTCACTATCAGCTGTTTCGATGTTGCCGGCAAAGACCTCCCCGGTGCTGCCATTGATCGAGATGGCATCGCCTTCTTTAAGCTTTTGATTTCCACAGGTCAGGGTGCCTTTGCCATAGTCAATGACAATTTCACCAGCGCCAGCCACGCAGACCTTGCCCATCTGGCGGGCGACGAGTGCGGCGTGGCTGGAGACACCACCACGGCTGGTGAGGATGCCTTCGGCGGCAATCATGCCTCGCAGATCCTCGGGGCTGGTCTCAATGCGGGCCAGCACCACGCGTTCACCTGCCTCGGCCAATTCTTCAGCCTTGGCTGCAGAGAAGACGAGCTGGCCGGCGGCGGCCCCTGGGCCGGCCGGGAGGCCAGCGGTCAACAGGCGGCCTTCCTTCTTGGCTGCGGCATAGGCCTTGTGATCGAAGATCGGAGCTAGCAGCTGGGAAAGGGCATCTGGGTCAGCGCTTTTGATGGCATGGCTTGGCGTCATTAGCTTTTGCTTAACCATGTCGTGAGCGATCTTCACGTAGGCAAGGGCCGTTCGCTTCCCGTTGCGGGTCTGAAGCATGTAGAGCTTCTTTTTCTCGACGGTGAACTCAAAGTCTTGGACGTCGCCAAACTTCTTTTCCAGTCGTTCGCGAACCTTCTCCAGTTGCTTGTAGGTGTTGGCAAAGACGGGATCATGCGCCATCTCGGTGACTGGCAGGGGCGTCCGCACGCCAGCGACAACGTCCTCGCCCTGCGCATTTACGAGGTATTCGCCGTAGAAGATGTCTTCGCCGGTGGCCGGATCGCGGGTAAAGGCGACACCGGTGGCACAGTCATCCCCCATGTTGCCGAAGACCATGGTCTGCACGTTCACGGCAGTGCCCCACTCATCCGGAATCTTGTACTTCCGACGATAGATGATGGCCCGCTCGTTCATCCAGCTGCCGAAGACAGCCCCAACAGCACCAATTAACTGCTGGAAGGGATCCTGAGGGAAGTTCTTGCCAGTACGTTCCTTGATGAGGCGGAAGTAGCGCTTGATCAACTCACGCAAGGCTTCCTCGGTCATTTCATTGTCATTTTCGATGCCAAGTTGATGCTTGAGGCCATCCATCACTTCATCGAATGGCTCATGCTCATTCTCATGCCGCTTCTGGACGCCCATGACAACGTCGCCATACATCTGAATGAAGCGGCGGTAGGAGTCATACGCGAATCGCGGGTTGCCGGTAGCCTCGGCCAGGCCAGCAACGGTTTCGTCGTTGAGGCCGAGGTTAAGAATGGTGTCCATCATGCCCGGCATGCTGTCCCGGGCACCGGAGCGGACGCTGAGAAGCAGGGCGTTTTTTGGATCCCCAAACTTTTTCCCGGTCTCTTTTTCGGTGGTCTTTAAATAGGCCGCAATCTGATCCTCGAGTCCGGCCGGAAATTTCTTGCCGTTGGTGTAGTAATCAATGCAGACCTGGGTCGTGATTGTGAATCCGGGGGGAACGGGAAGCCCGATCTTGGTCATCTGCGCGAGGTTTGCCCCCTTGCCACCGAGCAGATCCCGCATCGTGCCGTCACCGTCGCACTTCGACTTGCCGAAGTAGTAGATCATCCGTCCCGATGCTTTGGCTCCACTGGCCTTCTTGCGAGCAACCTTCTTTTTGGCAATCTTCTTTTTCGCGAGCTTTTTGGCCATCGGGTTCTGGAACCTTTCCTGGTCGAGTCGGGGGGCGTGGGGGGGGAACGCGCAGAAACGCTCCTGCGAGTCGCTGTTTTCTTTCTTGCGAGTGAGAATCTACGGGCAGAATGGAGGGGCGTCAACGAGCCCTAACCGCTCCCGTTCAGCGAGGATGGGAAAAGCCTGGCAGGGCCAGAATTCTCGACCGAGACGACGCTGCGGGGTAAACTCTCAGGAATCAAAGGCCCAAAGCCCGTGGATCGACTTCTTTAAGAAGTCCGCGCCAGATGTTTTCTGGCGGCGAAGCGGTGTCGATCAGCGAGGTGTTTTCGATGAGTCAACGCAAGGCGGGTGATTGCTCCTGTGCGGCCAGCAGAGTGGTCGAGGCCCCACCAGAGAGTGGGTGGCTGGCGGGCGTTCTAGCCGTCATGGCGGCTGGCTTGCTTTGCATCTGGCCTCATGCGGCGGCGAGTGAGCCAGCGGTCGTCTCGTTCAATCACGATATTCGCCCGATCCTTTCCCATAACTGCATCGCCTGCCACGGTCCTGATGAACATGACCGGCAGGCAGGGCTGCGGCTTGATGTTCGTGAATCAGCAGTTGCTGAACTCGACAGTGGCCTGCGGGCGATCGTGCCGGGTCAGCCCGCTGCAAGCGAACTGGTCACCCGGATCAGGGAAACCGACCCCGACCTGATCATGCCGCCACCAGAAAGCAATCATCTCCTGACGGCGGACCAGAAAGATCTACTCGTCCGCTGGATTGCCGCCGGCGCACCCTATCAGCCGCATTGGGCCTATGTGCCGCCCGAGCGACACCCGACGCCGGCCGTGCAGAACCCAGACTGGGCTAGCAACTGGATTGATCGATTTATCCTGGCCCGCCTTGAGAGCGAGGGTCTTCGGCCTGCCGCCGCTGCCGATCCAGTGACGCTGCTGCGGCGGGTCTCGTTCGACCTTACCGGGCTACCACCAACACCGACTGAGGTTGATGCCTACTTGGCTGCCGACCCAACCAGGCGGTATGGGGAACTCGTCGATCGACTGCTGGCATCGCCGCGTCATGCCGAACGACTGGCAGCCTGGTGGCTCGACCTCGTTCGCTATGCCGATACCGTTGGCTACCACGGTGACCAGGACCACAACGCCTCGCCCTATCGCGACTGGGTAATCGCAGCGTTTCTGGCCAATATGCCCTTTGACCGCTTCACGCTGCTGCAACTGGCAGGCGATCTGATTGAGCCGCAGGATGGCGAGCATCCGGATGACCGGGTCCTCGCCGCTGCCTACAACAGACTGTTGCAGACAACTCACGAAGGGGGCCTGCAGGTCAAGGAATACCGAGCGATCTATCAGGCCGACCGGATTCGAAATGTTTCAGGAGTCTGGCTGGGGGCAACTGTCGGCTGCGCCCAGTGTCATGACCATAAGTACGACCCGTATACCAGTCGCGACTTTTATGCACTGGGAGCATTCTTCGCCGACATCGACGATGAAAAACATATGGGGCGGGCAGGCTTTGGGGGGGCTCCAAACCGGACGCCGACAACCCGTGAGCCAGAGCAGGCTGTTGTCAGTCCATTTGACCGTGAGCAGGTAGCAGTCCTCGATGCAGAAATCAGGCTGCTGCGGCAGAGCCTGCCGCCACCTGCCGAGTCAGCGGTGACTCAAGATGCTGATGACAAGGCCGCCGCTGGCCCCGGTAGCAAGATAGACGCGGGCGGCCCGCAGCAGCCAGCGGAGTCGGCTGAGGTGATCGCTGCCCGGAAACGCCTGGCTGCCTTGGAGAAACAACGCAAGCAGCTTGTGAGGAGGCTCATGGTGACCCGCCAGCTTAAGCAGCCTCGAGTGGTGCGGCTGCTGCCTCGGGGAAACTGGATGGACGAGACCGGGCCCGTTGTGGAGCCGGCTGTCCCCAGTTTTTTGGGACAGCTGGCGGTTAGTGGCCGGGCTGACCGGGCTGATTTGGCCCATTGGCTTGTCGCCCCCGTTGCCGATGGAGGAGTCGGTGAATTGACAGCCCGGGTGACGGCTAACCGGCTGTGGGCCTTGTTCTTCGGGGCCGGGCTCTGCCGGTCGGCTGACGACTTTGGTGGTCAGGGCGAACCGCCTGACCATCCAGAACTGCTCGATCGGCTGGCACTGGAGCTTTGCGACAACGGCTGGGACCTGCGGCAGTTGATTCGAACCATCGTTACCAGCCGGGCTTATCAGATGGACTCCACAGTCCCAGCTGACCTGCTGGCACGTGACCCTGACAACCGACTACTGGCCCGGCAGGGTCGCTGGCGGTATCCAGCTGAGGGTGTGCGTGATGCCGTGCTGGCAGCCAGTGGCCTGCTGGTTGAGCAGCTTGGTGGACCGAGTGTGCACCCCTATCAACCGGCAGGGTACTACCGCCATCTGAACTTTCCTCAGCGTACCTACAAGCAGGACAAGGATCAGCGGCAGTGGCGTCGCGGGCTCTACGTCCATTGGCAGCGGATGTTTCTCCATCCCCAACTGCTCGCCTTTGATGCGCCAACCCGCGAGGAGTGCACGGCCGTACGCATGCGTTCCAACACGCCGAAGGCGGCACTGGTGCTGCTGAATGACCCAACCTTCGTTGAGGCTGCCCGGAAACTTGCTGAGCAGACGCTTCAGGAAGCCGATGATGATGCAAGCCGATTGAACCTGCTGTGGCGAAAGGCCGTCTCCCGATTTCCGGATGAGCACGAGCGTTCGCTGCTGGCAGCCTTGTTGGTCCGCCGCCGTCAGGAGTACGCCAAAGAAAAGGCTGCTGCAGCAGCGTTGCTCGGTGTTGGGATTTCATCGTCGGATTCCTTCCCAGACCCGGTGGAAGGTGCTGCCTGGACAGCGACGGCACGGGCGGTTTTGAACCTCCAAGAAGCGATCGGCCGGTATTGAGTTTAGCGCAGGCCAGCCCCAGGAACCGCGGAGACACCATCCATGCAACCTGATTTCCAGATCCATCGACGCACCTTTCTGGCACGCAGTGGCCTGAATCTTGGTGGTGCTGCCCTAGGGAGTCTGTTGGCTCGGGATGCCCTGGCGGCTTTGCCGCATGCAGGGGCCGCCCGCGGAGTGATCTCACCGCTTCATCATCCACCACGGGCGAAGGCCGTTATTTTCCTGTGCCTGGCTGGAGGTCCGAGTCACCTTGAGACCTTTGATCACAAGCCGGTGCTGGCTGGGCTTGATGGCCAGCCGATGCCAGAGAGCGTTACCGCTGGTCAGCCCATTGCGCAGCTTCAGGGGAAAGAACTCATCTGCCTTGGGCCTCGTAAGCCTTTCCGACAGTACGGTGAGAGCGGCACCGAAGTAAGTGATTACTTTCCCAAGCTAGGCAGTCTTGCCGACCGGCTCTGTGTGATCCGCAGCATGGTGACGGAGCAGATCAATCATGATCCAGCCCACACCTTCATGAATTGCGGCACGGCTCTCTCAGGGCGACCCAGCATGGGGGCTTGGGTGACCTATGGGCTGGGGAGCGAAGCAGATGATCTCCCCGGCTTCGTGGTGATGACCAGTAAGATGGGCCGGAATCCGCAGCCGATTGCCGCCCGCCAGTGGCACTCGGGATTTTTGCCGGGGCAGTTTCAGGGGGTGGAGTTTGCCACCTCAGGCACGCCTGTCCACTATGTCAGCAGTCCTCCGGGCGTCACAGCTGCGCACCAACGAGATCTGATTGAGACAGTAGCGGCCCTTGAACACCATCGTTTGCAACACCTTTATGATCCTGCGGTGGCCACTCGTATCCGGCAGTATGAACTTGCGTTCCGGATGCAGACCAGCGTCCCCCAGTTGGCTGATCTGTCAGGGGAGACAGCCGAGACACTTGCTCTGTATGGGGCCAAGCCGGGGCAGGCAACCGTTGGCACCAACTGCCTAATGGCTCGGCGACTGGTTGAACGGGGGGTGCGGTTTGTCCACCTCTATCACAGTGACTGGGATCACCACGGCAAGATTGAGCCCTTCATGGATGAGATTTGCCCACCCACGGATCAGGCAGTAGCGGGGCTGTTGATCGATCTTGAGCGTCGGGGGATGCTCGATGAGACACTGGTGGTGATTGGTGGTGAATTTGGCCGCACCCCCATGGGACAGGGGGATAAAAAAGGTGTCGGCCGTGATCACCACATCAAGGGATTCAGCATGGCGCTAGCCGGAGGAGGCATCAAAGGAGGCATCACTCACGGGGCGACTGATGAGTTTGGCTACCATGCGATCGAAAACGTGGTGCCCGTCCGTGACCTCCATGCAACGATGCTGCATCTGCTGGGCATTGACCACAATCGCTTCACGGTTGAGTACCAGGGACTCGACACCAAGTTGACCGGAGTCGAGCCGGCCCAGCCAGTGCTGCCGATCTGCAGTTGACCCCGCGCGAGCCTACTGTGATGTCGTCATCACGGCCGAGCTGGTCCGGGGTGTGTTGGCTGCATTCGCCTGACGGATATGACGTGGGAGCACGATATCACGGGCGAGACCAAGTCGTGCCAGGAGCAGAATGACATAGTAGGTAATGTCGATCTCCCACCAGCGATGCTGCACGCTGGCACTGACTGGATCATGATGATGATTGTTATGCCAGCCTTCGCCAGCAGCGAGGAGGGCCACGAGCCAGTTGTTCCGGCTGTTTTCCCCGGTTTCGTAATTGCGATAGCCGAACAGATGAGAGAGTGAGTTGACGCACCACGTCTGGTGCCAGACCAGTACGGTCCGCAGCAGCACGCCCCAGACCACCCAGCTGCCTGCGAGCAGGGTGGCCTGCGCTGGGGTGTCTCCGCAGGCGAGGCCAAACAGCCAGCCAGCCAGCGCAAAGAGGGGGATTTGAGCCAGGTACACCCAGAGCACACGCATCGGTCGCTTTTCGAACCAGCGGTAGTAGGGAACCGCCAGGACGTCACGGGCGTAGCGATCAAAAAAAGCGAGCGTGCGGCGATCAGGAGCAGGTCGTACGAGCCAACCGGTGTGCGCCCAGCTGATTCCATGGACTGGTGAATGGGGGTCAGCCGCAGCATCGGAGTGAGCATGGTGCAGCCGGTGTGTCGCCACCCAGCGTACCGGTGAGTCTTCCAGTGAGAAGATGGCAATGGTCGCCAGGGTCTGTTCCAGCCAGCGGGGGACGGCCAGGCTGCGGTGTGTCAGCAGGCGGTGGTAGCAGATGTTGATTCCCAGCATGCCGAAGAGGTGGGTGCCCACTAGGGCGAGAACGAGCCCGGACCAACTGAACAAGGAAGGAATCAGGACAAGCGCGGCTGCCAGGTGGACAGCAAGCAGCGGGATCGCATATTCCCAGTGGATGCCGACAGGCCGTGGCCCCGAAACGTCAGAAGAGGATGAGCCCATGAAGGTGCCTGCAGGAGGAATCGGAGAGCCGACGGTTCGCAGGCAACGGTCATCACTTGCGTTGCATTATTCTCGCACTTCCTGAACTGGTTTGACAACTCATGGCAGAGGAAACCGCTGCAAGCCGCGACCGAAGGCTGGCAGGACGGTCAGACTCATGCTGATACAGGTGCTGCAGCAGTTAGTCGTGGTCGCCGAACCAGCGATCCTTGATTTCATCGAGCAGTCCCGCTTCCCGCATCTGGAGGATGGCGGTGTTCAACGGTTCGCGCAGAGGGCTGTTGGCAGGTAAGGCCAGCCCAAAATCAAATGAGTCGAAGACGCCTCCCACGATGCGAAACTCGCCCTCGTCCGCAGTCGATATGGCGTGCATCAGCGTATGGGCTTCGGCGACAGCAGCATCACAGGTTTCGTTGTGGACTGCTTCCAGCATGTGATCGAGATCGGCATAGATCCGCGGGATCCCACCATATTCGCGGACGGCCTCACTGGTGACGGCTCCCTCTTGGCAGGCGACGAACCTGCCAGCCAGATCACGGGGTCCGCGAATGGTGCCAGTGACCTGCTCCACGGTCATGGTGGCGGTGAGTGTGCTCGTCAGCAGGGCGACCAGCACAATTCCACCGATCATCCAGGCTACACCGATCAGTCGACCGGTGACGGTTGAGATTTCCTTGTTCTCACAGCCACCAGTGATGATCGTGCTGACACTCCACCAGACGGCCTCCCAGACGCCGCGGGGGTAGCGGGCCGGAAATGAATCGGCGTTGTGTCGCCGCTCGAACCACCAGAGCAGGTGTCCGGTGAGAACCATCGTGCCAATGACTCCCGCAAGAATGGCGAGCAGGTCCCAAGAGAACAGGCTGGTCAGGGCAATCCAGAGGCCACTGTCGCGAGTTCTGGGAACAGCAATTTGCAGGCCGGAGTGGGCCACGGGGTGGGTGAAGTCAACAATCCGCTCGCGTTGTTCGGTCATCGCTAGCGGCCCCAAGAGCACATCAACCTGGCCCGTGGTGGTGCTGGTGAAGAGTGCCTCGATGGAATCCAAGCGGACATAGTGCGTCTGAACTTCCAGGCGACGAGCCAGTTCGGTCCAGAGGTCAATCGAGTAGCCACGCGGTTGGTCGTCGACATATTCGATGATGCCCTTGATTGGCATGATGGCGACTCGCACCGGCTGGGTGATTGGCTGGCTTTGGGGGCCGCCATCAAGCAAATCAGCCTCGGCAGCCCAGGCCTCTGGTGAGCCGGCAAGGCAGCCAAGAACGAATAGCAGCGAAGCCAGTTTCCCCAGTGTCCTGCCTGCGGAAGCCTGCCGCAGCCAGGCCGTCCAGGCCAGCAGGCTTCCACCAATCACGATCGCTCCTGCGGCCAAGGCAAGCGCTGCCGGCGGCAGGGAGAGTTGCCCAAGTTCTTCAGCCAGTTCGGCTGGCAGGGCTTCACGGCCCCTGACACCCGATGCGGAAAGCAGGAGCAGCGGCATCGAGTTGTTGGCGATGTGGCAGAGGATGGCCGGCAGGATGCTGCCGGTGGCCAGGACGATGCTGCCCAGAGCCAGCCCCAGCAGAAATGTCTGAGGCATCCGCTCGGGGAGCAGATGGAAGACAGCAAAGCAGCTGGCTTGGATGAACACAGCGATCACCATGCGGTTTCGGGAGGGGGCCTCCCCAGCAAAGGCAGAGAGCACCCAGCCACGGAATAAGAGTTCTTCAAGGCATGCCGGGAGCACCGCCATCAACAGCCAGGCCAGCCACCAAGGCTGTTCCAGCATGAGTGAGAGCAGTTTTTCTGACAACGCCTTCATGGCAGGAGACATTTCGAGATTGCCAAACTGAAGAATTGCTGCAGCACCCAGAATAAAGACGCCACCACCAACCAGGATGCCACCCGCAACGGCCGGCAGGCCGCTGAGGAATTTGCCGACGCCATGCCCCCCTCCAGGCCAGCGGAGCGAAAAGGTCTGCCGCAGGCTGACCCGTTGCCAAAACAGCAACAGCAGAAGCGGGAGTACGACAGCCAGTTGTTGAACTGGGATGGCCAGCACAATGTTCTCTGGGCTGATTCCCTGCACGTACCACAGCCCTGCCAGACCGAGGGCGAGGGCGAGCCCGCCGTGAATCACCCCCGGTACCTGCCGTCGTGCTGGCCGGCGGAAACCGCTGGCTGCATCGGGACCACGGAAAAGGATCTCCTCATCGGTGAGGAGGGCAGCCGTGCCCCGCAGGAGAAGCCAGGTGACCAGGCCACTGGAAAGCAGGGTGACCAGCAGCGGTAGCACTGCCGCCTTGGGCCCAGCGTTGGCTGCTTCCTGCATGTCGCGAATGGCCTCGGCGATGGACTCACCTTGCTCGGAATCAGGCTGCCGCGGCGGTGGGGTCAATGCCGTTCGTGAGACGACAACCTGTCCGGCAAAAGGAATGGCCGACACGATTCCATCGCTGCGAATGCCGGGCACAATGGCGACGCCGGCAAGTGCACTGACCAGCAAGATCACTGGGGTGAGTGTGTTTTGAGCTTCCTTCACACTTTTTGAAGCGGTGGTGACAGCAAGGCTCATAGCGGCTGCCACGGCAGCCAGCCCGATGAAGGCGATGAGTGTCAGCAGGCCACCCTGTCCGAGGTGCTGGAGCAGATGGCCAGTTGAGCCAGTGGGGAGAAACCGCAGAGAGACGAGGATGGTCAGCAGAATGGAGACCACATTGGCAGCAAGGGTTGCCAGGGTGACACCGAAGACAGCCAGAAATTTGCCCAGCACAATATCGAGGCTGCCACAGGGGACAATAAGCAGCGTTTCGATCGTCCCGCGTTCCTTTTCGCCGGCGATGGCATCAATTGCGGGATAGAAGGCGCCGGTCATTGTCAGCACAGCCAGAAGGACCAGAATTGCCCCGGCCAGCGGCCCGAGGATGCCGGAGTCTTCCAGGCCAGCTTTCGGGACAGGTTTTCCCACGAAACTGAGGTGAATCGGATCAAACAGGCTGGGAGGGATTCCTGCCAGCGCCATGCGTTCAGTCCGAATCTGTTCTGCCAAGTCAGTGATGAGTGCCTGAAATTGATCACGGGTTTTTGCTGTGGCGGGCTGGCTGTCAGCCACCCGGGCCTCAAGTTCAAAGGTGTCATCAGCCAGGAGGCTCTCGGCGAAATGGTCAGGAACATCAATCCAGAGATCGACCTTGCCCGCTTCGAGCAGTTCCTGGGCCCGCTCTGGCGGTTCGATTTCGGCGAAAACATCACTTGGCCATTCCGGAGGAGAGGAATCTCCGGCGGCGAGGAGCAGATCCCCAAGCCGTGCTGCGAACAGGGGTGAGCCGGGGCCACTCATGACGATGGCCAAAGGCGTTGCGGCCGTCTGCTCAGTTGTGCTTTCCAGCGCAGTCCGCACGCCCAGCGCGCTGGACAGCGCGACCAGCGGGTAGGTGATCATCGGCAACAGCAGGGTCACCACGACCGTGCGGCGGTCTCGTAGAAACTCGACCAGATCACGGCGGGCCAGTGACCAGGCAGCCCGGAGAGAAGCGACAGGCCGGCTCATGCGGAAATGCCTCCGGCAACAGCTCGGAAGAAGGCACTCTCAAGGTCACCCGTCGGGCCAACCAGTTCGCTGCGGGTGCCCGCCGCGACAACCCGTCCGGCATCGATGATGACAAACCGATTGCAGCGGTGCTCAATCTCATGCAGGCGATGGGTTGAGAGCAGCAGCGCATGCCCATTTTCGCGAAGGTGCTCCAGCGTGTCGAGCAGGCTCCGGGAACCAACGACGTCGAGTGCATTGGTCGGTTCATCAAGCACCAATGCGGGCGGATCATGGACGAGGGCTCGCGCCAGTGAGATTCGTTGTCGTTGCCCCGACGAGAGTCGCCCTGCTGGTCGATCGGCGTAACTGGTGAGGGCGAGTGTGTCGATCAGCCAGGCAACCCGGCTGCTGACCTCGGCATCGGTGAGGCCATTGAGCCGGCCAAATGAGGTGAGGAGTTCGCGGGCGGTCAAGCGGTCAGGCACACCGGTCGTTGCCGAAACGTAGCCGAGCGAGCGACGAACTCCAACGGGATCGGCCTGGCTGTCAAAACCACAGACACGGGCATGGCCAGCGGTCGGTCGCAGCAGGGTTGCAATGATTCGCAGCGTGGTCGTCTTGCCCGCCCCGTTGGCACCCAACAGGCCGACGATTTCCCCGGCTGCGACGGTCAGTGACAGATGATCAACGGCCCTGACCAGGCTGCCGTCACTTCCACGGTATTCCTTCACGAGGTCGGTGACCTCAATGGCAGAGGGAGTGGCAGGTGGAGAGCTCATCTCAGTTTTCTGCACTGGGGGGGAACTGCCGACGATTGAGAATGAAACAGGCGACCGTCAGTAAGACCATCACCAGGATGACAACGGCAATGATCTGAATGCTGGCCGGGTACATGTCGACAAACAACATCATTTCGACCGGCAGTTGCTGCCGCCAGCCCATCCATTCAACCAGCAGGCTGCGGAGGCGAAGGCTGACCGTCACTTGATTGACAACTGCTGGCAGGAAGCCTGCCATGTATTCTACGAGGAAGGCCACACCGACACTGGCGATGAGGGCCCGCTTGGGCAGAATTACCGCTGGGAGGGCAAAGAGTGCGGCCCGGCCGATGCAGGAGAGGACAATCAGGGCGATGAACATCGCTGCCAGCCCGATGGGCTGGGTGAGTTGGGCGATGAACAGCGTGAGCAGGAGGCCGGTCACGGCCACACTGCTGGTCCAAAGGACTGCGGCGGCGAATGTGCCCAGTAGCAGGCTGCGGCGACCCCCTGGACGGATTGCCACATGAATCCAGGTGCCGCGTTCCAGTTCATCAGCAACCACCGGGCACATGGTCACCAACAGACCGAGCACACAGAGCGCCTCGGGGATAAGGGCATAGATCATGACCACGGCCATGTTGCGATCGAGCGGGGCGGTGCGGATGGCAGCGAACATGACCGCTGGCGGGAAGAGGGCACCGACAAGAGCCATGGCCAGACGGGGACGGGTCATCAGGCGATCGAGTTGAAAGGCGGCGACCGCCCAGGCCGAGGCCAGCCAGTGGCCCGGTGGAGAGGGTCCCTCTCGTTCGCTGGCATCGACGGCGAGCTGGTTGGCATCTGTCATCGCTCAACCCCCCGGTGTAACTGGACCAGCCGACCAAAGATTCCTTCCAGTGTTCGGTCGGCAGCGATGACCTCGCGGACCAGGATGCCGTCTGCAACGGCAGCAGCGACGACTGTCGCGAGCTGCTCCGCTTGTCGGGTGCCAACGACGAGAGTGTCGGCATCGACGATCTGGAGGTGTTCGATGATGCCAGCCGCACAGATCCGCTCAGCCAGCCGTGCTGGGGCTTCAGTCTTGAGCCGAACCTCAGACGGAAGGGCATCGATGAGTCCACGAATCTCTTCGGCTGTTCCGCTGGCAACCAGCCGGCCACCAAGAATGACAGCCAAGTCGGCCTGTAAGGTTTCGACCTCATGGAGGAGGTGGCTGGCAACCAGCAGGCTGCGGGTGCGGGCCCAGCTGCGAACCAGGCCAACCAGGTCATGGCGGGCAACTGGATCAAGCCCATCAAAGGGCTCATCAAGGACGAGAAGATCGGGCTCGTGGGCAAAGGCTCCGGCAAGTTTGGCCCGTTGCCGCATGCCCTTCGACAGGGTTGAGAGTGGGCGTTGGCTGGCCTCGCCAAGTCCCACCTCGTCGAGTGCCAGGCGGGCTCGTCGGGCCGCCGCGGCTGGATCAAAACCACTCAGCCGCATCAGGTAGGCGACCCATTCCTGTGGTGTAGCATGGCGTTCAGTGAGATCGCCGGCTGGGCAGTAGCCGATGCGAGCCAGGATGGCCGGGTTGCCGAAAGGCCGTTCACCAAACACCCGAACCGTGCCGATTGTCGGTCGCAGCTGGCCAGTGATCAGCCCCAGCAGGGTCGTCTTCCCAGCACCGTTGGGCCCCAGCAAGCCATGGGCTCCCTGCCCAAACTCGGCCGAGACATCATTGACGCCGATGACCGAGCCGTAGAGTTTTGTGACGTGCTGAAGGGAGAGCATTGAAAAATGGTGGTGGGTGGAAGTAGGTGAATCAGCCCCGCGCGGGGGCGGTTACTCTCCAGGCCAAGACGAGGAGGCTGCCGATCGTGATCACGGTGAGAGTGGCCGCGGGTGGGCCCCAGGAACGAATGCGCGGATCAATGCCGAAGATCGCGGCCTGCATTACGCCCAGAGCATGGTAGGGGGAAACCCAGGCCCAGCGGTCGTGGCTGATATCAATGCCGGCGGCCCGAGCGAGCCAGCGAAACTGACGCTGAAAGGCGGAAGGACGGGGTTCTGTCCGGCGGTGGAAATCTCGTGATGGGCGTTCAGTCGTGGCGTGACCATCTGCCAGATCGGCGGC
>Ga0181592_10002342_pt1 | contig 15554 bp, 10 predicted proteins | sample 071ome_20_FD_133755 | JGI IMG/M metagenome (GOLD analysis project Ga0181592, IMG submission 133755) | Coastal salt marsh microbial communities from the Groves Creek Marsh, Skidaway Island, Georgia - 071412BT metaG (megahit assembly) | ecosystem: Environmental > Aquatic > Marine > Intertidal...
CATCTCGAACGAACGCGGTGTCTCGCGTCTGGTTTGGCGGTATTGATCGCGAGTTCCCATGATTTCACGTCGATATCGGGAAAGTGGAACCTGGTTTTCTCGGGACGAGCGTTGAAGAAAAACAATAGGGTTCTCTCTTCGTCCGTTCCGTGTATCAACATGCCGAATGAACTGGAATCCCCGTTATTCCAGTCACCGCTCTCCTTGAACTCTCCGTCGGGCCGGAGCCAGCAGACATCAGAAATGCCTGTATCAGGGGCGGCTTCGCCGGTGAAAAACTTGGTCCGGCGCAGAGAGGGGTTCGAACGGCGCAGTTCGAGAACGCGCTTGAAAAACTCCCTCATTTCGTGGGCTTCCGGCGTATCGTCCCACGATACCCAACTCAGCTCGTTGTCCTGACAGTAGGTGTTGTTGTTGCCATGCTGAGTGCGAAGTCGCTCGTCACCAGCAGTGAGAAATGGTGTGCCTTGTGAGCAAAGTAGCGTTGTCAGGAAGTTTCGGATTTGGCGCAATCGCAGCTCGAGGATATCGGGGTCATCGGTAGGGCCTTCGACTCCGTAGTTGTAGGAAATATTGTGATTGTCGCCGTCGCGATTTTCTTCTCCGTTAGCGAGATTGTGTTTCGCGTTGTAGCTGACGAGATCATGGAGGGTGAAACCATCGTGCGAAGTAATCAGGTTCACGCTCGATTCGGGACCGCGGCGGTTGTGGGAAAAGAGGCCCTCGCTTCCGGTGAGACGGCTCGCAAAGTCACCGTCGACATCGGGATCGCCTCGCCAGAATTGACGGACGTCGTCCCGGAACTTCCCGTTCAACTCGTGCCAGTTCATCGGGAAGTTGCCGAGTTGGTAACCGTTGTGTCCGAGGTCCCAGGGTTCGGCAATCATTTTCACTTTTTCGAGAACAGGATCCTGAAAAACGGCCTGAAAGAAGGGCGCCCAGCGACTGAATTTTTCGGGGCAACGCCCCATCTCCACGGCAAGGTCAAAGCGAAATCCATCGACGTGCATTTCCGTGACCCAGTAGCGCAGGCTCTTCATCACGAGTTTCAGCGCATGCGGGTGGGTAAGGTCGACGGAGTTTCCGCAGCCGGTCGTGTCGCGGTATTCGCCGGGGAAAAGGTTTTCCGTGTGGTAGTAGCGCAGGTTGTCGAACCCGCGAAAAATCGTTGTTGGTCCTGTCAGCCCGCCTTCGCAGGTGTGGTTGTAGACGACGTCGAGAATCACTTCCATTCCGGCGCGATGAAATGTTTTCACCATGTCCCGAAACTCTGTGATCGGATCGTCTCCCGCAGCATAGCGAGCTTCGGGAGCAAAGAACCCGATCGTGTTGTATCCCCAGTAATTGACGAGGCCTTTGTCGAGCAGGAATCCATCGTCGAGGTGTTGATGAACAGGAAGCAGTTGGACGGTGGTGATTCCGAGATCGCGAAGGTATTCGATGGTCGATTCGTGAGCTAGCCCAGCGTAGGTGCCGCGAAGTTCTTCCGGCACTTCGGGTTTGAGCTTGGTGAACCCTTTCACGTGCATTTCGCAAAAGACAGAGTCTCTCATTGCCAAGCGTGGCGGCTCGTCGCCTTCCCAGTCGTAGTGATCCGGAAATGGAACAGCAGCGCGTGGGGCGTGTGATCCGCTGTCGGCTTTGAAAGGGCTCTTGTCTTCCCGAAGTGAGCACATCGATGAAACGAATCGGGAGGGATTCGGGATGTGCTTGGCAAACGGGTCGAGAAGCAGTTTTTCCGGGCGGAAAAAATGGCCTTCGACCGGTTCCCACGGGCCATCAACCCGGTAGCCGTAGGTCGATCCTGCGGGGATGCCATCGACCCGGATCGACCAGGTGTCGCGCTCTCCTAGCACAAGCGGGATTTGATCAGTTTCCCGCAAAGGCCGCTCCCCATCTGTGAACAGGCAGAGAGTGACAGTCTCGGCAAATTCTGAAACCACGTTGAAATTCACCGAACCTGCTTCGAGTGGTGTCGCGCCGAGCGGGTGAGGTGAACCAGGATGGATGCTGAGTCCTGTTGTATGGGTTTTGCTCAGTGTAGGTGGGATTTCTATCTCGTAAAACGGGGGCAAAGGTGCGGCAAGGTATCCGGTTTCGGAATCTTCGCCAGAGGGAAGTATAGGGAGAGTGCAGGGGAAAGATGGAAGATTACAGTTTTGTCATCTTAGCGTCCGATGATCTGTCATTTTTCTGGCTGATGATGGTGGGGTTATGAGATTTTCCTCCTGTCTTTCCCGTCTGCCTCGCTACGAGCGAGAGTCCTTTCCATGCTTTGTGTTGTCCGTTTTTTACCGGTTTGGTTTAGCCACAATGAGGAGTGCTTGTAGCTGAAGATCGGGAGCGGATCCTCTCGTTCGTTGAAAAAGGGCTCAAAGCCCAAGGATTCGTCGTCGATTCGACTCGGGATGGGAATGAGGGCTATAGTCTTGCCACGACGGAGCCGTATGATGCTCTCGTGCTCGATATCATGTTGCCCGGGCGGGATGGTCTAAGCCTCGCCAAAGCTGTCGTGGAAGCGCATAGGGGAGAAATTAGGATCGCCCGGGCAGATGAGGAGAGGACGCGTTTTGGGGTCGTGCTCACGCAGTGGTCACTTGGAAGTCATCTCTACGTAATCAGATCGCTGACGACTTTGCCGTGTACATCAGTCAGGCGGAAGTCACGACCGGCGTAGCGATAGGTGAGGCGCTCATGATCGAAACCTAACAGGTGCAGAATGGTGGCGTGGAGATCGTGGACGTGCATGCGGTCTTCCACGGCTTTGAAGCCAAAATCGTCCGATTTGCCATACTGATATCCACCCTTCACTCCGCCGCCGGCCATCCAAATCGTGAAACCGTGGTGATTGTGATCGCGTCCCAGTTTGGTGTTCGCGGCGTTGGCTCCGGGAGTAGGAAGTTCGACGGTTGGAGTGCGTCCGAATTCTCCTCCCCAGATGACGAGAGTGTCCTCCAGCAGGCCTCGCTGCTTGAGATCAGTAAGAAGAGCCGCGATTGGCTGATCGGCTTCCTGGCCGAGTTTGCCGTGGTTCTTCGCGATTTCAGAGTGGCTATCCCATGGCTGTCCGGCTCCGTGCCAGACTTGCACAAAACGGACACCACGCTCGACGAGTCGGCGGGCGATCAGCATCTGGCGACCGTGGAGGGTTTCTCCGTAGAGTTGGCGGACATTCTCCGGCTCGCGCTCGACATTAAACGCATCGGTCGCCTCAATTTGCATTTTGTAGGCGAGTTCGAGGGAATGGATGCGAGCTTCCGCATCAGGATCGAGTCCCGTCTTTTCGCCATCCTGACGATTCATTTCCTGAATCAAATCGAGCTGCTTTCGTTGGAGCTCGCGCGGCATCCGGGGGTTGCGAATGTCAGGGATGAGCTTGGAAATGTGGGTGTTCTTTGTGTCGATGTGGGTGCCTTGGTAGGCTCCAGGAAGAAAGGCAGAACGCCAGTTTTGCGTTTCGACGATGGGGACTCCCCCAGGGCACAACGAGACAAAGCCCGGCAGGTTTTCGTTCTCCGAACCGAGACCGTAAGTTACCCAGCTGCCCATACTGGGACGAACGAGATTGACCCGCTCGGCTCCAGTGTTCATGAGCATGAGCGAAGGCTCATGATTGGGCACGTTCGCATGCATCGAATTGATGATGCAAAGATCGTCGACCATTTCGGATACCTTCGGAAAGAGGTCGCTTGCCCAGATTCCACTTTCTCCTTTCTGGGAGAAGTTGAAAGGGGACTTCATCAGGGTTCCCGTCTTTCGCTCGGTGCTAAGGTGCTCGCCGGGAACTTCTTTGCCGTGAAATTTCTCCAACTCTGGTTTGTAGTCGAATGAGTCGACTTGAGATGGGCCTCCGTTTGCGAAGATATGAATGACGCGTTTGGCTTTTGCCGGGAAATGAGTTTTGCCGGGAGCGAGAGGATTCAGCGAGCGACTGGAAGCTTGCAGGGAAGAAAGAAAAGGAGACAAGCCGAGCGCGCCCATGCCCATACCGGTTTGGGAAAGGAAATCACGTCTTGTTCGCAGGGGAAGCTGTCCGTTCATGGCATTATTGGATGAAGAGGAAGCGATTGGTGTTGAGAAGCGCGTGAGCGTAGGCCCCCCAGGGGGTCGCAGGTGTTGCCGGACCAGAGAATGTCTCAGCAAGTCCCGATTTTGGCGAGGCACCGCTTTGATCGAATACCTGAGGGCTCCATCGGACGGAGTCAAAGCTGGAGTTGTTCTCGTGTGGGTCGACGAGGAAGTAGAGATTCTCATTCTTTGCGAGAGTGACGTCCTGCAGCGATGTGACTAGTTTGCTGCCAGAGGGATCGAGGACACGGTCGAAGAGGATTCCGGACGATTCGGAGGCGATTAGAACACGGACTCCATTGCCTTTGCCTACGCTAGAACGTTCGAGCACTCCACGGATCGATACCGTCATCCCATCAGGCGCACGCCATTGGTAGACAACTGACTCATTGTTGGTGTGCCCTGGATGAGTCGCTCCTGCCCGAGCGTGAAGATAGCTGAGGGGACTATTTTTGATCGGGTATTCCTTCTCGATCTGCCAGGAGTCACCAGTCCAATACGGAAAGGGCTGAAATTTCACCTTCCCAGATTTGAAATCGATCGAGCCCCATCCGTAGCTCCACTCGGTGTTGGTCTGGCGCGGACCAAGAGCGGATGACTCACTTTCGAAAGCGGTCAGAAAACTATCGGCGAGAATGCGATCATTTTCAGTTGGTTCGCTCGCGAAGACGGAGCGATGCAGCCAGCCGACTCCATCTTTCTGCGACTGCGCTTTTTCGCCAAGAATGGCCGCCTGGTTCTGCACAAATTCGCTATTCATCGTGAAGAGAGCCTGCATCGGAATGGTTGTGTTAGGCCGTTTTCCGGTGCTCTCCTGAGGATTGGAGAAATCGAAATTTCGAAAGATCGGATTCAGATTCTGCCGATCGATAAAAGCGTAGACGGACCGCCGTGTGGAGTAAGGCTTTTCAAGAATGCGGACCGGGTGCCCATACATTTCATCGCTGAGGGAGCCTGCAACCTCAAGGATGGAGTCGCGCATCTGTTCCAGTTCGAGACGTCTGCTATCGAATTTCCAGAGCAGGCGGTTCTCGGCGTCGGCGATTCGATTTTTCTCTTCCTGCGAATTGTGCGACTGCTGTTGCCAGGTTCTGGAGGTCAGGATGAGTTGGTGCAGTTTCTTGAGTGACCATCCATTTTCCACAAACCACTGGGCGAGAAAGTCGAGCAACTCCGGGTGATCTGGTCGTTCTCCCATGATTCCGAAGTCGTCGACACTACGGACGATGCCCTCGCCAAAGTGCCACATCCAGACGCGATTGACGATATTCCGGGTGGTGAGCGGATTGTCGGCTTTGGAGATGTCTTTCGCCATTTCGAGCCGTCCGCCGCTCTCGTAGATTGGTTGCGGGTCGGAAGTGAGAACGGAGAGAAAGTGGCGTTTCACCGGCTCTCCGCGTCGGGCGGGATTTCCGCGAATGAGAACGGTATGGCCCGAGGGCTTCTCCTTTTGTTTCAGGATGATTGCCTTGGCGGGCTCCATCTGGGAGTCGGCGACGAACTTGTCGACGACTCGCTGCTTGTTCTGCAATTCGCGCCGCGCCGCCCGGTCGAGCTTGGTCATGAGTCGCGTGCGATCACTGGCAAGTTCCGGGTTCTCTTTCGCGATCTGATCCAGCTTTGGTTTCAAGAAATCTTCCACGACCTTCTTCTGTTTCGCGAGGTCCTTAAGGTATTTCTCGTATTCCGGACCTGATTTCGGTTCGCCAATTGTGGGGGTGCCAACTTCGAGGGAATTTGAAAATACGCTGTAAAGACTGTAGTAGTCCCTGGTAGGGATCGGGTCGGACTTGTGATCGTGGCAGCGGGCGCAAGCCACTGTCAGAGCCATCATCCCTCGAAAGGTTGTGTCGATGCGGTCATCGATGATGAGTTCCGATCTCCCGTTTTTGCTGAGGGAAAGAAAACCCATCGCTGCGAGGTGTTTTTTCTCAGGCTTATTCCAATCGACCAACTGCTCGGCGGCGAGCTGGTAGCGCAGAAATTGATCGTAGGGCATGTCCTCGTTGAAAGACTGAATCAGCCAATCTCGATAGGTGTAGCTGTGCATAAAACGCCTTTCTCTGCCTCCGGCTTCGTAGCCTTTCGTGTCTGAATAGCGCGCAACATCCATCCACAGCCGAGCCCAGCGCTCGCCGTAGTGAGGGGATTTCATCAGCTTCTTGAGCAATGCAGGCCATGCTTCGGCATCGGGACGAGAGTCGGCGACGAAGGCGCTGAGCTCTCCGAACTTCGGGGGCAAACCGAGCAGAGCGAGGTGGGCGCGCCGATAGAGCGTCGCACGATCCGCTTTTTCCGCTCGAGCGACTCCCGTATTTTTCTGCGCCTCTCCGATCAGGTAATCGATGGGGTGGACTCCTTCGGGGATCGTGGGTGGTTTGACCGGTTGAAATGACCAGTGGTTTCGAGGGTCTTCCTCAGCTTCGCCCGGCGTCTCGGGCCACGGGAGGCCCATTTCAATCCAGCGGGAGATTTTGGCAATGCTCTCGTCGGAGATTTTTTCCTTCTCGTAGGGCATCGATTTCACCTTTTTGCCGGGAGTGTGGGAAATTGCGTGGAGGACGAGGCTCTCTGCAGGGTTTTCGAGATTTACGACTGGGCGGTAGTCGCTGCCCTTGATCCAGCCGCGGCGGTGATTGAGTTGCAGTCCCAGCTTCGCCTTGGTTCCGCTGTGACAATCGAGACAATTTTCCGCGAGAATGGGCCGAATTTCGTTTTCGAAAAAGCGAATCGATTCCGTGTCAAAGGTCGACGGTTTTGCCGCTTCTTCCGCAGCTCCGCCCGTGCAGGCAAGGAGCCAGGCTGCACCGATAGCTCGGAAGCTAAATCCGGTGAGAAGTGGTCGTTCTGTGTTTGTGCATACCATGCCTGAGATAGGTTACGTTCCTATGCCGCAAGGCTGTTGCAATCGACGCCATTGCGCGGGATGAATGCCGCAAAGAATTGCTTGGCATTTTGTCAGGAACTCAGTGCGACTTCTTCGGAATCGGGATTTTTCCAAGCATGGAAGCGACCGCGGAGATCGTTGATGTCAAATGGTTTGGTCACGACGTCGTCCATTCCCGATTCGAGGCATCGTTGCTTTCCCTCTTCAAACGCCATTCCTGTCATTGTGAGAATGCGAGTCGTTGCGTTCGGATGATCCAGGTCGCGGATTGCTTCGGCTGCTTCGATACCATTCATGACCGGCATATTCATATCCATGCAGGTCAGGTCGAAGTGGAGCTGTCCGTCGACCATTTCGACAGCCTCTTTTCCAGTGTCGGCCAGAGTCACCTTGCAGCCGAACTGCTGCAGAGTCAGGGTGCCGACTTTCCGGTTCATCTTGATGTATTCGACAAAAAGAAAGCGGGTTTTTCCGCGGACATGAACAACTGATCCATCTGGATAACACCGAGCGTAACGAACCCGCTGTCGGATATTGCTACCGGCGGCGGTTTTATGGACCTTTCCGCTTAGAGCTAGACCTGAGATGTGGTCCCATCACTTTATAAAGATCATAAAATTACTATTTAAAGAGGGTCTTTATTTGGATGTTTTGACTGTTTTTGAGGGCAAATTTGCCTTTCGATTTGTGAACCGAAAATTTCACTCTATCGGAATGGACAGAAGGGCCTCTCGTATTTCGCGCTTGCGCATTCCTTCACAAACCCGTCACGAGCAGATACAGAACGCCGTAAATACGGGGAAAAGGGGGCCTAGACCGAATTGACGAGACAAATAGAGCGGTGTTCGTTTCTCGATGAAGTGGACGAACCTTGCCTTTGCCCTTGTTTTCTCCGTTACCGCTACGGTGACCGCATTTTCGAAAGAACAGCCCAATATTGTCCTGATCCTCTCCGACGACCAGTCGTGGACTGACTACAGCTTCATGGGGCACGAGCACATTGCGACGCCTCATCTCGATAAGCTTGCTGAACGTTCCGCGGTTTTCCGTCGCGGCTACGTTCCGACCGCGCTCTGTCGCCCTTCACTCATGACGCTTGCGACCGGGCTTTACACCCACGAGCACATGATCACGGGAAATGATCCATCTCCCTTGCTTACCGAAGGCAAAAAAGAAGGTCCAAAATACAACGCGCTCCGCGAAAAGCTCATCTCCAACGTCGATCGCGTCCCTACCATTGCCCGCATGCTCGGATCGAAAGGCTATCTCTCTCATCAATCCGGAAAATGGTGGGAAGGCAGCTTCCAGCGTGGTGGATTCACCCACGGTATGACTCGTGGATTTCCCCGTCAGGGTGGTCGCCACGGTGACGACGGATTGAAAATCGGACGCGAAGGAATGAAACCTGTATTCGATTTCATCGACCACTCCATCGCCGAGGAGAAACCATTTTACGTCTGGTATGCGCCCTTTCTTCCTCACACTCCACACAATCCACCCGAAGCGCTTTTCGAAAAGTATCGTGGCAAAGTCGATTCCGATCACGTAGCCCGTTACTATGCGATGTGCGAATGGTTCGATCAGACCTGCGGACAGCTCATTGATTACGTTGACCAGAAAGGTCTCACCGAAAATACGCTCTTTGTCTATGTTTGTGACAATGGGTGGATTCAGAGCAAGGAGAAACGGGGTTACGCTCCGCGCTCCAAGCAATCCGCTAACGAGGGCGGAACGCGCCAGCCCATCATGTATTCCTGGCCTGGAGTAATTCCTCCCGGCGATCGTGGCAACCAGCTCGCTTCCAGTATCGACATCGTGCCGACCATGCTCGCGTCAGCTGGTGCTGATATCCCGGAGAACCTGCCCGGGCTCAATCTGCTGCCCATTCTCAAAAGCGGTGAGGCAACACCCCGGAAAGAAGTCCTCGGAGAAGGCTTTGCCCACGACATCGCCGATGTCAATAATCCGCAGGCATCTCTCCTCTATCGCTGGATCGTAAAAGACGAGTGGAAACTTCTCCTCACCTACGACGGCGAAGTGAACCGCTACGCCAGTTCCCATCCGCGAACCGAAAAGCGTCCGCAACTCTACAATTTGCTCGAAGATCCGCATGAGAATAAGAACCTCGCGTCGGAGAATCCGGAAGTTGTCGGCAATCTCGCCGGAGAGATCAGTAAGTGGTGGCCCGTGACCGAGCGGAAAGTGCTTGAGAGCTGGGAGTGATCGGCTATCCCCTTAGACAGGCTACTACAGCTGCCAAGTTGATCGTTCGCCGCTACTCGGTGACTGAAGCCTCCGCTTCCTTCTGTTTTTACCTCAATATACGATGAAAGAAAAAATCCTCATCGTGGCGGTAGTCTTGTCGTCACTTGTCTGTTTCCACGCCGCCGCCAATGATCGCCCCAATGTCATCGTCATCATGACGGATGACCAAGGCTACGGTGACCTCAGTATCACTGGAAATGAAATCGTCGAGACGCCGAATATGGATCGGATTGCGATCGAAGGTGCCTGGCTGAAACAGTTCTACGTCAGTCCCGTCTGCACTCCGACCCGGGCACACCTCATGACCGGTCGCTATGCCTATCGGACGAAGGCGATTGATACCTACCTCGGCCGTGCCGTGATGGAACCTGAGGAGTTCACCGTCGCCGAAGCGCTGCAAGAAGCCGGATACGCCACCGGGATTTTCGGCAAGTGGCATCTCGGCGACTACTACCCGACCCGAGCCATCGATCAGGGATTCGAGGAAGCCGTGATCCACCTCGGCGGAGGACTCCGCCAACCCGCCAATCCACCCGAGGGGGAGCGCTATCACGACCCCATCCTGTTTCACAATGGCGAGCCGAAGCGCTACGAGGGATTCTGCACTGATATTTATTTCGACGAAGCCGCGAAATACATCGAGACCAAGGCCGAAGCCGATGAACCCTTTTTTATCTATCTCCCCACCAACGCTCCGCACGGTCCCTTCGACGAACCACCGACACGGGAGCTCTATGAAGAATTTCTCGAAAAAGTCTCCGATGACAGGAGGAAAGAAACCCGGGCCGCCTTCTATTCGATGATCAAAAATGTCGATGACAACATGGGCCGTCTTCTCGCCAAGCTCGAAGAAGTCGGAATCGACGACAACACCATCGTGATCTTCCTAACCGACAATGGACCTGCTGGAGGTGGATCCGCTGGCCCTTTTCGTGGTTCCAAAGGCAATGTCTACGAGGGCGGAATCCGCACCGTATGTTTCGTCCGCTGGCCGGCATCGATCGAAGCGGGATCGGAAGTTGCTTTTACCACCGCACACATTGACCTCATGCCGACCATTCTCGAATTCTGCGACGTCACGATTCCAGAGAAAAACCCGCTCGATGGACGCAGCGTGCGGCCGCTCATTGCCGAGAAGGGCGTCACCAAAACGATGGGGTGGGAAGACCGTCATCTTTTTCTCCAGTGGCATCGCGGCAACAAACCCGAGCGTTACCGCAGCTTTGCGGCAATCGATCCGCAGGGAAAATGGAAGCTCCTCTACAAGCCCGGCCGCGGTGACCAAAAGAGAAAGGGAGAGCCGAAGATGCAGCTCTTTGATCTGCAAAATGACATCGGAGAGGAAACCGATCTTGCTGACAAGCATCCGGCAATCGTCGAGCAACTCAAAGCCGAATACGACAAGTGGTTCGATGACGTCTGCAGCACTCGCGATCCCAATTTTAACATGCCGCCCATCGTGATCGGATCCGATCAGCAGCCCACCACAGTTCTCACTCCTCAGGACAAACGGACCGACGGCAACGACACCGCCGGATGGCGAACGCCCGGCCACTGGCCCGTCGACGTCGAGAAAGCCGGTCCTTACACCGCACATGTGCGACTCACCGAAGAAACCACCGCCAAGACGGATGTCCTGCTCGTGCTCGATTTCGGGGACGAGAAGTGGGAGAAAACGCTAACCGTTCAACGCGGCGTGCATTCGACCGCCATCGGCGACGTCGAATTTCCCAAGACTGGAAAAGGCAAATTCACCGCCCGATTGCAGGGCGGTGAACAAGGGCTTGATGTGTATCAGGTGACGATCAAGTAGACCGATTTCGATGGCAGAGCAAACATGGTTGATTCGATGATCTGGCCCCGTAGCGTGGTTCGTCGAATCGTGTTTCCATCGAAAATGGAAAGAGGAATTCCGACTCAGTTTTTTGAAACAGCTCAACCTCCTCATGCCGGGCCGCGTTTCGGGATCACCGAGGAAGAAGAGATCTGGTTTGTCTGGGCGTAGCAGATTAGGCCCGGCGGTGATGTTTCTGACATGGGCGGAATAGGGATGGAGGGGGAATTTCCGCATTGCCCGCTTATGGGTTGTGTTGATTTTGAAAGGTTCCGTTTGGGAAGAATGCGTATTCGGGCAATACGGAAACTGCCTCTCCGTTTCGCTGTCGCTGAGGACAAAGATAAATATATCTCGCAAAAATACCCGCCAGTGGGCTTTGTGCGATCGAGCTTTCAGCCCGAATTCGTTCAAGAATTTTCGTGCGCAATGTCTGACAGAACTGATTCGCTCACTCTTTTCCAACCGCACGCTTGCGACTGAGTTCGCCGATAGCTCGGAAGCCGGCTTTATCGATCTGGAAAACTTCGAGGCTCACGGGCAGATCCGCTGCGAGAAAATCTTCGACCAGAGAGGCTCCGTAGCCTTGAATGGGGTTTCCAGCGGCAGGGAAGAGGTAGACGAGATTTCGATCGACGACGAGAGCGTGTATGCGATCACCGAGCATGTCGCTGACTCGCGGCAAGAGTTTGCCGGAGGTCAGGATGCCGCTGAGAAACGGGTCTTTGTTTTCAATGAGGATGTATTCGACGACATCGTTATCGTTTCTGACCACATCGAGTTCTACGGACTCGGCGAGCTTGTCGGCGAGGGCCTTGGCGATTTTGTCGAAGGTTTCCCATGACATGTTTCGCTCTTCCCAGAATTTCTGGGTGAAGCTTCGAACGCCGTAGTCCCATTCGTAAAAGGGAACCAGGATCGTCTTCGACGCGCCTTCGGGGAGGCGATAGATCTCGGGGGACTCAAACGAGCCCTCGAGAATGATTCCGATGCGCCTCGCTTTTTTTTCGTCGTCTCCGATAGCTGCGGAGAAGAAGGCGCTCGCCCCTGCAATGATCATGGTGAGTAAAACAAAAGAGTGCATCTGGTAGGGAAATCCGTTTGCCATAGGGCGGAGAAGGGCTTGGGTGAAAAGCAGACGATAGAAAAACTTTGAAACGAAAGTTTGCGGGAGTTATTGGAAAGAAATCGGCCTTTTTGCGCAAGCAAACGAGCAATCTTTCCACCCGGACCTTGCCAGAATAGGATATGTTTCGCAGGTTGTTTTTTCTGTTTCCTGAAAACCGATGATTACATTTTTACAAGGCACTCTCGAAGAAAGCTGGCCCGGACGTCTCATTATCAATGCTGGTGGCGTTGGCTACGAGGTGACGATTCCCATGTTGGGCGAGGAACTGTTCGGCCAGATGGGCGAAGAAACGAAGGTTTTAACGCACCACCACATTCGTGAGCAGGAGCAGACGCTCTACGGTTTTGCGACCGATGGAGACCGGGATTTGTTCCGTCTTCTCATCAACCGAGTGACCGGGGTCGGACCGAAGGTCGCGATGTCTGTGCTGAGTGGAATGGCGACGGATGATTTCAAACAGGCCGTTGTTTCCGGTGACATCGCAACGATTGCCAAGATCAAGGGGCTTGGCAAAAAGACGGCGGAGCGGATCGTCCTGGAGCTCGGTGACAAGGTTGGAGTGAAGGAAGCGTGGCAGGCGCAATCGTCCAGCGCACCGCAAAGTCCAGAGGAGGTTGCTAAAAATGACACGCTGCTTGCTCTGATTGCTCTCGGCTACAAGCAGACCGAGGCGCAGAAGGCGGTAGACCGTCTTCCGGCGGATGTTGTGAAATCGGATGAAATGTTGCGAGCTGCCCTGCGTTTATTACAGGGATGAATGCCACTTTGCGCCGACCGATGTCTTCCCCTGTAGCCAGCGATCCTGTAGCAACCGCCCAGCGGATTCAGGATGCTTTGCCGGATGGGGGGCTTTTTGCTGAGAAAGCATGGCGCATTTCTCCAGAGCCATTTGCGCTTACCAAGGGTGAGGTGAAGACGCTGGAAAGACTTGGGCCTCTTTTGCTGCGTTTTCAGCGGGCTTGTGATCTGATCTACCGGCGCAGCCGAAATGGCTCTTTACCGGGATGGATCGCGGATTATCTCGATCGGGGAAAACCGTCAGACCTCCTCGAAATGGGTCTGGCGACTCCCGTGGTGGAATCGGTGCCTCGGGTCATTCGTCCAGACTTGATACTGACGGAGCATGGATTTACGGCAACAGAACTCGACTCCGTGCCCGGTGGAATTGGCCTGACAGCGTGGCTGAAGGAAATTTATTCGAAAGAAAACCCCGCTGCCGAGCTAATTGGGGGAGCAGGAGGAATGATCGAAGGCTTCTCTTCGCTGTTTTCAGACGAGGGGGCGAACATCCTCGTCTCAGAGGAATCTGCCGATTACCGACCCGAGATGGAGTGGCTTTCTTCCAAGCTCGATGGTAAGTTCGCGGTCTTCGATGCGGAAACCTATCAGCCGGACGGTCGGGATATTTACCGATTTTTTGAACTTTTCGATCTGCCGAATATTCCCGGTGCCACTGCGGTAGGAAAATCTGTTGCCGCCGGTGAGATCGATATCGCGAGTCCATTCAAACCTTGGCTGGAAGAGAAAATGTGGTCGGCCCTCTTCTGGGCTCATCCGCTGAGAGAGGTCTGGCGGCGCGAGCTTCGCGAAGGAAACTGGAAGCGTCTCCAGTCTCTCTTCCCGATGAGCTGGGTTGTCGACCCGGCCGAAGTGCCGCATTATGCAGTGATCCCGGATCTGGGAATCCAGCACTTCTCGGAGATGAAGCAATTTTCCCAGACCGAACGTGATCTCGTACTGAAGCTCAGCGGATTCAACGAGCGTGCCTGGGGAAGTAGAAGCGTCACGATTGGTCAGGATGTCTCTCAGGAAGAGTGGGGGACTGCTGTTGATGAGGCGATCGACTCCTTTGATGTTTCGCCTTTTGTTTTGCAGAGATTCCACGGTGGAAAGTTGGTTGAGCATACCTGGTTGAATCCCGAAACCGGAAAAATGGAGATTATGGAGGGCCGGGTTCGCCTTTGTCCGTACTACTTTGTCGATTCCTCCGGAAAGAATGTAAAGCTGGGGGGCGTTCTTGCGACGATCTGTCCCTCGGACAAGAAAGTGCTCCACGGAATGAGCGATGCGATTCTCGTTCCGTGCTCGGTCGAGAATTAGAATCTTCCACCTCTTTTTCCGTCGTGTGAGTGGATGAGTTCATCATGCCGCGTTGTGTCGCGTTTTCGCTCTCTATAACTGCTGGCACAGGTCGTTGACGCAATTCGACAAATAGGTGAAAATTATAAAATATAGAACACTAAAACAAAATTTTCGCATTACTGAGGGCTAATCTTCCCTTATTTTTAAAATAAATTAACAAAAATTTGCGTTTGTGAGTATCAATGTTAAGATTTTTGGACTTCGGCGGAATATCCGCGGAACTTCATGCCCAATTCAATCTAATTGCTGAACCCGGTGACACGTACTTTTTCTGAGTAAATACCTGTGCGACAATCGATTTCTGTCCCTTCCATATTGGAAACCTTGGAATTCGGAATCACTCAGAGCCGAACTCTCCGAAGCCGCGATCCGGAACCGTCTAATTCAACCTCGCGAATCGACGTGAAAAAAATCAAATTCACCTGTTCTAACTGCGAAGCGAAGTTGCGTGTGCCCACGCATCTAGCTGGCGTCTCCGCACCTTGTCCCAAATGTGGCAGCACAATAACAGCTCCGACCGATCTGGAGAATATTGTTGATGACTCCATCGAGGACAGTTCCGCGCAGAGTGCGCCAAATCCGCAGAGGGAGCCCGCCGTCGCCAGTTCGACGGTTCCAGAGTCCGGTCCTCCTTCGAGTGGGAACCAGGCATCTGTTGCAGCACCTCCAGCGGGGCCGACTATTTCCGCGAAAGCAAGTAGTGGCAGTGCCGTTGTTGGGAGCGTTGTATCCACGCCGGTGAATGAAGTTACTCCTCAGCCTGCCGCGGCTCTTGGTGTTCTAGAAACAGAACCGAAAATCCCGTCTGCTCCACAAGTTTCGGTAGAAGTCCCTCCGGCTGATGTGCCGGTAGGGGAAGAAACTCTTGTTATTGACTCTCCCGCATCCGAAGTCCCTGAGCCAGCTGTCAATGAAGTGCCGGTGGAACCCCCTATTCCTTCTCTACAGGCTCCAGTTCCGATTGCGACTCCGCCAGCTGTTGCAGCTCCGTATGCTGATGAGACTCTCGTAGAGACGGAATTGGATCCGCCTCCAGCTGTTCTCGAGACACAACCCATTCAGGTGAACCCGCAGCCGTCTCACCTTCCGCCAATTCGTGGCCAAGAGGTGGATTCTACGGGTGAATTGCCTCGTCTCGATATAAATCTTGCCGATCAAGATTCGGCAGTTCCGGATTCCCTTGATCGGAATCCAGGCGCACCAGGTAGCATGACTCGAGTTCAGTTGCC
>Ga0181592_10002346_pt1 | contig 15544 bp, 13 predicted proteins | sample 071ome_20_FD_133755 | JGI IMG/M metagenome (GOLD analysis project Ga0181592, IMG submission 133755) | Coastal salt marsh microbial communities from the Groves Creek Marsh, Skidaway Island, Georgia - 071412BT metaG (megahit assembly) | ecosystem: Environmental > Aquatic > Marine > Intertidal...
AATATTTTGTTAAATCTGGTAATAAAGGCATTCATACAAATTTTGCTTATAATTTAAGGCTAATTAGCCAAAATTCCACAATGATAATTATGAAATATATCAAGAATATAAAGAAGAAAATATCAGTAAAAAAAATAATTTTTTTTTTATTTAAAAATTTATTGTATATATTATAAATATATAATTATTTTTATATTATAATATTTATAGCTGTGTTCTATCTTATTTTCTTATTTATGACTACTGATATATTATCTAATAATCATTGCACTAATGCACTTACTTTACACAAAAATATAGACATTACTTCTTCAAAAAAAAATGACATTTCTCAAGAAAATATAGATTCACCATTTAATACAATTAATCATTCTATTAATATGGATTCTTCCGAGCTACTTCCTGAACCATTATTAACTTTGGAAGATAAAAGATATTCATTATTTCCTATTAAAAATGATATATTATGGAATATGTATAATAGACATGAATCTACTTTTTGGACTGCAAAAGAACTTGACTTAAAAAATGATTATAATGATTTTCAAAGTTTATCTGATGCTGAAAAACGATTTATTACTTATGTATTGGCATTTTTTGCTGGTTCAGATATTTTAGTTATGGATAATATTAATACTAATTTTCTATCAGAAATTAAACCAAAAGAAGCACAAGCATTCTTCGGAATGCAAAATGCAATCGAACAAATTCATTCTGAAACTTATTCATTATTAATTGATGTTTATGTTAAAAATGAATCTGAAAAACATAAATTATTCAATGCTATTCAAACTATTCCAACTATTACACAAAAAGCACAATGGTGTTATACTTATATGAATAATGACTTACCATTCGCGCAAAGATTAGTTGCATTTATTTTAGTTGAAGGATTATTCTTTTGTTCCAGTTTTTGTGCTATATTTTATTTAAAACAAAAATATCCAGGTAAATTAGCTGGATTAGTATTTAGTAATGAATTAATAGCAAGAGATGAATCATTACACGCCGAATTTAGTGTTCTATTATATAATGAATTTGTTACTAACAAATTATCAGAAAATAAAATTTATGAAATGTTTCAAAAAGCTGTTGCTATCGAACAAGAATTTGTTGAAGATTCTATTCCTGTAGCAATGCTGGGTATGAATGCAAATCTAATGACACAATATGTTAAATTTATAGCAGATAGACTTTTAAAACAACTAAATTATAAACCACTTTATAAAGTAGCCAATCCATTTGATTTTATGGAAGCTATTTCAATTGAAACTAAAACTAATTTCTTCGACCAAAAAGTAGCTGAATATTCTCGTTCAGGCGCATTTAATACAAATAAGGAATTTACAATTTTACAAGATGGATTTTGATAAGTGTAAAATTATATATTACAATAATTTAAATTTATAAAAATAAACTTAAAGTGTAGGATTTATAAAAGAGAAGAACACTAATCTTTCTTAATTCATATCAATAAATGGATATGCATTATCATTATTACAATCATCCATTATTGAGTTAATATTTTGTTCTTCTTTTTCTTTATCAAATTTTTTTTGTATTAATGCTTTTTCAACATTTTTTTCTTTCTTTAATATTTCTTTAAATACTTTATTATCAGTTCCATATCTATGTGGCGAAACCACCATATCAGATTCATGTGGATATCCTAATGCTAATTTATCATTTTGCTCTTCTTCTTTTCCATCATTCAACGCCCCACATACACCATTATCTAAGACTATTTGGTCTTCTTCTTTTATATATGGACGATATACTGGACTAAATACAGGAGTATTTAATTTTATAGTTGCAACTTTTGCTTGTCGTTTTACTGCTCTACCATTTTTTTGAACTTCTAAATCATATGCAAATGAGTCTTTCTTATATCTTTGAATCTCATTATGAACAAAATCTAATTCTTTCATCATAGCATCTATAAATTCTTGGTCTTTATATAATCTTTGAATTAACATATTATTCAATTTCCAATATCTAATATCAATTGTATCTTGACGAATATTCGGATTTTCCTTTAATTTTAATAATTCACTATCACGCCATTTATAAATTTCATCACGATTCAAACCAATTGGACTATATTTATAATTATTATCAAATGCACTATCTCCATCTTCAAGTTTTTTATAACCTATTAATATTCCTTTGTCCTTTATATCCTTTGAATATAAGTTTGTATCCTCATCATAATCATTATCAAACTCAAAACTATTCGAATAATCATGAAAATCACATTCTATATAATCAGTCTCCTCAAAACCACATATTTCCATTTGACCTTGCACTTGACAATAATAATAAAATGGAATTTTACCATCCATTTTTCTCATATACGGACATTTAATCTCTATACATTGCCCATATTCACTTACACCATCTGGAGACGCACCAAATCGTCTATCCTTTTCATACGGTATTAAACCATAATCATATATCTTTATTTTTCTTTTATGTTCGTATAACATTACAACTATATCTTCCAACATACAACCACGGCCCATAATCTCTTTTGCTTTATCATTTGGTTCTTCCACTTCATAACCACATTTTTTTTTATATAATTCTTGCAAACTTTTATCTTTCATCATTCCTCTATTTAATGCATTTCCAAAATCACTTGCCGATATTAAATTCTTTCTTATCGCATGCCATTCTGGACTTTTCTGTTCTATTCTTGGCACTTTATCTAATGCAGCTATTGATTTTTTAAATTCTCTTATCTGATAAACACGCTCTATAATACATTTTGGAGTTATAGGCAAAGTCGGGGATGTATATTCATATCTTTTTAAAATTCGAGGAATATATGGCTCAATATCTTTCTTTTGAATCGGTTTAGACATATTGAATAATACATCTTTATATATATTTAATATCTTATCCAAAAATAATGTTGGTTTTTGGGTTATTTTTATATTATTTGTCATTTAATAAGTAAATTTATCAATTAAAAAATTATTATTATATATCTTTATATATATATAGATAATATTTTTTTTATATCAATATATTAGTAAAAAGAAAATTATTTTATAAATAGTTAAATTGCAAAATATACAAAAAATAACAAAATATAAATTTATAAAAATGAATAATACTGTATTATCAAAATCACAACTTGCTATATTGCAATTAAAATTTAAAAATTATTATATGTATATACTAAAACATAATTTATTACATACTGTATTAGAAGACAACACTATATATAACTTTTTTGTATATAGTGGATATATACCTAAATCACATCAATTATATAAACTATCAAATAGTAGTAATCAATCTCATAAAATAATAATTAATTATAAAAATAAATTAATAAATCAATTATATATTAATAATATTGAATATATGTCGCCTATATTAAATGATATACAATTACAAATAATTAAAAAAAACTATTATTATCTACATTTTGATAAAAATTTACCAAGAGATGAAATAAAAGAATTTTTATTACAAAAAATAATACAAAATAACAGTTGTATGAAATGGTCTTGTTTAGGGGTTAAAGTGCGTGATAAATATTTATATAATGAAACGAAACTTAATAAATTATGGAAAGAAATTGAAAAATATGATACTTATCATAATAATAATAATAATAATAAAGTTAATGATGGTGTTGATAATAAGAAAAAAAAATGATAATATATATGTTGATTGTAGTTACCGTTGCCATTTTGGCACAAGACACAAAAATGTGCACCAAGGCAAACTCACGGTTTTGTTTTCCGTTTAGGAAGAATGCAGCGAAAGTGTTTCCCGTCCAAAAGTTCAACAAGCAGATACATACACTGTCATCCAATCAGAAACTCGAGGAGGAGCTTAAGCGCCTCCATCTGGGTCTTAAGGTGTCGATCATGACTGTCGATGAAGCACTCAAATACTATGGAATGGTGAATGTCGGTTCTACATCATGCAATCCGGTTCAGACTGTTCTGGACGGAGTGCAAACCAAGCAGAATACCATCGCTGGTGCCAAAGCCGACAGCTTTGCTGTTCTTGGCGCCAGAACCTCTGCTGCTAATCAACTGCCGTCTACTATCACATACGACGAGCTTGTCAAAAGTGTCAAGGACGGAACCATCTGGAAGATCGAAGTCCTCTCCAGTATGCTAGCAGTAGTGTTATCAAATCTGCACTGCACCAAGGATGTTTTAGCTGTTCCTCACGGTTGGTATTATATGGAAGATGAGACGTGCGAATCCTATTTCGGCATCAAAACGTACTATACGGAAGCATCTGGGTTCATCCGAGTTTATAATCCATCAAGCCGCAAGTGCTTTTGGGCGTTTGTTCTCAAGGACGCAGAAGTCCCAGAAAAGCTAGAAAATGGTATATTTCCTCAGTTCCTCAAGTCCGAGATTGCGAATGACTACAAGCACGTGTTCAACACATTCCGGGAAACCAACATCGCACAGAAACGCGACAAGCCGATGATGCTGTGCGCGAGCCTAACAGACATGAGCTTTATCCGTGTGAACGGAGAGAAAGAGATTACACTCATGGTGGAATAAATTTTTGTGTCAATCACTATGAAAAGCGCCCACGGACTTTCCGAGAATTGTTTGTGAAGTGCAAAAAAAACAAAATTTTTTTTATTTATTTTTATCTAAATTATATATAAATATAATAAAAAATATAGTTATAAATAATGGATATTAAACCTATTGTTAAGAAATTCAATACTGATAATGGAATTATACTTTTCTCTATTATTTTAGGATTAGGTATTGCTGCATTATTTAAAAAGCAATGTATTGACGGAAAATGTTATATTGTTCATGCTAAATCCAACCCTGACGATATTGCTAAATATTATTGGAAACTTAATGATGATTGTTATAAATATACTCCTAAGGAAGTAGATTGTAATATAAAATAAATAATGATATAAAGATAAGAATTATATATATTAATGATTGACAAATTTTTTTTTACACAATTAATGCATTTTGTTGAAGTTTAGATTGAACATATTCTTGAGCTTGCACTTTCAAGTTGTGCAATTTTTTCTTAGCTGATTCTTCCAATATTAACACATCATAATGATTACCATTATATAATAAATAAATATCTTTAGAGTCAGGATTATGTTTATCAGGTTCAAATAAAGATAATAATTTATAGTGTATTGAGTTTTTGTTTTCTTTATGAAATATATATATATAATCATTATGTAGTTTTCCAAAAAATATTATTGCAGCCTGAAAAATCCAACTTTTTGTTTTTTCTAATTCTAATATTATATTATCCAATAATATATTATCCGATTTAGTTGACAAATCAGACAAACCAATCTTTGTAGTATATACCGGATATAATTTTAATATACGAACTCTATTTCTTTTTATATATTTTATTATAGCACTTCTTAACTCTAATTGATTTTTATAAATGTTTTGATAATAATAATGTAAACTATGATATCCGCAATTACCATCTGATGGACACTTATGTGTTTTCGTTTCATTTATATTAATATATACATTGTTACTAATTACAAACTGTTTGGGAGCTATATTTTGACCAAATGCAGTCATTGAATTATTATTTTCTAACCTATTCTGACTGTAATACGGACAGCTTTCTGTTGAATGATTTTGATCACATTTATCACATGTATGCTGGGTAAAGTCTTCTCCTGATAATATTGTTGCACCTAGTGATGTTGTTGGTGCTGGTGATCCTGCTGATGCTAGTTGTGCTGATAGTGCTGATGCTGGTTGTGCTGATGCTACTGCTGATGCTGTGGCTTCTGATGTTGATATGTATTTTAAATGATAATTGTAGCGTTTTCCTAAGATTCCATTTATTAGATTTTGAATCTCCTTTTTTATTATTTGGTATTTATTAGTAGATACTAACAATTCAGGACCAGGTGTTCTATTAGTTTTGTTTATATTGTTGAAATTTATTAAATCCGAATGAATAAATACCAAATCACTATTTTCGAATAAATATTCATCTAAATTCTTATATATTGGTTCACCTAATACGCCACAGCCCTTAAATATTATAATATTATATTTTTTATTTAATTTGTTTTGTTGAAAATATTTAGGAAAATATCCTAAATATGTTGTATGATTTTGATCAATATTCTTGTTAATATCAATAGTCTCTATCTTGATATTTTTGATATCTGTCTCAAGTAATATTTTCCAATTTATTAATATATCTATTGCGCCAATAAAGTTCTTATAATCATCATTACTTAAATTAACACACACCATTAATATTTGTATAGATATATTTTTTTGAGTATTGCTATGTTTTAATTGTAGTTCGTCTATAGTTTTATTTCTTAATTGATTTTTGAAATTATCCAAATTATATTTTGTAGGCACATCTCGTTTTGCTGGTTGTGCTAGTGATGCTGGTTGTGCTGGTGATGCTGGTTGTGCTGGTGATGCTGGTTGTGCTGTTGGTTGTGCTGATAGTGTTGATTGTCTTAGTATATTTTTTACTTGAGATTTCATTTCCTCAACTTGCGAATTAACTTTTTTGAAATCTTGAGATAACACCCCACCCAACACATTTTGTAAACCACTATGATCTATTTCATTCATAAACCAACCACAATACTCTGCTAAAGTGATTGATTCATTATAAAAGGTATTATTAAAATTATTTTTAGTCATTTGAATATAAGTATTTACAGTATGACCATGTGCTATTATAAGAACATTCTTATCTGTTGTTTTATTTTTTATTTCAAGAATTGCTGTTTTATACCCATCAATATGTTGCCAGTCAGTTCTATTTTGATATTCTATACCGTTTTCTTCCACTGAAAAGGTATTTATATTTAATATTTGTTTCATATCATTTTCTGATAAATATGTATGTTGATTATTTGTAGTATTCTTTGATACTTCTGTGGGTAATTCACCTAATCTATAATCAACTATTACGCTGGGTTTTGGATTTAAATCTTTTATAACTGCTGCTGCCGTTTGTAAACAACGACGAAATGGCGAACAATAGATAATATCTATTTGTTGTTGTTGATTAGTATGGTTAATACTACCCATAACGGGAGATTTTGATATAATATTATTCAGTAATTTTGTAATTTGTTGTTTGGGTAAATCACTTTCTATTATAGGTGTGTCATATTTTCTTGTTGAATAATCGGGCCAACCAATATGGTATAAATCTAACTCGGTTAATTTTGACAAATATTCATCTTCTAATATATCATCTACTCTAATTGAATGTCTCATTACTGTTAGAGTTCCTTTTTGTGCTAAACTTTTTGCTGGTGATAGTGCTTCTGATGGTTGTGCTGATGCTACTGCTGATAGTGCTGCTGATGGTGCTGCTGGTGTTCTTGCTGATGGTTGTTCTGATTGTAGTATTGCTGATGATGCTGCTGATGCTGCTACTGATGCTGCTGATGGTCCTGATGATGGCACATTATTTATTTGTATATTTTGCGTATATTGATTAGGTAATCCTTGATTTCTATATTGATTATTAGCATTGTTTAGATTTGTTATTAGGGGTTGTTCTGATGCTATTGACGCTGATGATGCTGCTGATGCTGCTACTGCTGCTGGTTTTGCTGGTGGTGGTCCTGGTGGTGGTGCTGCTGTTGGTGGTGGTGCTGGTGGTGGTGCTGCTGTTGGTGCTGCTGTTGGTGCTGCTGCTGGTGCTGCTGGTGGTGGTGCTGGTGGTGGTCCTGGTGGTGGTGCTGCTGTTGGTGGTCCTGGTGGTGGTGCTGCTGGTGTTAGTGCTGCTGTTGGTGCTGCTCCTGGTGGTGGTGCTGCTGGTGCTGCTGGTGCTGCTGCTGGTGCTGCTACTACTGATGCTTGTTGTGCTGATAGTGCTGGTGATGGTGATGCTGGTGCTGCTGGTGCTGCTACTACTGATACTGGAACTGCTGTTGGTGCTACTGCTACTGATGCTGCTGATGATGGTCCTGGTGGTGGTGCTGCTGCTGGTTTTGCTGGTGGTGGTCCTGGTGGTGGTGCTGCTGTTGGTGGTGGTCCTGGTGGTGGTGCTGCTGTTGGTGCTGCTGTTGGTGCTGCTTCTGCTTGTCGTGCTGCTGCTGCTTCTGCTTGTCGTGCTGCTTCTGCTTGTCGTGCTGCTTCTGCTTGTCGTGCTGCTTCTGCTTGTCGTGATGCTTCTGCTTCTGCTTGTCGTGCTGCTTCTGCTTGTCGTGCTGCTTCTGCTTGTCGTGCTGCTTCTGCTTCTGCTTGAATCCTTTCTAATGATAGTGCATTATACGCAGGAACTACTGATTGAATTCTAAAAACTGATGGTTCTTGTGCTTGTGCACGCGCTTGTATATGTTTTTGTTGTCTATTTTTAGATTTACTATTAGTTTTCTTACTACCTTTAGTTTGTGTTGTTCCATAATATCCAACTGTAGCAATTGCAGCACCTACTGCTAATATTGGTAAAATTTCTTTCATATTATTATTATTATTATTATTAAATTAAATTCTTATTATTTATATTAAATTATTATTATTTATATTTTAGATATAAAATATAAGTATAATTATTATATTTAAATCATATTTATTATATTAAATCATATATATACTAATAAACTAAATAATAAGAATGTATTCATTAAAATATATATTAATTTTATCATTTATATTAGTATTTATACTATATCTCACCAAAAATTATATACATTCTTATCCACCACATATACAAATTTTACAAACATCTTTAGATAAATTTTATTATGACTTACTTTTAGAAAAACAACCATTAATTATTCAAGACCGTATTAAAGATGTAAATACATTTGTTGATATATTAAGTTATAATTATATATCTAAACACGAAATAAAAAATAAATTTCAACCAGATAATCTTAATAATAATTTATGTATTAATAAATTTAGATATTTACTATTATATAATAATATTGATAAATTTGATGAATATATTGAAAAAGATGAAAATGACAATGAACTATTAATTAAAAAAGAAATACCAATTAATATTCATATATCTATACCATCGTATATCAGAAAAGACGAATATAAAATAATTAAATCATATACTATATATAATATAACAGATATTACTATTGATGAATATAAAGATAAAAATAAAATAGTTGTTATCAAATTATATCCTTATCAAACATTAATATTACCATATGGATGGTTTTATTATTGCGAAACCCCTATACATAATATATATCTAAATGATACATTGTATAGTATATTTAGATGAATTATAAGAAGCTTATTTCCATCAAGAAGCATTACAAATATTATGAATCCATTTTCATACAATAAGAAAATTAAGATTACAAAATAAAATTGAAACAATAAAAGTAGGTTCTCGTCATTTGTGTGGTGTTGGGGGGTGTTTGGGGGGTGATCAAATAATAATAGATAATAAAGAATATGAAAATGAAGAAGAACAAATTATTAAAAAAATATGTTATTGTAGAGTTAGTTAACATGGACAGACAAAAGAATTGGAAAATCAAATTAAATTTATGAAATCAAAATATCCTGATTATTATTCATCAAACTCACTAATGTTTAATACTTTGTGGTTTATGGAGAGGGGGTCGGCTTTAACAATGGGCAAGGCTTTAACAATGCGCAAGGCTTTTGTTATGTAATATTTTTTGATCTTTTCTGAATGGTTTTTTTTTTCTGTATTAGTATTTTCAATTGGTTTGAAATCTTCTTTTATATATTCTATTTCTTCATTTTTTTTTAGTTCATTTCCCAAGACTGTTTTTAATGCAACTATGAAATCGTCTAACGAGTTACTGAAACCAGGTTCTTTAGCTTCAGATGGGTGCTCTGTGAACTTACTTAAGAGTTCATTTGCGTATATTTTTCTCACTTTAGTGAGATTAGTGGTTTCAACAATTTTTTCAATTTTTTCAAGAGAACTGATCAATTCAGTATTGATATTGACTATTTTTAAGAGATGATCCGCTGATAAGTAAGAACATAATAATTTACGTTCTGTGAGATTGTTGAGTATAGCTAAAACGCTATTGACACTATCAGAGAGTTCTTTCTTTTTGGAGCTATCAGCTTTAACGGCAATCTGAACCAACTCCGCCGCAACTAAAAGTTTCTTATTCGCTTCGTGCTCGTGGTCAAAAGCTTTATAGAGAACTTCTATAAATTTGGTAGCGGCTTCTTTCTGCTCGTGGGTGTAAATGGGGGGCTCTCCGGCGGGCGGGGAGCCGGTGATAATGGTAGTATGGGACCCAGTAACAAATCTCAGGGCGGTGGCGGTGGCGGCGTTTCCGGCGGCGGCATTGGACCCGGCGGCGGCGGCATTGGACCCGGCGGCGGCGGCGGTGACGGTGGCGGCATTGGACTTGGCGGCGGATCTCAGGGCGGCGGCGGCATTGGACCCGGCGGCGGCGGCGGGGCCGTTGGCGGGGGGCACGGCGGGGGGATTGTTCCCACCCATCCGGTCCATACCCCCGGTCATCGTGCCGCCGCCAGGGGATTTAAAGGTATTCTCCAAAGTTTGGTGGGCTTTTGCTGCGTCTTCATAGGCTTTTTTCGCTTTTATACTTGCATCTTCGGCTTTTTTCAAGGCATTTTTAGCGTTGTTTACGGCTTTGGCTATGGCGGCGGCGTTGGCGCCGTCCGGTGGTGGCTGCTGCTGCTGCTGCTGCTGCTGCTGCTGCTGCTGCTGCTGCTGCTGCTGCTGCTGCTGCTGCTGCTGCTGCTGCTGCTGCTGCTGCTGCTGCTGGTGCTGGTGGTTGCCGCCGGGTTCTTCTTGTTGTTGATTGCTTGAACCTTGCTGTTGATTGCTTGAACCACCACCTCCAAATTGAGTGTAAGCATACATAGTTCCTGCAGCAGCAGCACCTACTATTAAAGTAGGCAATATATCATTCATTATTAAATATTGAATTATAAAATAATTTATTAAATTATAAAATAATTTATTAAATTAATAATATATATTATATTATATATAAGTAATATTTTTTTTATTATACAAAACTATTTATTTATTTATTTATTTATTTAGTGTTGGAATATATGACATATAATTATCTATATTCAATGTTTTTTCATGTGGTTGTTCTTCTTTTATTGGAACGACATTAAATAAATATGACATATCATCATTTATTTTTTTTTGCTTTTGTTTATGTGCTTGTTCTTTTATTTCCTTTTGACTTTGTTTTATAGGATGCGCTTTTTGTTCTTGTATTAAATTTGATACAATATGTTGTGTATTTATATGAACTGATTGTTGATGTGATTGTTGATGATGTTTTATATAATTAGTATATTTATCATATTTATTACTTGAATTATTTTGTTTATATTTATCATATTTCTTTTTATCTTTACTTTTACTATGATATGGTTGATTATGTTGCTTGTTATATTGCGGCTGATGATGATATTGTTGCTGATTATGTCGCGGACTAACAGTTTTAATTTCATTATATTTATCATCACTTTTAACAACTACATATTGAACTGGTTCATTATTCTGATTATTATCCTCATCATCTTTATTTTTATCATGCATATAAGTATCTTTAAAACTATTAATATCATCAATAGTAATTTCTACTTTATTTAAATAATCTTGTTCAAAATAGTCTATATGAATTAAAAATATATAATAAAGAACAATAAATTTATGACTTTTTTTAGTATATTTAGACTCAAATATCTTAAACCCTAATTGAGATGAATATTCATATATTTCTTCATTATGTAATAGAAAATGCCATATACTATGTATTGCTGATATTTGGTCATTATTTAATAAAAGCGTATTCAAACTTTTAATTAAAAAATCTTTATTCTTATTCTTATAGCTAATATATAATGCTTTAAATCCCAAATTATTTGTATCATTTGTTGATTTTTTTAAATCAAATAATGCAAATTTAGATTCTGTTATTTCTACTGATTTTAAAGTATTAACATTTTCATATCCTAATACATTAACTTTATCTAATTTAATAATATCATTATCATAATCATATAATAATAATATATTAACCAAATATTTTAACAAACAAAGTATATATGGTTTAGTTGTTTTTGATATTTTAATATCAAATAATGAAATAAAGATAATTCCCAAGAAAAATGTTTTATATAAGTAATATTCAATCCATATACTAATAAGTTCTTGGATTACTTTATTTAAAGTTGTTTCATTCAATATTAAATCTAATATTTGAAAAGCATCTTCTTTATTTTTTTTAAATAATGCTATTCGGAAATTTTTAAGTTTTTCTGTTATTGATAGAAAGTTAGGTGATATAATATTTGTCATATTATATTCATATTATAATACATATTATAATTAACTAATATATTTATATTTAAATCAAATTCAAAAATAATGTGTTAATTAATCTTGATATTTACATTCTTTAAATGGCATATACCATGACCATGTATCAATCAGTTTTCTACCAATTACACATAAATTATTAACATTCTTTTTTAAACTTTTATTAGCATATTTATTTGATGTAATATTAATTTCTTGTGTGCCGTATGGATTATTTTCAAATTTCTGTATATTATGCTCTTCTAAGTCTTTATATTGGATATCAATAATATTAATTTGTGTCAATAATAAATGTTCAGGATAATATAATCGTGCAATATATTGTAAAACATATAATCTTCTATTATCTAATGAAATTAAGACATATTTTTCCTTAGATTTATCCAAATATACTTTAATAACATTAATAGGTAAAAATGGAATTGTAATAACTGATACTTTTTGTTTTTTAGTTTCTTTAATAGTTTGATAATGTGGTAAATTATCTCTTAAATATTTTAATGTTCTAAATACAGTATTTTCAAACATTAATTCGTCATTTAATTTTTTTAATGTTTCTGTTCTACTTTTATCAAAAAAATAGTGTATATTATTTTGACTAAATCGTATGCTTAATGGGCTCATTAGAACTCTATCATATTTAGTATTATATTTGGCATTTAAGAAAGTTCCATTATATTCATAATATTGTGGATTTGTTAAATATAAGTCTTTATTTTTATCAATAGATTCTTTAATATATTTATTAATATATTTAAAGTAAGATTTATTTATATTAGACATTATTTATTATTTCTTATCATTATTATAATATAAATATAAAATATAATAAAAATTATAATGAAATGATAAAAATATAAAGAATATGTTTATATAACTATTATAAAAATCTATTTTTTATTTAACATAAACTTATATTTATCTATATATATAATCAGATTTAGTTATGACTCAAAAGTTAATGACCCCACAATCTATTTCAATATCATCTATTCCATCTGATGGACGAACTCAACCAAATTCTATTCTTGATGAAATTGAAACAGATTATAATATTGCTATAGAAGTTTTAGGAGAAATAAAAAAACAAGAAAGAGCTATAGAAAATGATATAAAAATGAGTCAATTAATGGAGGAAAGAAATAATATAAACTCAATACCAAATCAAATAATGAACCCACGACAAACAGAAGATGAAATTCGCCGACAAAGTGATGAGTTAATAAAAAATCAACATAATAGTAAAATACCTGCTACTATTATGGCACAACAACCAGAAGTAGTAGAAGAAGAGCGTGTATTAAAAGATATACAAGAAAATTTTGATAAAATGAATGAAAATATGAATAGTTATAATGAAATAGATGAAGATGATTTATTAGAAGATAGTCAAGGTTTTATTAGTAAAATATTAGATAAACTAAATATATTTTCAGGAATAGAGTTTAATATTGGTAATATATTATATAGTATAGGTATAATAACTATAGTATTTTATTTATTTAATTTAATTGAGATTGGATTGATAATAACAGCTACATTAACAAACTTTTTAAAAATTAATTTATTAGGTTATAGAAATATTATATCTGCTTTAAGTTTTGGAATTATTTATCACTTAATAGAGAAAATGATATAAAGATAAGTTATATATATTTATGTTTATACAAAATTATTTTTAACTTTTTATTATATTAGCAACTAATATATTGCAAATTTATTACATATATTATTACGCCAAAAAAATGCCATTTTCTATATATAATTGATATACCGTTATCAAAATCCATAATATCAACTTATCCAGCCTTATGCATAGTCAAATAGACGGATTTGATATGACTAATATGATGTTATTATTTAGCAATATAGGTAATTCTTCATCATTTATTCCATTATTGATTATTATTGGAAAATTATTAGCATTTCTATATAAACAACGATATGAAATAAGTTATATATTCTCATCATATAATGTAGAATATGTTATTGAAAGTCATATTGTTCCAATTATTCATTTTAATATGAGATATGATAAACCAACATATAAATTAAAATTTAGTAAAGATTTTAAAGCAATTATACATTATATTAATAAACACATGAATGATATACATTTTACTTGAAATCAAGAAATAATAAAAAACAATAAAAAATAAAAAAATAAAACAAAGGAAAAAAAAAAAAAAAATAATTATATATATTTACCTATTGGAAGTAAAAAAATATTAATCAATAAACAAGACAATATTTATTTACAAATGCGCCAATTTAATGACGAAGATAAAAATAATACTGAAGGATATATATTACGGTTAAGTATTCCATTAAATAATTATTTTGATACTGATTATTATTTTAATTATAATCAATATACAAAAAAACAAACATTTAATAAATTAATAACTATTAAACAATTTATAAGTAAATGTGTCGATGAATATAATGAATATTTATCTAATTTACAGAAAGATAAAACATTATATATTTATCAATATATTGAATGGGACGAAAAATTAAGATTTGAACAACATAAAATGGAAAATAATAAGAATTTTCAAAGTAATATATTTATTGAAAATAAAGAACATTTACATAACTATTTTAAAGCATTTATTAATATGTCTTATTCTTCTAAATATGATGAACAATTAATTTCTTATCATAATCAACAAAAACAATATTATGCAAAATGCGGATTTACATTTAAATGTGGAATGTTATTTTATGGTTATCCAGGATGTGGTAAAACATCAACTATTAAAGCCATTTTAAAATATACTAATCGGCATGGAATATTAATTAACTTAGATAAAGTTAAAAGTGCTCGTGAATTAGAACAATTATTCAGAAATAATGAATATTGTAATAATACTTATAATTCTGAAGAATTATGTTTTATTTTAGAAGATTGTGATGCTACAAATGATAGTTTTATACATTGTCGCAAATTAAAACAACAATCAGATATAAATAAATCATCAGCTGATGCTAATGCTAATACTAATGTTAATACTAATGCTAATTCCAATAATTCAAATTCAAAAACTACAACAACTGATAATGATAAACCTAATTTAACTTGTTTTCTAAATATTTTAGATGGAATTATTGAATTACATGGTGTTATGATAATTTTATCAACAAATCATCCAGATAAAATTGATGAAGCACTTATACGTCCAGGAAGAATAGATTTTAAATATGAATTTAAAAAAGCTTCTAAAGA
>Ga0181592_10002349_pt1 | contig 15536 bp, 14 predicted proteins | sample 071ome_20_FD_133755 | JGI IMG/M metagenome (GOLD analysis project Ga0181592, IMG submission 133755) | Coastal salt marsh microbial communities from the Groves Creek Marsh, Skidaway Island, Georgia - 071412BT metaG (megahit assembly) | ecosystem: Environmental > Aquatic > Marine > Intertidal...
AGTTTCAGCATTGTATCCTGTATAAGGTGCGTTAAATTGCTTAGATCCAGTTATAAATAGGTTATCTTCTGAATCATAGCCAAACGGAAATGATTCTGGTTCTCTAGCTTTAATATCTTCAGCAATCGCAAAGACTTCATCCCAAGTTGTAGGCACTTCATAGTTGTGTTCTTCAAAGTATGCTTCGTTGTAGAAAAATGCTTCTGAAGATTTTGTAAATGGTAACGATAGAATCGTGCCTTCATTATCATAACTTTGACCTTCGGCCCATAGTCCAGGTAAGAAATCGGCAATTTCTTCTTCTGTAAACCCAATATTGGGGTTATTGATAAAGTTATTGAGTGCAAGTGGTGCTTTTGCAGCAGCATATCTTGCAATATGATCTGGATAACTTTCAGCAATATCTGGCTGGTTTCCTGCCGGAATCGCAAGCGCAATCTTATCGGACAACGCTGTATAGTCACCTGCCGCTTTTTCTTCAATCACTGTAATATTTGGGTAGATTGTTTCAAATTCTTCAATCCAACCTTGAACAAGTGCTTGAGATTGTGCACCCATTCGGTGCCAAAATGTGATCGTGATGTTTTGTGTTGTATCAAGATCAGCATCTTCAGATAACTCATACCACTCTACTAAACGCGCAGCTTCAGTACCTGTACGTTCACCACCACATGCAGCAAGCGACACTGCCGCAGTGAGTGCTAAAAATAATAAAAATATTTTTTTCATTCCCTTTCTCCTTTTAATTTAAATATTATCCTTTTACACCACTTCTAGAAATTCCAGACATGATGTATTTTCTAAAAAAGATAAACATAAGTAATAATGGCACAGTCACAATCACAGTTGCTGCCATTTGATAGTTGATCAAGACTCTACCAACACCGGTAGCATTTTGATCAGTAAATGATGATCTAAGCCATGTTGTTACAAGTTTATATTTTTCGTTTGCAACAATATCTGGCCAGATGTAGGCATTCCACGCACCCATAAGTTTTAATATCACGATGGTAATGATAGAGCTTTTAGCCATTGGAACCATAACGGTTCTTAAGTACTTAAAGTCTTTACATCCATCTACTTTGGCTGCATAATAAAGTTCATTAGGAATTTGTTTAAATGTTTGTCTTAATAAATAAATATGAAAAATAGAAATAAAGAACGGGATGATCATCGCCAAATAAGATCCAACACCGTCATCATTGACCCATCCCAATCTAGATACGGTAATATAATTAGAAATAATCAACATTTCGCCCGGAATCATCATCGTTGCAAGCAATATCGTAAAAATGAGTTCTCTTCCTTTAAAGTTGAGTCTTGCAAGTGCAAAAGCAACCAATATTGAGAAAAATGTTCCACCAACAGTTGAAAAAACGGCAACAACTAGTGTATTCGTTAAGTATCTTGTAAATGTGATACCACCTTGTTGTGCTGAAGAATATAAGAATGTGGATACATAGTTTTGCGGGCTAAATTGTTTTGGAAACAAACTTGTATTCAAGGAGTTAAGAACTTCGTTACTGGATTGAAAAGACACATTAAGCATCCAGTAAAATGGCACAATAACAACAAATGCCATAACAAATAAGAAGAAATATGTCATTGATTTGTTAACAACAAATAGTGCGCGTTGTTCTTTTAATTTTCTATTTTCACGGTAATGACCGTTTGGATTCATGTACTGTATCATCATAATCTCCTTAGTAGTGAACCCGTTTTTTAGATACATTTAAATTAATAAATGTGAAGATAAGAATAATGATAAATAGAATCACTGCAGAAGCAGCACCTCTTGAATAATACGATATAAAGTTACCATCCAACCCTACATTCCCAATTTTGTCGTAAACGTAGGCAACAGCGGTCCAACGGTTTCTATCTAATAATCTTCCTGTTGTTCCTGCAACAGCAAGTACGCTCTCGTATGCTTTAAAAGCACCAATAAACGATGTAATCAAAATATAACTTATGAGTGGAGATAGTAGTGGAATGGTGATATGTCTTAAAATTCTTCTTTTTGGTGTGGAATCAATTTTTGCTGCATCATAATATTGTTTTGAAATATTTTGAAGACCGCCTATAAATACTAAAATTTTAAATGGTAACCCGTTCCATATCGAATAAATTAACACAACAAACATCCAACTAGAACGTTCTGCAGTCACACCTACCCAGTCTCTACTGATACCAAAGAGTGTATTGATTAATCCTTCTGCCATCAACCCTTCAGTGAGAGGATGAGAGAACATAACACTAAAAACCATCCCAATAGCAAGGCCGTTTGTTACATAGGGTAAAAAGAAAATGGTTTGAAATATTTTTTGAAGTGGTTTGATCGAATTCAACGCTACTGCAATTAATAACGCTAACCCCGTTGATATTGGTACAGAAATAAATACTAAAATCATCGTGTTACCGATAGCGGTAATAAAATACGGATCATTAAAAATTGCGCCATATGCGGCTAAGTCTAAATACGATCCGAATGTATCGGTCATAGGGTTATATTGAGAAAAGATTGAAATTAAAATCGTTTTTACTAGCGGATAAAAGGTAAATATCGTTAGTAAAAGTAACGGAAACGCAAGATAAAACCACGCTTTCCTGTCAATTTTGTTTTCTAACATTAAGCAATTCTCCTACCTTCTGCTTCATCAAACACGAACGTTTTGTTTTCTTTTAATTTAAAGGATACTTTTCCTTTTAACTCTTTTAAATTCACATCATCATTTAATATGATTCTAAATGTTGGTGCAATAGATGCTTTGTGTGAAGACACAAGTGCAAAATCACGACCGATGGTTTCAACAAATTGTGCATCAACAGTTAGAGGGCCGTTTTTATCTAAAATATACCCTTCTGGTCTCACACCAAGAATGACATTTGTATCTTTTTCTTTCGCAAGTTTAGAAGATTCAAATACAACTTGATCATCAATGAGCACTTGTCCTTTTTTAAGTTTTGCTTGGTAAAGGCCAATAGGTGGCGTTCCTAAGAATTTAGCTGAAAATAAATTAGCTGGTTGGTCATAAACTGCTTGAGGTTGACCTTTTTGTTGTTCTTCACCAAAATTCATAAGCACAATCTCATCTGAAATTGACATTGCCTCTTCTTGATCGTGTGTAACAAAAATCGTAGTAATGCCCGTCTCTCTTTGAATACGTTTGATTTCTTCTCTTGTTTGTAGTCGCAAACGCGCATCTAAATTAGATAGTGGTTCGTCTAAAAGCAACACTTGTGGTTTTTTCACAAGCGCTCTTGCAATTGCAACACGTTGTTGTTGCCCACCAGAAAGTTGTGCTGGTTTTTTATCAAGTTGATCTTCAATCCCAACAAGTTGCGCCATTTCTAGCATACTTGCTTCCATTTGTGCTTTATAATTTGTTTTTTTCGCTTTTAAAACCCCTGCTACACTTTCAGGAGCAACTGCATTAGGGTTCGTTTTTAATGATTCTTTATATGCTTTTTCTTTTTCTAAATATGTCTTTTTTAAGTTAGAAAAGAGTGTTTTAACATCTTCTTGAACAATTTCTGAACGTTCTTTTTCATATTGGTCAGAAAGTTCTTCGCGTTTGTTTTTCAGTTCTAATTTAAGTGCGTTTATTTTTTCTTTATTCGCATCCTTAAGTGTTTTATCTTGCTTATATTCTACTTTTAAACTTTGAATGGCATTATTAATCTCGTTGGATGCATCGTTATCTAATCGTTTATATTTGTTTTGAAGACTTTCTAATGCGTCTACAAAATCAAAGTAGCGCTTTGCCTCTTCAGGAGATTCAATGAAAAACGCTTCTCTGTAAGCTTTTTCAATAGACACTTTTCTTAAATTCATATTTTCTAAAGGAAACAGAATGTTTTTTCTTACGGTAATGTGTGGATACAATGCGTAGTTTTGAAACACAAGACCAATGCCTCTTTTTTCAGCATCAAGTTCAGTCACTTCAGTTTCACCGAAAAAGATCTTACCTTTTGTAGGTGCTAATAATCCTGCAATCATGTAAAGTGTTGTTGATTTTCCACAACCAGAAGGACCTAAAAGTCCAACAAGTTTTCCTGATGGAATTTCAACGTCAAAATCAAAGACCGCATGTGTAATTTTACCTGTTTTTTTATCAACAAAATCTTTGTGTAAGTTTTCTAATTTAATCGATAAACTTTTATGTGTTGTTTGCATGTTTTATCTCCATTTTTTTAAAAAAATAAAGAGCACTTAACATTTTTGTTATGCGCTCTAAAAAATAATTAAATCAATCTAATATTAAAAAATTGCCAAGTGGTTTTCATCGTTGAAGTTTTTTTAAAATTGTACACTCTTTTCAATTTAAAATTCCTCGCAACTCCATTATATATCAAATCAAACTTTAATCAAAAGAAATTCTTAATTTTTTTGTAAATTTTACGTTAAAATTCGCAGTTGTTGGGTGTTCTAGGAAACGGCAAAACATCTCGTATATTTTCAACACCTGTTAAATACATGATAAGTCTATCAAATCCCATACCAAATCCACTGTGAATGGTACCGCCATACTTTCTTAAATCTAAATACCAATCAAAGGTTTCAAGTGGTACATGCATTTCTTTCATGCGCTTCTCTAAGTAGTCTAGTCTTTCTTCTCTTTGTGATCCTCCAATGAGTTCACCACTACCAGGAACAAGAAGGTCCATCGCTGCCACAGTTTTTTTGTCATCATTTAATCTCATATAAAACGCTTTAATATCTTTTGGCCAATCTGTTATAAACACGGGTGTTTGAAATAAGACATCTGTTAAATATTTTTCGTGTTCGGTGTTTAAATCTTGACCGTGGGTCGGTGTATTTTCAAAAGGATGTTTGGATGTAAGAAGTTTATCGATGGCTTCTTTGTGTGTAATTCTAGCAAAACGACTATCACGTACTAACTGTAGTCTTTCTTTAAGATCTTTATCAACAAATTGATTAAAAAAATCAATTTCATAATGACAAGACTCTAGGATATACCCAATGACATATTTCACCATATCTTCAGCAACTTGCATATCTTTTTCTAGGTCACAAAATGCCATTTCTGGTTCAATCATCCAAAATTCTGAAGCATGTCTTTGTGTGTTTGATTTTTCTGCACGAAATGTTGGTCCAAACGTATAAACATTTTTAAATGCCATCGCATATGCTTCTGCTTCTAGTTGTCCTGTCACCGCAAGAAAAGTTGGCTTCCCAAAAAAATCTTTCGTATAGTCTATTTCTTTTTCTTTACCTGTTTGGTTGAGATCCAATGTTGTCACTTGAAACATGGATCCTGCGCCTTCACCATCGTTTGCAGTAATGAGTGGTGTGTGTGTATAAACAAAGCCACGGTCATTAAAAAACTTGTGAATCGCAATCGCTGCTTCACTTCTTACACGAAATACCGCTTGAAATAAGTTCGTTCGCATTCTTAAATGTGCAACTTCTCTTAAAAATTCTCTGGTGTGTCTTTTGGGTTGGATTGGATAGTCTTCAGCCGAGTCTCCAAGCAATACCACGCGAGCCGCTTTCACTTCAAAGGGTTGTTTCATTTCCGGTGTTAACACCAACTTGCCCGTGACTTCAATGGAACTTCCTACGCGTACTTTTTGAACGTCTTTAAAGTTTTCTAACGTTTCTTCATACACAACTTGTAACGCTGGAAAGACGGTCCCATCGTGAAAATTAATAAATCCAAAGTTTTTTTGACTACGGTTGTTTCTAACCCAGCCATATAGTGTAACTTCTTTTTGATCTAGCGATTGGTAGTGATCAAATAAATGTTTAACTGTCGTTTCCATCAGACTCTTCCTCTTTCATGACGCTATCAATAAATCTTGCCTCTTCGAATTTAGCATCTTTGATATAGTCAAACTTTTTCTTAATTTTTTCTGTTGTTGTTGTCATTTTTTCTGCATCTTTTTTAATTGTATCAATGGATCTGTTCAATTTTTCCCATCGTTCGCTATATCTCATGAACTCCACGTTCAGTTTGTTGAGCTCATCAATGATGACTTTCGTTTGTTCATCTCTTTTAAGATTTTGAACGAAAACTTGAATCATGGTAAGTGTAGAAAACAATGTTGTTGGTGATGTTAGCCAAACTTTTTTTGTATTGCTATATTCAACCAAAACCTCATGATGGGCAGTGATTTCTGCAAATATTGCTTCTGCTGGTAAAAATAAAATTGCTTGATGAGATGTTTCACCTTCAATGATGTATTTGTTGGCAATATCATCAATATGTTTTTTTACATCTGCCTGAAATAGTTTTTTTGCGGATTCTCTTTCGGATGCGTGATATTCACTATTGGTCATTTTTTTATAGTTGTCTAGTGGAAATTTTGAATCAATAACGACCTTACCGAGAGGTTCTGGTGCATATAAAACAGCGTCTGCAATCGTTTGATTCGATAGCTTCACTTGTGTTTTGTATAAATGTTCGTCTTGACCAAAAACTGCAGATAACAATTGATAAAGCTGTACTTCGCCGTAAATGCCTCGAGTTTTTTTATCTGCGAGCACACTGTTTAAACTTACAACCTCTTTTGAAAGTTGTTCAATGTTTTTTTGTGCTTCATCGATTTTAGAAAGCCTTTCAACAACGTTGACAAATGTTTCATTTGTTCTTTCAAAACCACCTTGAAGTCTTTTTTCAACAAGTGTGTTCATTTCTTTTAGTTTACCCTCAATATGTTGGGTAATAAGATCTTTAAATGTATATAAGTCTTTTGTATTTTTAGAGTTAGATTCGTAAATAAGCTCTCTCAATTGCGTTTTAAGACCCTCATATTCTTTTTGCATATAAACTTTTAAATCGCTTTGATCTTGTGAACCGTTCTTTTTATTAAATTGTATAAAAATAAGGAAAACGATAAGGACAATAAGCAAAATAACCATGATGAGCGTAAGTGTTTCTATCATTTTAAACCTCCTCTATATCTTCTAAATAATAAATTGAAACGGTTGTATCTTTAATGAATATATAACTTGTAATATATGTATCTTTGCTATTGATTAGATCATTAACCGAGGTAATAAACCTATCATTAAGTACTTGTGCATATCCTCTTTGTCTTTGTGTAGGTACCATCACATCTTGATATGCTCTTGAAATCATGTCTGTACAATAATATTTATATTGAACGTCTAAGAAAAATGTATAGTTATATAATGCTTCTTTTTCATATAGGTTTTTTGCATAACGCACTGCATCTAATCTTTGGGCTTCTATAACATCCTTCACACGTAACACAAGAAATTCATTTCGGTTAAAACTGCCATAATATGGATATGCAGGATTGTTTTCAGATCTTCTATTCGTATTTAACCAGTAATTGGTGCTTTCGGTTACCGAAATATCAAAATCGTGATTTTTGTTTCCGGGAAACAACATCACATCGAATATATTAGAACTTCCAATGCCGGTGGCTTCATACAATTTATTATTTTCGTTAACCAAGGAAGCGTGTCCACCAAAATAAAATGTAATCCACTGGTGAATTATAGGCACGTTTGGAAAGGGGGATTGTTGTGTGACGATAATATCTCCTGTTTGGCCAAGTTTTGTCTTTTCATCATCATAAAATACATCTCTGTCATCTTCTATTTCAACTGTTTCACGTGAAACAGTATAGTATTCAAACGTATATCCGTTGATGTTTTGTGTATATGAGGGTGTCTCTTCTGCTCTTGAAATAAAGTTTTGAATGTTTTGTTTTGCTTCCATATCAAGTCTAATGACACCACCCAAACTATAAATAAGCCCAGCGATAACAACAAGGGCACTCGTTTTTATGTATCTCAATAATGGTTTTTTTATTTTTAACAGAAACATTTTTGGCGTTTTTTTCCTTGAAATTTCAGGTTTTATTATATCATAATAGGCTACAAAAAAAGTAGCTAGGCTACTTTTTTGGACGTATGATGAGCGCGCGTGCATCGCCCTCACCTTCAGATTCAGTTTCGACATCTCTCCACTCGCTTAGTTTTGTGTGGATGATGCGTCTATCATAAGCATTCATTGGATCTAATTTTACCTCAATTTTTGATCTTGCGACTTCTTTTGCAGTTTTTGTAGCAAGAATTTCTAATTGGCGTTTATGGTTTTCAAAATAGTTCGCAATATCTAGGGTAATGGTGACATTGCTTTGTACAAATGTTTGTAAATAACTTCTTAACATGTGCTGTAGTGCAATAAGTGTGCGTCCTTCTCTACCAATTAATATTGCGTTGTCAGAAGATTGAACGTTATAGTGAATTTCTTTTCCATCATCCTTTGTTCTTAGTTCCATTTTAAATTCAACGTCCATCGCTTGAAGGATACTTTCTAAATAGGTTTTTCCTTCGAGTGTTAAATTGACATCTGGTGTTGCCTCATATAGATTTGTCCCACCTGCAAAAAGCCCTTTTTTCTCTCTTGTAAGTGTGATTTTTAATTTTTCTGGTTGAATTCTGAGTGTTTCAGATGCGCGTTCAAGTGCTTCAGTTTCATTTTTAGCTTCTAATTCAATACGTTTTAACATCATTTTGCGAGTCCCCCTAAAAGTTCTTTTTCTTTTAGTTTTGCGTGTTTCTTTTCACTTAGTTTTCTATTAATGATTGTTTGTGTGAGCGAGTATAAGTTCCCAAAAATCCAATAGATTGCAAGTGCGTTACTTTGATAAGAGATGAACATCATCATAATCACCATAAAATAACTTACATACTTCATTGTTTGTTGTGATTGTTGTGCTTGCGCATTTGGATTGGCAACGTTTTTAGCATAACTTGGCTTTTTCATTGCAAGTCTTTGAAGTGTGAACATTGTCGCACCAACAATACCCGCTAATATAATTGCTGTGATGCCATCGTTTGTATTTGCCAGGTTGATGCCAAAAAACATGGTGTTAGACACTTGTTCTGAATACATACCGCCTGGAATTGTAATTCTTCTTACAACACTATACATCGCGATGAAGATTGGCATTTGAAGAAACGGTAATAGACATCCTAATACGTTAATGCCGTATTTCTTATAAACACCCATCATTTCCATTTGCATTTGTTGTTGTGATTGTGGATCTTTTCTTGTTGCATATTTGTTTTGTACACGTTGCATTTCTGGTTGTGCTAAATTCATTTTTAAACTTAAGTCGTTACTTTTTGCATATATTGGCCACGCAAGCGTTCTTACAATAAGGGTTGTTATTAAAATACCAACCGCAAATGAGTTGCCAAAAATTCCCCCAAATAGTTGTGTTAAAAAGGCAACGGGAATGACCAATATCCAATCAAAAAAACCTGCATCGTCTGAATGAATTGGCGCTTCTCCTCCTGTTACAAACACTTCAAAGTTTGCCGTGAATCCTTCATATGAGAATGTGACTTCAAAGGCTTCGTTTGAAACAAACCCATCTTCTTGAAGTGGTTCAAATCCATTATTAGAAAATTTATCTAGGTGATCTTCGGCACTTAAAATCTCAACAGAGCCGTTGGCACGAACGACATATACATCTAGACCTTCAAGGTTTTCTGTGCCGCCTATGTTTGTTCTAACATTCGCTTCTGTTAACATAAAGTTTACTAAGACAATTTCTGTGTCGGTGACATCGATGTTATCAGGAACAACATAAATACTAAAATCATATAAAACATCGCTGTAGGATACGCGATATGTTAATACTCCCGTATCACCTGTAGGTTCATTAATACCTTGATTGTCTAGCGGCAATGTTTCTACAGCACCAGATTGTTTCACATTAATGAATGTGACACCTTCATCACCTTTAAAAACATAACCGTTAGCAAATTCTGCTTCCGTATACACCATTTTAATTGGTGCATTGACATATGTCTTAACAACTGCATCTTCTTGTGTACAACTAGAAAGTGCAACGAGTGCGAGTATTACACTCATCATTACGATAATTTTTTTCATTATTTTTTCTCCGTTAGTGCCGCTTGATCAACAAGCTGCAACACATTTTTTTTTACATCTTCAAAACTTAAATCGCTTGATTTTGGATATACAACAACAACAAATTGCACATGGTTAAGAAGTTGTTGAACGGTTGATATAATCATACGGATTTGACGCTTTCTAATATTTCTAGAAACCGCGTTTCCATACTTTCTTCCGATTGATAATGCAAATCTAAAATGCTGCTGATCAATATCTTTTACATAATGAATACCAAAATATTGATTTTTCACACTTTTTTTATTTGCGAAAACAAAATCAATCTCTTTTTTTGTTTTTAAACGATATACTTTTTTCATATATTTATAAAAAAAGACTACTCGCATGTAATTTATTCGAGTAGTCCAGGTTATTTATAAATTAAACTGCGAGCTGTGCTCTGCCTTTAGCGCGACGTCTTGCTAAAACTTTACGTCCACCAACGGTTGCCATTCTCGCTCTAAATCCATGCGTTTTTTGACGTTTACGTTTGTTTGGTTGATATGTTCTTTTCATGTATATTACCACCTTTCATAGGAAACCATGCTTTGTTATTATATATAAACGTCTTCTCTTTGTCAACAACAATCCCTTTATACACACAAACAATTTTCACGATGTGGAAAACTATTACTTATTTTACAAACATTGTGGATAAATGGATAATTCCAAAAATGTCTTATCTAAAGCAAAAAAAGACGTTTTTTATCCACAATGTTTACAGTTTGTTTACATGTTATAAAAAAGTTATCCACATTTTTTGTTGTTATTTTTTTGGTTTTCTTCCGTTTTTTTATGCTAATATTTTTTTAAGATTTTAGGAGTTTTATTACATGGACAATTATGACATCTTATGGCAAACAATTTTATCCGAGTTGGAACAAACATATGATGAAGATACTTTTGCTGAAGTTTTTGAACCTTTACAAAACATTCATCAAGTAAATAATAATGTCATTTACATTGTGGCACCGAATGAGTTCATAAAAAATAGGATACAGCGTTTGTACTTATCTAAAATTCAAGATTTAGCTTTAAAAAACAGTGGTGAAACACTGCGTTTTAAGTTTGTTTTAGTATCTGAATTAGAACCAGAATATGATATTGTGACTCCAGATTTAGATCTAGAAAATAGATATCGTTTAGGTAACTTAAATGGATCTTTTAGATTTGATAACTTTGTTGTTGGTAAAAGTAATATGTTTGCTTTTAGAATGGCAATGAAGGTAGCAGATCAACCAGGTGTAGTTGCAAACCCTCTTTATATATTTGGGGATGTTGGTTTAGGTAAAACACACTTAACGCAAGCAATCGGTAATTATATTTTAGATAATAATCCACATGCGAATGTTTTGTATGTTAAGGCAGACAGTTTTATCGAAGATTTTGCAAACTTACTCAAACGTCAACAAATGGATGATTTCCATGCAAAGTATCGGGACATTGATGTTTTGCTTGTTGATGATATTCAAATCATGGGTGGCGCAACCAAAACTCAAATGGAGTTTTTTAAACTATTTGACATTTTATACCAACAAAATAAACAAATTGTTATTACAAGTGATAAACCCGCTTCTGAATTGAAAAATATTATGTCACGATTAACTTCTAGATTTGAAGTTGGTTTAAGTGTGGATATTCAAGTACCCGATTTAGAACATAGAATTGAAATTTTGAAAAGAAAACTATCTTCTGAAACTTCACATGCTGAAGCAATGGATCACGAAGTATTGAATTTCATTGCATCCTCTTTTGTAACGAACATAAGAGAATTAGAAGGTGCTTTAAAACGCGTGTTATTTTATGCACTTACTAATAATATTGATATTACTGTTGAGCACGCTCAAGAAGCATTAGAACCGCTTCTTAAAACAAGAAGAAAGAGTAATCAATTAAACGAAAACAATTATGACCGTATCCAAAGTGTTGTTAGTGATTTCTATGGAATTTCTATTGATGATTTAATTGGCAAAAAGAGACATTCAAAATATGTCATTCCACGTCATATCGCCATGTATTTAATTAAATCAAACCATAATATTCCTTACAAAAGCATTGGTTCTTTATTTGGAGATAGAGACCACTCAACCGTACTCACAGCTTGTGAAAAAATTGAAAATGAGTTAAAACAAGACAAAACTCTTAAACTTGCAGTGGATACAATTATAAAAAAACTAAACCAAGTTTAACCACATTTTAAAGTGGATTAATTGTTGATTATTTGATATAATAATACATAGATAGAGCCATTAAAAAAGTTATCCACAAACCCACAATTGTAATAATAATAATTATTAAATATAAATAAAATAAAAGGACGTGCCTTTATGTTGTTTTCAATAGAAAGAGATGTTTTACTAAATCATTTAAATATTATACAAAAAGGGTTACCATTAAAAACCCCAATGCCTATTTTATATGCTATTAAATTTGAAGCTTTGCAAGATCATATGATTTTGACTACATCTAATTCAGATGTTGCCATTCAAGTAATAGTGGATGATCCATCTCTCACCATACAAACACCAGGAAAAACAGCAATTCCAGGACGTTATTTAATCGATATTGTAAGAAAAGTTGTTTCTAAAAATATCGAATTTGCTCTTATTGAGCAAAACATCATGGTGATTCGTGCAGACAAATCAGAATTTAAATTACGTTTAATGGATGTGGAAGATTATCCAGACATCGATTTTATGGATTTAAACGATCCTCTAACATTTGATCCTAAAGTATTATCGGATGTCATTAAGGAAACAAATTTTGCAACCTCTCAAAATGAGAAACGTCCTGTACTAACAGGTGTTGATTTTAAATTTTTAGAGAAAAAACTATTTTGTGTTGCAACCGACTCATATCGTCTCGCTCAAAAAGACATTGCTTTTGACTTAGAACGTGATCCTTTTGATCTTGTCATTCCAAACAAAAGTTTGGATGAACTTCAAAAGATATTAGAAACCATACAAACACCAGTAGAACTTTACATCAATCCAAATAAAGTTTTATTTAAGTTTGAGAATATTCTTTTTCAAACAAGACTTCTTGAAGGATCTTACCCAGACACAATGAGAATTATTCCAAAATCATTCGTTGTGGAAATACCTTTTCATAAAGAACAACTACTTTCAGCATTAGACCGTGTTTCGTTGTTATCTCCAAAAGAAAGAGAAACCAATGTAAACATTGTGAAACTTGCTTTGAAAGAAAATCAAGTGGTTGAAATAAGTTCAACAAATGCTGAGATTGGAGATGCTTCAGAAGAAATTATTCCTTCCGGAGAAGTTAAAGGACCTCAAATCAAACTTGCGTTTTCTTCTAAATATCTTAAAGAAGCATTAAAAACATTTCATTCAGAAGAAGTTGTCATTTCATTTTCTGGAGAAATTAAACCATTCATCATTACAGGTAAAGATGATCCATCTTTATTACACCTAGTTCTTCCTGTAAGATTAGATTAAAAAATTATTAAAATACATTAAAAGCCGAAATTTTATCAAATTCGGCTTTTTTTATTAAATCGACATCAAGTCCCACTTATATATAAAAAATGAAAAAAACGCTATTTTTATAAGGTTTGTGGTATAATATACCTATGAATGCGTCTCAAAACTTTAAACTAAAAAAAGAATTTATTACACTGGGTCAACTCGTGAAAGCGTGTGGTTTTATTGCTTCTGGTGGAGACGCTAAAACCTATTTATTAAACACGCCTGCAAAACTAAATGGTGAATATAAAACAACAAGAAAAACAAAAGTTGTTGTTGGTGATGTTGTTGAAATTGAAAACAACACTATTTATATTACAAATGATTAAATCTTTAGAATTAACACACGCAAGATGTTTTAGCAAAAAAACAATTCGATTTCAACAGCTAAAAACATACATGTATGGAGATAACGGAGTTGGCAAAACCACTATTTTAGAGGCAATCCATTTAATCGCTACAACAAAATCACACCGAACAAATCAAGATAAAGAATTTATACAGCACGAGCAACCGTTTTCTAAAATTGTCTTAGAAACAAAACAAAACCGTTTTGAAATGGTACTCACGGATAAAGGAAAACGCGTTTGGCTCAATGGTATTGAAAAAAAGAAACTCTCACAATTTATTGGACATTTAAATATTGTCATGTTTGCACCAGAAGACGTAGAACTTGTGAAAGGTGCACCACTTTACAGAAGACAATTTTTAGATATTTCAATGATTCAAACAGATACAACGTATCTAGATGTATTAAATAATTATAAAAAAATTTTAAAACAAAGAAATGCACTCTTAAAAAAACTCTCAATAGATACCGATCTAACATTTCTCAATATACTATCAGAACAATTATTAGAACAAGCAATCATTATCATTAACAAAAGAAATGCATTTGTTGAAGCATTAAATGAACTTATTCAACCCGTTGCAAAACAATTTGACTTTAAAGATGTTATTGTCAAATATGAGAAAGACCAATCCATTGATGGATTGAAACAACACCTATTTACAAAACAAAAAGTAGATATTCTCTCACAAGCAACAACTAGTGGTCCACACAAAGATGACATCACGGTTTATTTAAATCAGAAAAAAGCAAGTCAATTTGCTTCACAAGGACAACAAAGGCTACTTGCGTTATCATTGAAACTATCCGTTTTACAATATTTAAAAAATCATCACTCTCAAGAGTTGGTATTATTATTAGACGATGTCTTAAGTGAATTAGATGAAACACATCAACAACAATTACTTAATTATGAATTTAAAGATCATGCTCTTATTATTAACAGCACACAAAATTACTCACACCAACAAATAGATGTTATGCATATTACAAAGGAGTCATAAACATGTCACAAAATAATTATAATGCATCAAATATTCAAATATTAGAAGGATTAGAAGCGGTTAGAAAAAGACCGGGGATGTATATCGGTTCAACCGGTGTTAAAGGTCTGCACCATCTTGTTTGGGAAATCGTTGATAATTCCATTGATGAGGCGCTTGCAGGATATGCAACCCACATTGAACTTACTATTTTAAAAGATAATTATATTCGTGTCGTTGACGATGGACGCGGGATTCCTGTCGATACACATCCAAAAACAGGCAGACCTGCAGTTGAAACAATTTTAACGACATTGCACGCTGGCGGTAAATTTGATGGTGCTTCCTATAAAGTGTCAGGTGGTTTACACGGGGTTGGTGCTTCTGTTGTGAACGCACTATCATCATTTTTTGATGTAGAAATACATAGAGATGGTAAACAGTATCGCCAAACGTATGCTTACGGTGTGCCAAAAACAGAACTCATTGAAGAAGGTACAAGTAACACACACGGGTCCATTGTGACTTTTTTAGCAGACAAAGATGTATTTACAGAATCACAAGTATATGATTTTGAAACACTGCGTGCGCGTGTTCAACAACTCGCATTCTTAAACAAAGGCATCAAACTCACGATTACGGATGAAAGACAAGAAACACCCCTAGAGTTTGTATACCAATATGAAGGCGGCTTGGTTGAGTATGTAAATTTCTTAGTTGGAAACAGAACCAAACTCACTAAAGAAGTGATGTATGTTGAAAAAGAAGTTGAAGGCATCACATACGAAATGGC
>Ga0181592_10002357_pt1 | contig 15512 bp, 12 predicted proteins | sample 071ome_20_FD_133755 | JGI IMG/M metagenome (GOLD analysis project Ga0181592, IMG submission 133755) | Coastal salt marsh microbial communities from the Groves Creek Marsh, Skidaway Island, Georgia - 071412BT metaG (megahit assembly) | ecosystem: Environmental > Aquatic > Marine > Intertidal...
GTTTTCATATAAATAGTTTCAGGTATTTTATACATCTATTTATTGGAACTCTAACATGGCAGATATACTGGGACAGTCATCAAACACCGATCCTAACACAAACGCTAATGGCGGCAGAAGATTTCATTATCCTTTTGAAAACGAGGATGACTACAAAGCACGAGTGATTTTCTCTTTAGTAGAAACTAAAGCTACTGGAGAGTTGGCGGGAGATGCGTTCAAGGAAAAAATCTCTAGAGCGGAATCAGACATTAGGGAATTGGAAAAACAGTACCAAGAAATTCAGGCAGAAGCAGCGAACGAAGATCAAAGTGAAACTCAGTTCAAAGAACAACTCGCTGATATTCGAAACCAAATCAAAACTCTACAAGGAAATATCGATACTTGGAGGGGTCAACAATCAGCTTCTACTCAAGGTGGAACTGTTGATATATCTAATGATTCAATCGAACTCTATCTACCTGCGGGTCTAGCATTCCGTGATAACGTAACCTACGAGAACTTTGACCTTGGTGCCACTGGTGCCATGATGGAAGGTGGAATGGGATTTGCGGAGTCTATGACAAAAGGGGTTGGATCTTTTGTAAGTGGATTGACAGGAGGATCGGGTGCAGACGTTGCGAAACTTGCAGGTATTCAACTTGCATCTAAATTTGGTACGTTTGCCGCAGAGTCACAAGCAGCACAGAAACTTGCAGGTGGTGTTACTCTGAACCCTAACTCACGTGTTCTATTCAAACAACCAAACATTCGTGAGTTTGCATTTGCATTTAAGTTTGTTGCACGGTCACAACGAGAGGCAAATGAAGTCAAGGACATTATCAAGTTTCTCAGAACCGAACTGTATCCTGCCAACATTGGGGTATCGGTAGGTGATACTGAGATCTCTCTTGGTTATCGTTTTCCTAACAAGTTTAAAATTGAGTTTGAATACGATGGTAATCCTATGCCGGGACTAATGCAAATTCAAGACTGTTATCTGAGAGACGTTTCTACTACGTACAACGCTAGTGCAATGGCAATGCACTCAGACGGTCACTTCTTGGAAGTAGACATGACTCTTAATTTCCAAGAGACAAGAGCACTCACTCGTGAAAAAATTGAGGAAGGATTTTAATGGCATACTTCAGTAACTTCAACCCCGTACTTTATAAGTTTGGAAACGAGAACTCGTACTCACTGTTTACCAACATAACTCAATATGTTGACTTGATCGATGAGATCAAGGATAGGGATCTTTTTTTAGAAGACTATACTATCCCAGTAAATGAGAGACCTGATCAGACCTCTTTTAAAATTTACGGAACTACCGATTACTACTGGACATTCTTCTTAGTGAACGATCACATACGTGAGAACGGATGGCCACTAACAGTAAATGAAGTCCACGGTGCTGCTCAGAAAAGATATCCTCATCGTATGGTCACAGTACAACTGCAACAACCGGACGTGGTTGATTACTACGATGATGACAACAAACCCATCTTTAGAACTAAAATTGTCGGACAAGATCCTGATCAGTTTGAAGTCGGGTCAATAGTTACAGGTAACCAAACAACTACCAGAGGACGTATTATTAAACGTGATCTTGCACTTGGTACTTTTGTTATCGATACAGAGAACGTTGTTACTGAATCTGTAGTTCAAGATCAAGTGGTCACACCAAATTCTAATGGTATTCTTGAATTGGAAAGAACAGACGTACAAGAGGCAGAGACTTTTACAAGTCCTTTATTGTGGTCTTTATTGCAAGACGATATTCTGGTTACTTCATTCAGAGTCACTATCGATCCATTTGGAAGAAAGGCTACGGTTAGTGATATTCCTTTCAATCCTACCTCTACATATAAGTTGACGTATTACTTAAACACCAAGAACCTCACGGACGGTACTTTTGTAACAGGGGAAGAACTCTCATACCTCAACCCTGCAGGAACAGAAACGTCAATGATTGTGTACGGAGAGATGCCACAATATCTTGGCACTCATCACTACGAAGATTCAGATGGTAAATGGATTGATATTAATCCTTTAAGTCAAACGAAACCGGCGGGTGCGATTGAAATCACTATGAAGGATTATCTGACTCAAAAGAATGAGGAGTTAAGACAGATCAAGTTGATTAAACCTAGTGCAATTAAAGGTATCGCTAATAGATTTGCTGAATTGATGAGACAGTAATGGAAAGACAGCAACAGTTTAAATACAAAGAGGCGAGTATAACTTCCTCTAGATTGACTGACTTCTTTATTGATATCAGATCAATGATTGTAGAACTAGTGTTCTTTGAAGCACTAGACAAACCTTATATAACTGGACAAATCGCAGTATCGGATGACAAGGCGATCTTTGATGGGTTGTCTTTTTCCGGTACAGAGAAGTTGAAGATCTCAATGATGACCGAACTGTCGGATACAGAATCCGAAGAAACAGTTATGGACAGAGAGTTTATATTAACAGGTATAGACACTGCTCTCAAGTCCTCTAACTCCGGACAATCGTCTATCTATGTATTGTCCTTTATGGACGAACACGCAGTAGTCAGTAAGAGTAAACTTGTATCAAGAGCGATTAAAGACGATCTAAAAATTGAGATATTGAAGTTGGTTGGTAACGAGTGTGGTAAGGATATTGATCTATCGTATATAGATGAGACACCCCCACCAAACGAAACACCCGCTACTCCAATTGTAAAAACAAATTTCAAGGGTATCATTCCATACATGCATCCACTTGAAGCTGCTCAGTGGTTGGTAGAAAAATCTACAACACAGTTAGGTATGCCTGTATTTTTATATGCGTCGATTCACGATGAGAGACTAAGACTGGGTACGCTCGAAAAGATGTTGCAACAGAAAGCATGGAACGCAGACATTCCGTTTATTTTCTCACCATCGAATACGCAGAAACAAGAAGAGAGTCCAGATCCTACACTGCAGTACTTCCAAGTACAAGCAATGAAGACCTCTAAAATACAGAACACCATGAAACAAATGATATCGGGTGGTCTGGGTGCTAGATACACAGTCACCGATCTTTCGAATGGAAGAACTACTTCCCAACACTACAGTTTCTATAGATCTCTGGGTAAGGCAGATGAAGCAGGTGTGATTGACATCACCAAACAAAACGTGTACAATGATCTGTACAAGACCCCTGATATAAGCTTGAAATTGTCAAGTGGTTCTACAGTGAACATAGAAGGGGACTACCTGCATAACCTAGATTCACAAACATATCATAGAGTAGTTTCACGTGGAGTATACGGTGACAAGAAAAGTCTACACGATGAGGTAAACAGTGGCAACTACTTGAAACAGATTGAAGCAGCGGCATACAGAAACGCTATGTTTAAAAACATGATTGACGTAACTGTGCCGGGGCCGGGATTCATTAGATCTGGAGGAACAGTTGGTGACAGAATTAGAATCAATGTTCTGAGTGATGATAATGATCCAGACTCACCTTCACAACTTGATACATTCCGTAGTGGAGATTTTATTGTTTACAATACAAGACATACCTTTAAAGACACTCGACACGATGTTGCGATGACAGTCTTTAAGTTAGAGAAAGGCCCAAACGATGATTGATTATTACGGTGACAAAATGCGTTGGTTTATTGCTGACGTGATTGATGCATCTCCTCCGTATGGATATGAGGGTCGTGTACGTGTGCGTATACACGGGATACACAATCCATCTACCAGAGAAGTAAAACAGAATGACCTACCTTGGGCACAAGTAGTATTGCCATCGACTGAAGGTGGAGTATCTGGATTGGGTACATCACCAAGACTAGAAGCAGGTGCATTGGTGTTTGGATTCTTTATGGATGGTAAAGAGTCTCAAGTTCCTTTAGTCCTTGGGTCTCTTCCTCGAACAGAGTATCCTAGTACGGTACAACAGAGTCTTGCTTTCCAAGATCTGCTTGAAAGAGTTAACCCTGATATCGATTTTTACAACCTATCGATTGCTGCTCTTGACAGAGATGATCCTGCAATTGATGACCTCGAACCAAATCTTGGTGATCGAGATGCAAGACTGTCGGCATCTGTCAAGTTCTTTATGTCTAATAACTACACTCTAAAACAATCATGTGCTATTGTTGGTGTAATCAATCAGTTGAACTTCGGATTTACACTAGGCGAAAATCTTGTGAAAGGCACTGGATTGATGATGTGGAATAATGAAAGACTCGCTAGACTCAAGGCGTTTACTGGAGAATGGATAAGATTCACTAGTCAATTGTCGTTCATTCTATATGAACTAAATACTACACACATTGAAGCAAACAGTAGAATTTTAAATTGCGATGTTATTGATAAGAGTAAACCCAAGAATCTTCCTGATATTCTCAGTCGTTATTACGCACCTCACAAAGAAGACTTTGCTGGATCAATACAAATGGTATACAATGATTTCAAAAATTCGGATGGTAAGTAATGTCTAAATCTATTGATACAATTAATCAGGCACTAGCAGCAAAGGCAAAAACGTCTGAACAATCTCTTAATGAAATTCAGAAAAAAATTAAGAAGGCACAGGACGTTAAAACTGCTAAAAACGTAACTGCTCTTGGTATCAAGGTTGGCACTAGTCTTAAAGGTATACAAAGTCTAGACCAAATGACAACCACGGGTGGTAAATCCACAGCAGGACAGTTGGTCAAAGTAACAAACCAATCCGATTTTGTTCCTAGTTTTGATCTAGTTAGTGTAGAACATACTGGTAGAATGAATGCTCCTGATTCTGACGGTAGTGGTAATTATGATCCTGTAGACTCAGATGGTACTGCGAATACGTCACAACCAGAACCCGCATCCAAAGAACCTAAATCAGGTCTTGTACTGGGCGTAGACATTACTGGAGTAAATCCTCCCGAAGAAGCGATTGATATAGTTGCACTAGGTGGTGCGGCAGTAGATCAATTAACTACTGCTATCGGTATATCAACAGATAGAAAGGTAGAGTTGATAGAATCTATTGCAAGTGTCGCTTCAGAAACTTCTGCACAGCCAGGCGGTGTACCTGATTTATTTTTAAAACAAGTTCGTGCAATGAAGGATAAAATTAAATATCCGTTTGCAGATGAAATGACACTAGATTACTTTGCTAAGTCTAAACTTTATAATAGTCATGGCACTCAGGTGCACGGAATGAGGATTAAAAAATCTGAAGGATTTATTAATAGTGTATTGTTACATATAATTCCTCCCCACAAATTGGACAAAAGAGTTGCTGCCACCATGTCGGTGTGGAATAACATGCCTGGCACTGCTCCCAAGCACTACTTTAGATGTTGGGTATCTGAGTTTCCGGGCAGTGATCCCGTAATGGGGTTTAAATTTAAAGGAGAGGGCGCTCCCGACCCAAGTCCTGTAGAATGGTTATCTGGAGATCCTAACCCATATGGATGGGCATGGACTCATGACGATGAGATTTTTACAAGAACTGTAGAAGAAGGCAGTATTTTCACTCAAGAACAGATAGATGCCGGTGTTCCGCAAAGACAATTAAAAACGGGAACAGGTCGAATTTGGTGCATACCTCAAGACATGGGAAATCTTTATATAAACTTCGCTATTACTGGGCCTCCTTGGGCAGGGTTTAGCTATGACTTCAATGATGATGGGGAGATCACAGATGATGAGGTAATCATTGACTTTACTCATGGTTGGTCTAATCGGTTTGGTAATACTTTTAAAGGTTATTTACCAACCCTCATTGATACACCAGACGAAACAGGTCTTGACTCTGCGAAGACAGATCTAATGTCCAGTATTACTGCAGTATCAGAATATGCAAGTACTGAGGCATCTGCTCTTTCCGAAACTGTCGGTAACGCAACAAGTATAGGTACGGATACTGCCATTGGTGCGGCTGTAGGTGCATTGATTGGAGGGACTGGTAATTTAGCAGGTGGTCTTGGTAACCTTGTTGACGATCTAATAGGTGATGTTGGTGATTTTGTCGGTGGTCTCCTACCTGATATTGACACAGGATTTGGTGCTGCACAAGATCTATTCGAAGATCTGACGGGAAGCGTAGGTAATCTGTTGAACGATATTCTACCAGACTTTGGTATAGCAGGAGATGTCGTTGAAGGTGTTATTAAAGATATTCTAGAAGGTGGTGATGCTAACTTTGCCAAAGCAGCAAAGACTATTCTTGGTGCAGATCCAAACTTATCACCTGAAATGCGTGAAGCGATTCAAGAAGTAGACCTAGACAATGTAGATAATGTCGCAGATTTGTCTGCACAGATAGATCAAAAAGCAAGAGAGAAAGGTGTTCCTGCTGCCGAAAGAGAAGCAGTAGCAGGTACTATAACCCAAGTAGAAAGTGCAATGGACAAAGTGGATACTACTATCTCCGGAACAATTTCCGCAGAGGTAGGAGATTTCTATACGGAAGATACAGATCTTGCAGAACTGGTCAACAGGTATATTGGTGCTGCGACAGAATCATTTACTTACGTAGACTCTAAAGAAGAACTTGGACTTGAGTTCAGTCAAATCACCAGAAAAATTTCTGAAGTAATTATCCATGCATCCGATACCTACACAAATGCAAATATAGGTTCAGAGGAAATTCACCTCAGACACAACGATGCAGGACATGATGGATTACAGTATCACTTCGTGATCAGACGTGATGGTAGACTGCAGAGAGGAAAACCAATAGACGATTTTAGTGATGCAAGTAAAATCAATGGACATGAACAAAATTGTATTGATGTGTGTCTAGTCGGTGGTATCAATGTTCCTACTGAAGCAGATGCACCAAGTCTAAATCTGTCTGCATCATCTTACACACAAGCACAGATGAAAACTCTAGAGGCATTACTTGAAGCATTTTATCAGAAAGTGCCTGGCGGTCAAGTGTTGGGTCACAATGATATTGATCCTGAATCTCCTGATCCTTATTTTGATGTAGGGTCTTATGTAGAGAATCTGTTTGGTAAAAAATCAATATATGAAAATCTTTTAGTGGACGCATCTGTATCACTAGCGGACTTAGTTAAGAAGAAACCAGTATGACAACGACGATTAAAAAGACAAAGATAGGTGACAACGAAGCGATAGAAAACACCGAAGGTGCACCTATTGATGGGTTTCAAGATCCTACTGGTGAGTATCCCAAGAGAGAATACTACTATGGATCTTCTATTAATAGATCCGCTCGTGGTCTCAAGGTAGAGAACCTTTATCTTGGTGGTGGTGTTGAAAACTTAGATCTGAATCTAGAAGATCAGGAACCATCTCGTTTTCCATTCAACCAAGTAAAAGAGACTTCATCCGGTCACGTCATCTCATATGATGATACGCCTGGCGGTGAACGTATTCTCATCAAACATCGTAAGGGTGCGGGAGTAGAAGTCCGTGCTGACGGTTCTGTAGTTATATCTGCTCTCAAAAATAGAGTAGAAGTCACTGGTGGAGATCAAACCATTATCATTGAAGGTAATGGTAAGATGCACTATCAGGGAGATCTAAACCTAGATGTTCAAGGTGACTATAATGTTAACGTTGGGGGTGACTACAACCTAAACATACAAGGGAATTCGTTCAACAGTATACGCAAGAATATAGAGACTGTTGTTGGTGCAAATACTCAATATGAAACCAAGGGTACTGCAACAAACAAAACGCTTGAGCATAAGGTTGATGTTGTACTGGGTAATAATGACCACATTATTAAAGGATATAATAAGGTCAACGTTGGTGCTCAGATGGAGTTTTATACTGGAAACTATTTCCAAGTCTCTGCCGAAGAGAACTTCGGTGTGTCTGCACTACAGGCAAACATTCAGGCAACCGAATTATCTGTTGTTGGTATGAAAGGGATAATTGGTGGAGAACAGGTAGAGTTCACAGGGCCGGTGTACATGGGGCCACTAGGAGACCTTCCGTTCTATTCTGGTGCTGCATTCTATGGGTCATTCCATGGACAGTCAACCGAAGCGATTCGTTCTTACAGTGCAAACCATGCAGAGTACTCAGACTGGGCAAACGAAGCAGGTGCTGCAAAGACTGCAGACAAAGCAAACTCTACGCCTGGCGGACAACCTGTACCAAGTGCAATCGAAGCACAGAACGCATTCCTATCTGCGATTGAAGAACAGGAAACCATTGCACCATTAAAGGTTGTACCAAGAACCGATGCGGTTGCTAGTTTGTTGATGACTGGATACCACTCTATCAAACCGATTGTTATTGATGAAGAAGATGATATGCGTAACACACTCTTGTTGCGTGATGACTATGGTGGTCTGTATGAGAAACATCCGACTATCAATGAGATTAGATCTACCATGAGAGATGAGACAAACCGTGAACACATGAATGATTATGAAGTTAAAGTTATCGATCAGTTAGTTGCTGACGGTAAACTCGCTGCTGATTGGAAGAGTACTAACCCGCCCAAAATAGGACGTGTTTCGAAGGGTGGAGAGATTAGTCCAAAGTATGGATATAATGCTCTGGGTAATTCAGTGAACAATAGAGGTAAGAGATTTAGATGATTATAGCACCCGACCAAAAATTCAATCCAGATTTTCAGGACAAAATTACTGGGGGCACTAAACTTGCACCCGGCGTTACTCTATCTAAGTTCTTTGGAGGATCAGGCAATCCCTGCAGTATCTCTTCGATTGAAAAATATAGGTTGAACGAGAACGACGAATTAAAACAACTCGCACGTAACCTATATCTCCATGCAGAGTTGTTTAGATCCATTAACGGTAAAACTGATCAATTCAAAGATATACGATTGATTGTTGTTGAAGGAGTATACCGTGGTGGCCCTCAAGAAGGGTTTGGAGATAACGAAAAAGAGATTCGGGGTGATAATATACTCAAACAAGAAGGCAGACTTGTAGTCTATAAAGTAATAGACGAATTCGGTAAAGTTGATTTGGAAAGAACATTCGACGTTGCGGAATACTGGAAAGACTACATGAACTATGAACTGCTTTCACTTGAGTATGATAAGTGGGATCCTAGTGGTGTAATTAATGGACAAATAGCGGTCACTATGCCGAAAGTTACGGAAAGTTATGACGTAGATTTCGCAATGGGTGTACAGACCTTTTACAATGGTCAGTTGTTTAGTGCAAATGAACTGGTCGAAGTTCTAGAAAATTAGTATAAATAGAATTGTATAATTACAGGAACCCATAATGGCACGTGCGTTTTCAATAGAAGATGGTGGTACAGGAAAGACCACAACGGTCAAGACCACCAAGAACCGTGAGTACATAGATCTCGATCTTTCGTTTGCTAAGAAAGGATCTGGTGACGTGTATAAGAAAACGTCTCTTGCGGCAATCAAACAATCGATTAAGTTATTGTTGATGACTAACCGCACAGAGAAGATTTTTTCTCCGTACCATGGTGCGAACCTTCAACAGTATTTGTTTGAATTAGGTGATCGGAGAACAATATCTGATATTAAGTATGCAATCACACAAAACATTAAAACGTTCGAACCAAGGGTTGATCCAAAGACTTTACAAGTACTTCCAGTTTTTGATGAAGGCAACAATACCTTGGAAGTAACAATTATATTCAATGTAGTAAACTCTAATGAATCAGTAGAATTTACCACACAATTAAATAGGTTACGATAATGGCACAAACCACAACTATTAGTTCATCTGCTCTAGATTTTACTTCTATAAAAAATAATTTAAAGAAGTATCTTGAACAACAGAAAGAGTTTGCGGATTATGATTTTGAGGCATCTGGTCTGTCTAACCTGTTAGATGTACTTGCGTATAATACGCACATCAACGGTCTTACTGCAAACTTTGCTCTGAACGAGTCGTTCTTGAATACCGCACAACTTAGAAGTTCTGTAGTATCTCATGCAGAAACTCTTGGGTATATTCCCGGCAGTAAAACTGCATCTCAAGCAAGAATTAATATGTCATTTAACTTGGGAGAGAATACTCCTAATGTCCCAGAGAAATTACAGATTTCTTCTGGATACAAGTTTACTGCTGCAGTGGATGATGCATCGTACACTTTCCAGACACAAGAATTAATCGAAGCACTGAACGATGGTAACAACTTCTTCGAATTCAAAACTCTGAATGGTGACAGAAACATTCCTATCTATGAGGGTATTGCTCGTACTAAGACATTCTTTGCAGGTGGTACTGGTGAAGACATGTTGTATATTATTCCAGACGCAAACATGGATAGAGCGACTGCTGTAATCAAAGTGTTTGAAAGTGCGACATCTGCCGACTTTACTACTTACACAAATCTAGAGACTGCAACTCAGATCACTGCTACTACACCTGCATACATTTTGAAAGAGGCACCTAACGGATTCTTCGAACTAACATTCGGTAACGGATCTACACTTGGTGCAGTGCCCAAAGCAGGTTCTAAAATTACTGTAGAATATCTGGCAGTGGATGGTGCTAACGCAAACGGTGCAAGAATTTTTGAACCTATAAATACTGTAGAGGTAACTGAACCTCCTAGTGGTGTTGGACTAGAAAGACTACCTATTGTATCAACCAATTCTAAGTCTATAGGTGGTGCAGACAAAGAGAAACTAGACTCTATTAGAAAGAATGCACCATTCCGATATGCAACTCAAAACCGTATGGTGACACACGTTGACTATGCGAATCTTATTTTGAGAACGTATGGTGCATTGATCAAAGATATTATTGCATGGGGTGGAGAAGACAATCTAGAACCAGAGTATGGTACTGCATTCTTATCGATTGAATTCAAACCAGACTTGACTCAAACGATTATTAATCAAACCAAAGACAACATTCGTGTACTCGTTGATCAAATGTCAATCGCTTCTTTTGGATTGAAGTTTACAGATCCAATCAAGACTTTTATTGAGGCAAATGTATTCTTCCAGTATAACCCAGACTATACTAACCTGTCAATTAATGCGTTGCAAGAAAAAGTACGTAACACTATGACAAATTACTTTGTTACAAACACAGGTAAGTTTGGTCAAGCATTTCGTCGATCTCAGATATTGGCAGATGTGGATGAAGTCAGTAATGCGATTCTTTCTTCTCGTGCAGATATCAAGATGCAACAAAGATTTTTACCTTCTGCCGGAATAGAGCAGGACTTTAAATTTAGTTTCCCTGTACCTATCGCCACACCGGACGATAAGAATCAGATCATTGAAAGTTCTACATTCAAGTTCAGAGGTAAGAACTGTAAGATCAGAAATGAGTTGGTACAACCGACTGCGACTGCAAGTGTTTCTTCTAACCGAATAGAATACGATATCTACGGAAGACCGATTGTCATTCAGGATATTATTACCACAACAACTGCAACTGGGTTGGTCACTGCAACATCTACTGCTTCTGTAAATGGTACAGTTAGTGTTTCTGCGGTAAGTGGATTAACTGCCGGTACTAAACTGCAGGTTGTTGATATAGCTACAGGTGAAAAATTAAAAGATAATGTGGGGTCTTATGTTGCCTCTACAGGAAGGGTCAATCTAGTAGGATTTCAGGCAGATGAAAGTAAGGTGATTAAACTTTCGTGTGTTCCTGCGAACGCAAGTGCAATTGTTCCAGAACGTGAATACATATTGCAATATGATAATACTCGACTGAGTGCAAAAGGACTTCGTACAACGAGCAGTAACTAATGACTAAGACTACTCTTGACAAAACGTTAAAGGATACTATTCGTAGAGACCTCAATTTAAGAGAACAACAAATTGACTCTCTCTTACCTGCTGTCGTTCTGCAGGAATATCCTAAGTTCGTATCCTTCTTAAAAAAGTATTTCGAACTTCAGGAGCAGGACGGATCGTTAAATAGATTCCTCAATAATGTTTTCGAAACAAGAGATGTAAGTCAAACGGATTTAGACCTCTTAGAATACTTTGAGGATGACTATCTACTAGGACAGAATTATTTCGAAGGATTTGATGATAAGAGAACTGCAGTAAAATACTCCAGTTATCTCTACAGAACTAAGGGTACACGATATAGTATTCGTCAGTTCTTCAAGACCTTCTTCGGTATTGAACCAGATGTGGTTTATACGAAACAATATATATTTAAGTTAAACGAATCTAGGGTTGGTGCGGAATCTGCTCGATATTTGACAGACAACAAACTGTACCAGACCTATGCAATTCAGATTCGTTCTGAATTATCGGTTGCACAATGGAGGGATGCATATAAGTTGATGGTTCACCCTGCGGGGATGTACCTTGGTGGATTAACGCAGATCGTTGGTACTGGATCGTTTGAAGAATTACAGTTCGATCCAGGCGAAGCAATCAAACCACCAATCGTATTGGAAGGTACTGCAGACTTCGATGAAAGGGGACACGCACAACACACTGCATTGTTTGATATTAATAATCCAACAGACCCAACCGGAGATCGTATACAGTTCAGAATGATTATGGGATCTGGACGTGGTGGTAGAACCCCGTCAACAGACTACCCAACATTTACTGGTAACGATCTTAATGACGTAGGTGATCTAACTGTTGTTCAGTTGGATAAACTATACTCTAGCATGGCAGAGTTCTTGTCACCCAACTCACCAACGTTGGATGATGATTCAGATGGAACAAGCATCTTGACTGGTAGTACTCCTATCGGAGAAGATTCCGATGTATGGAATGCACGTGTAGGTATGACCGGATTCGATATCTCTAGTACGGAAACAATAGACCAAGAGAGATTTGATTGGGATCCAAGAGTAAGTCGTATCGATTCTGATAATTTGACGTTTGGATTAACTCCAGTGGGAGATTCTGACTCAGAATTGTCACTAAGAAACGTAATTGATGGCGATTACTAGTATAAATAGACAGTATAACCTTTAGGTAAAAGAGAATGACTAAACAGGTATTAAACAGAGGAACAATTGCTAACGATGGTACGGGTGATACACTCCGTACTGCGTCATTGAAAATTCAGCAAAACTTTGATGAGTTGTATACCAAGTTAGGTGACGGTCAAGCATTGATGACCCTCATGGACTTTGACTCAGACGCTATTGTTTTCGAAGGAAGAACTGCAAACAACTTCCAGATTAGACTACGTTCCGACGATCCTACTGCAGACCGTGAAGTTCGCATTCCGAACTATAGCGGTGCCTTGGTCATGGACTCTGCAACACAAACACTGTCTAATAAGACTATATTGAGTCCGACTATTAGTACACCTAGTATCAATGACACTAGTTCAAATCATCAATACATCGTTGCGGTTAATGAGTTATCGGCAGACAGAACAATTACACTACCTCTATTGACAGGTAATGACACAGTAGTTTTCAACGATCACACTGCAACGTTAACGAACAAGACATTGCAGAACCCTCTTATCAACTCTCCAATTATCGGAAAAGATATTCTTGATAGTGCGGGTAACGAATTAATACAGTTCCAAGATTCTGCTAACGCAGTTAACTACGTTAGAATTAAGAACGCAACGAGTGGTAACCCAGTATACGTACAAGCTGCCGGACAGTCTAGTTCCGATCTGTCTTTGAGAGGATCTGGTAACGGTGGTGTTAAGATCGATTCCCGATTAGTCTTGTCAACTCAAGGACTAAATAGTGGTGGTACGACCAGTTCAAATCAACCGATCACATTATTCAATAATGCTTCGGCTGGTGCAGTTACTCTTTCAGACGGTACAACCAGTCAGAACGGTGAGATTAAATATCTGGTGAATAAAGGTGCTGGTACTCAGACAATCAGTGAAGATGGTAACAACCTTGCCGCATATGCAAGTATTACCATGCCTCAGAACTCTGCGGTAACTCTCGCTTGGTTTGCTGATCAGTGGATAGTAATAAGCAATATCGGCGCAACATTAAATACTTAGGATAGATAGATGCCAGTAATTACAGACAAATTTAAAAAACAAGTCCTAGATGATCTCTTTGATGATTTTAGAGACTCTGATAATGTGAGATACTACGCTGCTATTGGTAGATCAGAAGACTGGAACGATTCAGACGTTGCTACTGTACCTACAAATAGTTTTGCGGATGTGCGTACTGCAAGAAACTCTATGCAGTCTGTTAAATTGATTGAGGATTTGTCTTACGTTATCCCTCGTAGAACTTGGGTCGCTAACCTTATTTACTCTGCTTTTGATGACAACGATGTAGGATTCCCAGAGAACCCATTCTATGTCATCAACTCTAACAACGAAGTTTACATATGTTTACAACAGGGTAAGAGACAGGACGGTAGTTCACAGTTGTCAACTGTGTCGCCTACAGGTAACACGACAGGTGCTCCTTTTACCTTATCCGATGGTTACACTTGGAAGTTCCTTTACTCTATTGGTGCACTTCGTGCAGATAAATTCTTGTCCTCACAGTATCAACCAGTACAGTATGTTGCGGCAACTGACTCAGATTCTCCTGCAGAAGAACTGCAACAAGAGATCGTACAGAATAATGCGGTACGTGGACAGATTCTAAGTTATCGTATTACGAACGGTGGATCGGGTTATACGTCTACACCTACAGTAACAGTTGTAGGTGATGGTACAGGTGCACAAGCATATGCAGTACGTGCAGGTGAAAGTATCGTAGATATTAGAGTAAAAGAAGACTCTGCAGGAAACTCAGGAAATTCATACTACGGATCAGAATACAACTACGCAAATGTAGTTATCACTGGTGGTGGCGGTGACTCTGCCACTGCACGTGCAATCCTAACACCTAACCCCAAAGGATTGGGATCAAATCCAGTTATTGATTTGAAAGCAAGTGGTGTTATGTTCAACTCGAAACCAGACGGTAAAGAGAATGATGACTTCATTACAGGTGACGAAATTTTCCGTCAAGTGTTGTTACTCCGTAACCCAAGAACAGACAGTGCCGAAGGTACTTTACTTACTTCAGCATCCGCACATGGACTAAAACAAATTGTACATGATGGATCAGGGTTTGTCAAGGCAACCGTTCAGAAATCAACGATTGAGGGTCAGACCTCTGGTGCAAAAGCAATCATCGATGATACTAATGATTCAGATAGGATCTGGTATCACCAGAACCAAACTACTGGATTCATTCCTTTCGATCCGTCCGAAGAAATTCAGGTTGTAGGAAATTCTGGTATCAACGGTAACATTACTAGTCTTGTCGGTGCAGAGTTTAACCCATACACTGGGGACATGCTATATATTGATAACAGATCTGCGGTGACTCGATCAAATGATCAAACCGAAGACTTGAAAATAGTAATTACTATCTAGGATTATAAGAAATGCCAAATACGTTTACTGAACAAACTTTTAGATCAACCTACAAGGATGATTTTAAAGATAGTGATAATTACTCTCGCATTCTATTTAATGCGGGTCGTGCACTACAGGCACGTGAACTTACACAGATGCAAACGATCATCCAAAAGGAGATCTCAAGATTTGCTGACAACATCTTCCAGAAGGACGGTGTTCCTGTATCTGCGGGTGGGGTTTCTGTAAACAACTCATATGCATTCGTAAAAATTTCAGCAGA
>Ga0181592_10002368_pt1 | contig 15475 bp, 9 predicted proteins | sample 071ome_20_FD_133755 | JGI IMG/M metagenome (GOLD analysis project Ga0181592, IMG submission 133755) | Coastal salt marsh microbial communities from the Groves Creek Marsh, Skidaway Island, Georgia - 071412BT metaG (megahit assembly) | ecosystem: Environmental > Aquatic > Marine > Intertidal zone...
ATCGTCGAGCCATTCCGGATGTCCCATGGCTCGCGCCAGCGGTGGCCAGTGACGGTCGCTGGCCACACCGACCAACCACAGGGTGCGCCCATCAGCACAGGTGTAGTTATTGGCCATCGGGTTTGGGGCGCGTCGCCGATCGACCAACGGCGCGGTCCGCCCCCAGTCGAGCGCCACGTTGAGATCAAATCCCAGCATGTACACACCTTGGCGCAGTAGCGATGTGGTGACGAGTTCACCGCGACCGGTGCGTTCGCGTTGGAACAACGCGGCCGCGACGCCACCGGCGAGGGTCATGCCGGTGGCGTGGTCACCCATCCCGCCGCGTTGGACAGGCACCTGGCCGTCCGGTGTCCGCAAGGTGTCGGCGATACCGGTGCGGGACCAGAATGCGGCCAGGTCATAGGCGGCGCGGTCAGCATCAGGCCCTTCGGTGCCATATCCAGTGATATGGCCGTACACCAGGCGCGGATGACGCGCCATCACGGTGGGTGCATCAAGACCTGCGCGTTGCAGGGCCCCGGGACGCAGGTTGGTGACGAAGACATCGGCGTCGACGAGCAGGCGTTCCATGATGCCTGCACCCTCTGATGAACGGATATCGACTGCGATGCCGCGTTTGCCTCGGTTGTCGAGTTCGAAGACCGGGTTGGTGTCGGGGTCGCCGCCGAAGAGGTACTTGAACGATCGGTTCGGATCGCCGTCGAGTGGTTCGACCTTGATGACATCAGCCCCCCAGTCGGCGAGGACCAGTGCGGCCGCGGGGCCAGCGATCCACACGGCAAGTTCGACAACTCGAATCCCCTCGAGGGGTCCACCGGTGTGCGATGCGGCGCTCATAGGCCGAAGTTAGCCACGGGGTCGTCACCGGGATCGACCGGAGATAGGTGCCAAGCCACCCCATCGGCCAACATGTCGGCGTGACGATGTTTCAGGTCGCCGACTCAGTTCTTCACGGCCGCGGGTTGGTTGCCGCAACCGATATCGCTGCCGGAACGACGATCGCGGTGTGGCCGCTGCTCGTCTTCGACGCTGCCGACCCGGTGTGGGGAACCGGTTCGCTCATCGAGCATTACGTCTTCGAACTCGATGATGGTTTCGCGTTGATTTTGGGAGAGGGGTCGCTGTTGAACCACCGGCGTGGCGATCCGAATTGCGCCGTTGAACTGGGCGACGAGACGGCGACCGTGACATCACTGCGCGATATTCGCGTCGGTGACGAACTGACGATTGATTACGCAGCTGGCGACCCCGACCGGGATTTCGGTTTCTGAACGGCGCATCACCCACACCCGGTGCCCGACTACGGTCACGGTGGTGAATCCTCTTCCGCAGGCGTCCACTCGCGGACACCGGCACCTGGTCGCTGCCGCGGATCATCTGGCAGCGCGCGCCGGCGACGCGATCTTCTCGGCGGGGGGTAACGCTGTGGACGCAGCGATTGCGACCAATGCCGCGATCGCCGTGACGGGTCCTCACCTCTGCGGTATGGGCGGTGACCTGTTCGCATTGGTGCACACCCCCGACGGTGTGATGGCGCTCAACTCCAGCGGGCGTGCCGGATCGGGAGCGGATGCCGCAGCATTACGCGATGCCGGGCATGCCGCAATGCCTCTGCGCCATGAGATTGCGGCGGTGACCGTGCCCGGGTGTGTCGACGGGTGGGTGGCTCTGCACGATCGTTTCGGGTCGCTGCCACTGTCGACGTTGCTCGCCCCTGCCATCGACCTTGCCGACCTCGGTTTCCCGGCAAGCCCACTTCTGGTGGGGGCTGCGTCGCGCGTCGATGCGCGCGGACGTGAACAACTACATGAGCTGGTGTCACAAGCCACCCGAGTGGGTGCACGGGTGCGACGGCCCGGGGTGGCTGATGCGCTGCGCGCGATCGCCGATGGGGGGCGCGATGCCTTCTACCTCGGTGCGTTCGGTGATGGTCTGCGCGATCTGGGGCGCGGCCTCTTCGATGTTGACGATCTGCGCCGCGTCGCTGCGGATTGGGTGCGACCGCTCAGCGCCGATGCCTTCGGCGTACAGATGCATACCATCGGCCCGAATTCGCAGGGCTATCTCACACTTGGTGGGGCCATGGTGGCCGACCAGCAAGAGCTGGACGACCCCGATACCGACCGATGGGCCCATGTACTGATTGAAGCGGCCAAAGTCGCGGGTCATGATCGGCCGGCCGTGCTCCATGAACACGCGGACGGTGACGCACTACTGGAGATGATCCGCTCACGCGCGCACCTGTTGAATCTGGATCGCTGCTCCACCTGGTCGGCACCGGGTCTGGCTGGTGACACCACCTATCTCTGCACCGCCGAGGTTGGCGGTATGGCGGTGTCGTTGATCCAGTCCAATGCCTCCGGGTTTGGTTCGTGGATCGTGGAACCCTCCACCGGTATCAACCTCCACGATCGCGGTCTGGGTTTCTCACTTGAGCCCGGGCACCCTGCGGAGTTCGGGCCAGGTCGACGCCCGCCGCACACGTTGTCGCCAGCGGTAGCCACTCGCGACGGTGACCTCGTCTCGGTCTTTGGCACGATGGGCGGGGACGCCCAGCCGCAGATTCTGTTACAGGTCGCGGCGCGACTGTTTGCACATGGCGCATCTCCCGCGGCGGCAATCAACGCACCGCGGTGGGCTCTTGCCGGACCGACAACCGGGTTTGATACATGGGATGATCCAACGGTGCAACACCTCGAGATCGAAGGGCATGCACCCGACGCCTGGGACGCAGCACTGGCGGCGCGTGGCCACCGCGTCAGCCGACTACCAGCATTTGATTCGACGTTCGGCCATGCACACGCCATCGTCGCCGATGACGATGGTCTGTCCGGTGCGGCCGATCCTCGTGCGCGTGTCGGAGCGGTCATCGGCTACTAACCGCGGAAGTCGGGAGCGACGGCCAAATTTCCGACAGGTGCAGGAATGTCCAATTCGCTCAGTGCACTTGATTTCGGTGTAACCTAAATATGTACTTACTGACTACGGGTTCTCGGCACGAATTAAGCCACGCCCAGAAGGCCACCCAGTTATGCGCGATGTTGTCATCTTGGTCGTCGATGATCACGAAACCGTTCGACTCGGTGTATCGGCTGCTCTGCAGCATCAATGGGGAAATCCGTCCGAAGGAGGCCCCACGATCATTCAGGCAGATTCGGTCGAGGCAGCTCTTGAGGCGATCCGTTCGCGAAAGGTCGACCTCGCTGTTCTGGACCTTCGTCTTGCCGAGGGCTCTGGATTGCAGGTGGCCGAGGTTGTCCGCGAGGAGGACCATCCGACACGGTGCGTGGTACTGACATCGGTGAGGTCGCCGAAAGCTGTTATTCGCTCCTTTGAAACCGGTGTTGTGGTAGCAGTGATCGAAAAATCACAGGGCATCAGTCCGTTGGTTGAAGCGATCGAAGTCGGAGTTAGGGGGCATTCAATTCTGACGGCCCGTGACGCCGAAGCCGCCCGTCGTCAGCTAGTACAAGATGGGGCTTTGGACCGGTCGCTGCTCAACGATAAAGAAAACCGGTACGCGGACCTCGTCGCTGATGGCCTGTCCGACCAGGACATCGCTGCTCAGATGTTCGTCGCTCCGACCACAGTTCGAAACGTGCTGTCCAAGATCTACAAGAAGCTTGGAATTGAGGGCCGGAACAAACTGTCTGCTTTGGTCTGGGCGGAACGACCAGAAGGCGGAGCTCTGCAATGACCCCCCGCCTCGACGTTGTCGCAGGACCCGTCGAGAGTTACCTGCTCCGAACAGCCTCACGCATCGGACCTCAGCGTGGTGGCAACAAGAGGACAATGGTGCTGCTGACCGCGGTCCTGGTTCTTGTCGGAGCATCTTGTGGTGGCGGCAACGAGCCTCAGGCGACCCGAGTAGACGCGCTGCCATCTGACGTATCCGCTTGGCCAGATGCGACGATGCACGGCTTCTCGTTTCCAAATTTCACTGCGCAGACCTACGAGGAGGTCGTCTTCGACGAGTCCGACATGGTGATGCTGTTCGGCGCCGGTACGGATGTGTGTGCATCCGGCAGCACCGATGATTGTTTATTGACCGCAGAAGCCGCGCAGTTTGCGCAGATGGTGAACGTGGCTCGCTCGTGGGGGCACTGTGAGGGCTTCTCCATCCTCGCCGCCGAGCGTTTCAACGCTGGCCTCTCCCCCGCATCATACGAACTCGCTAACGAACCCGAGGTCCTGAAAGCTCTAATGCGCGGTGTTGCCTCTCAGTTCCTCCCCGAGGTGCAAGCCGAAGCAGATCGGTGGGCGCGCGAAGATCTGCGAGACAAAGTGCTACACATCCAAGAGTCACTGACGGCTGGCACCTTGAATATGTCAGTTGGGATTTACACCAACGATGCCGGTCACTCTCTGCTGCCGTATCAGGTGACATGGAATGGTGACGACTTTGCGGATATCTGGGTTTATGACTCCAACCGACCCGCCCAGACCGTATCGATTGGTGTTGACCTTGCTGAAGGTCGGTGGGAATTCCCCTATGTCGGTGGCGAGACGTGGTCGGGTCCTTCAAACATGTTGGATCTGGTATCCGTTGCGGACCGCAGTGGCAAATGCCCGTTCTGCTCAGATGCGGTAAGCGTGTCACGGGCCGCGTTCTATGTTCGCTCTGAATCCCCCAATGTCGCGGTCAGCATCGATGACGCGCCAGTTCCGCCGGACACGGTGTCGGATGCGGTGACGTATCGGCCCATGAAAGGCCGGTCCGTTATAAACAGCGCGGCAGAGGACCCTTCTGAAGGTACGTATCGCGAGACGGGAGTCACTTTCCGCCAGTACCACGACCCTTTGTCAGATATCGAAAGCGCCAGCCGCAGAGGTGTCTATTACTCGCGGGTGAGCGCGGATATCGGCAACGGTCAACAGGTGCGTGTCAGCACTGATTCGGCGGCCATCATCTTCGCGGTCTCCGATCATGGTCTACAGAGATTTGTGACAGACGACGGAGGCAGCCTCAGCATGGACTCCGCGGGTGTGTCGGCATCAGGTGGTCAACTGACAGTGACCGCGGGTGATTCGCTCGTGCAAATCGACGGCCTGGATGCGAGCGTGTCGAACGATCTGTCATTCGTTGCCGAAATAGCGGATGGGGTGTCGTATACCGGAGATCTTGATGACGGACACGCGATTCGTCTCGTCGCGGAACCCACCGGTGGGGCAACGATGGTCCGAATCGACACCAGCGGTAACGCCGCGGGGTTCAACCTTGATCGAGAGGCCAGAGTGTCCTCAGCCGGACCGGCGCCTGCTTTTCCCACCCGCGAGGTGGCATTCGACCTCACGTCAGTGAGCGGAGATCTTGCCACCGAATTCCTTCCGGTTTCTCCAGTAGTCGACAGCCCTCTGACATCGCCGCAATCCTCGGCAGAAACCCCAACATCGTTGCCGGCAACGGCTGCACAAGCCACCACACCAACCACAACCACACCACCGGCCACCACCACAACAGCACCACCAGCCTCCACCACAACCACCACACCACCAGCCACGACCACCACACCACCAACCACAACCACACCACCAACCACAACAGCACCACCAGCCACAACCACACCACCAGCCACAACCACACCACCAGCCACCACCACACCACCAGCCACCACCACAACAGCACCACCAGCCACAACCACAACCACCACACCGCCAGCCACCACCACAACCACCACAACCACACCACCAGCCACCACCACCACAACAACCACGGTTCCGCCGATTGCTGCAACGGCATCGCTGACGTTTGACGCCAACGGTGGGTCTGGTGCCCCAGCGGTAGTGGTCGATGACCCGGGTGCGACGGTTTCGGTCGCTGAGACGTCTCCTCAGCGTTCAGGTTTTGGCTTCAACGGCTGGAACACAGATGCCGGAGGCACCGGGACTGCATATGCATCGGGTGATGACTACACGCTGCCTGCCAACGACGGGGATGTCGACACACTGTTCGCACAGTGGGACCCGGTTGACTACACCTACGTCGCGGGCACTGCTCTTGACAGTAACGGCGCTTTGCAAGACGGCTCAGTCGTTGAACTCGACATCACAGTTAGCCCGGGGGAACGGTTCATTCTTTCGAATGACTATCTCATGGCGCTGATGTCATCGTTTGCATCCGCAGGCTCATCAGAGCACATCTTTATCGGTGTTCCCGCTCCAAGCTTTGACGCAACATCGGTCGCCTATGGTGACTTCTTGTCGGTATTCAAGATATATCGACAGAACGCAACCAACTTGATGTTCGAGCAGTACAACAACGGCTCAGTCGGGGCGTCGCTATCACGTAGCTCAACAGCGTTGTCTGAAGATGCGGTGTTTGAACTTTCAAACTCCGGTGAGCTCACCCGACTGTTTAACGCTGACATGGACAACACACTTACTGAAGATGTCCCGAGCGGGACACGCCATGACATCGGTAATGCAGACACAACGCCGAGATCGATTTACATTGCGGCAGTCGGCAAAGGTCTCACGTTGCCTGCGACATCTATAGGTGCCTACAAGATTGCCATTCCAAAACCGACACCTGACATGTTGACGTACGCAGGCAACATCGACTCTCTCATCGCTGACAACACTTCAGACCTCGGCCATATCGCAGTCAACACATCAGGTGACGTTTTCTCGGTGACACGTGGCTCTGGTGACGCATGGATCTCGAAACACGACTCAAGCGGCGTTGAACAATGGCGAGTCGCAACCCCGGTAACTGGTGACGCGTTCCTTGCCGCAGCATCTGATGGCGGACTCTACATCGGAGGACTTGACCCCGTTAGCGGAAACGCCGGAGTCGTGAAACTTGACGGAGACGGAAACGTCTTGTGGTCGCAGTTCACCTCTATTACAGCTGGGACTGTAGAGATAGATGGCCTCGATGTACTCGAAGGATCGCCCGATTCTGGTGCTGTGTTTGTCGGGAAAGTAAATAATGGAAACGGTGCGACAGTCACCTACGGCACCACTACGGCTGTTGTCCCGACAGGACATGCTGAATACCTCGCCCATATCGGTGCTGATGGCACACCAGTCATGGTTGATGTAACTGAGCGGAGCGCAACGCAAGCATTCCGAGGGTTCACTGCCGTTGACGCTCGTCCAAACGGTTCTGGTGCGTGGTGGATAGCGACAGCCGGAACGCAGGCCCCGAACGCGTCAGACGTCCCTGTGTGCTTGCGTTTCACCTATGACCCAACTCTGACACCGCCTCTCACAGTTGACTGGTACTGCGGCTCTAGTGGATTCTCGTACGATGTGGCGTTGCTATCTGACGGCTCAGTTGCGGCAGCAAATTACAGCGCAGCAAACCAAGCCACTCTGCAGCGTTTCAATGCCAGCGATGGAAGCGAAGACTGGGCAGTTGTGATCACCGATGATTCGAGTGTTCCGAGTCCCGCAAATAGCCGGGGCCTTGAGGTCGACTCGACAGACGGCATCTATTACGCGGCGCGCACCGTTGGCATGAGCACCACCATCACTGACTCTGCACCTACGAGTACCGTAATTTCGTTCACAGATTCGGCTCCGAACGGGCTTCTCATCAAGTTCAACTCAAGTGGTGATTATCAGTGGTCACGGACTGTTGGTTCTGGAGCATCAACGAAAGCGTCCACTGTCGCCGTGTCAGGGACAACGGTGTATCTCGGAACTAGCGCAAACGCGCTTGTGCAATTTGATGCTTACCGCGAGCGTTACACGTGGAAGCCCGCAATTTTCGTCCTCAATGCCAACGGGGTAAGCCACAAATGAGCAACGTAGACAAAACCCAGTTCACAGGTCGCGATCTCTCGGCATATGTCTCTCCTCGGCGTGTCATCATCGGCATCGCGGTCCTCGCGGTCGCGACCGGAACCGCAACCATGCTGATTGCACACAACCCCGACCCAGCACGACCGATGCGGGGGTCGATCGCAGCCGTCGTCACCGATCCGATCAATCTCGCCTGGTCCGATATCTCCGGACTCCTCGGCGCAGCGTTGGTTGGCTTAATCCCATTCCTGCAGGCAATGAGATGTTTCACCTCACGTAGCGTGGCAGGGCTGTCGCGATCAGCTTGGCTGCTCTCATTGTGGGCAATGCTTGGAACAGCGATTCAAGGCGCAAACACCGACGACACGGCTCTCGCCTATATTTCTGTGATTGCCGCAGTTGGCGTCAGCCTCGTCCTGCTGGCCTTCGTCAGATTTGGCGACTGGTCATGGCCTGCGGTCGGATGGACGTTACTTCTTGCGGGCACGTCGTCAGCTCTCCTCGCTGGTGCGGCCGTGTTTGACGGTCTCATGTGGCTTGCCTGCCTCATTGGAGTGATTCCAATCTCTTCGGTGATAGCGGTAAAAATGTTATGGGCGCTGATCACATCACCATCTCGTCGAGGGGCATCACAAGCGGTTCACCTTGTTGGCGCACTCGGGTATTCGTTTTGGCTGATCCAAGCCGTGCTCACTGACAATGTCGCGATGGCGGCGACGGCGATCGTCATGACGATCGGTTTCCTATGTGGCCTTGGTGTGCTGTTGTACCTCGGTGTCGTCTCTGATGATGGAACGTCAGCAGCCGACATCGTTTTGTATCGACAGGTTAAGTCGCTGCCGCGTGCGATTGCGATGCACGTCCCCATCTTCGACCCCGCTTCACGTGAACTCGTTGACATTGAGCTTCGATGGGCCAACGACAATTGGCAGTCATACCGGACACAAAATGTTCCGAGCGGTGCTGTCGGTTCAGGGCATCGCGTCCGATTCGAGCAGTTGTTACCGTTTTTGCGACAAGCGTGGGCGGAAGGCAAATCTCTGCAGTATTTCCGTCTGGATCGTTCCGTCGACCAGTTGCCCGGCTACTACGCATACAACCAGTCGATTTGGAGTGCCGACATCGAGGTCGAGACCTTGTTTGTCAGGCTTGAGTCCGGGATGATCCTCGAATGGGGCGATGACCTCGATGCGAAAACACGGCTCGGATCCCAGTTGGAAATGCAACGGCAGGAAAATGAACGCCAGCGCATAGAAATCGCTGCTCGTCTGGCCGCTCAAACAGAACATTCGAAATTCTCTCGCGAGTTGCACGACAACATTCTTCAAGAAATGTTTGTCATGTCGATGCGGCTGGAAATGGCTCGCAACGGCGAGGGGCTAACCATCGATGATGCAACCGACTTGCATACTGCCATCTCTCGAGTATCCGGTGACATCCGGTCTCTGATCGAGGACTCCACTCGTTTAGAACAAGACTCTCAGCTGAAGAACCAACTTGAGGAACTCGTGTCGTCATGGTCCAAGATGGAAGCGTCCGATGATCTTCCGACCATCTCATTGCTCGATGATGTCGATGATGTGGTTATCGACAGGCTGCCGCAGGCGTTCAGCAAAGAAATCATTGCCATCGCGCGAGAAGCGGTCTCCAATGCCATGCGGCATTCCGGTGCAAGTTCAGTGACAATCGAATTGTTGCTTGAGATGTCGCCGGGGTCCGGCGAGACAGCGCTCATTCTCAAGATCTCCGACAACGGGGTAGGTATCCCAACCGAGCCTGGCCGGCAATCCGGACTTGCGAATATGCAAGTCCGGGCGGCGAACATCGGCGCTCGCCTCACATTTTCGTCAATGAATTCCTCATGCTCGAGTCGACCCGGCAGCTCCGTAACAATCACAGCCCCAATTCCCACGCTGTCATCGATATGAAATCTCGCAGAGGCGCGCCGGTAATCGGGTTATGGATCGCCCTCATCGCGCTAGTCGCCTGCGGTAACTCCACGACCTCGCCGAGTTATATATCTCAGGAGTCGCCAGAGGTAGGACAACCCGCGGCCGCAGAAACTGGTCAACGGACGATTCATGATCTCAACGAGGGCGACTGCTTCAACACGTCGACAAGTTCCGGGGTCATCACCGTGGTGGACTACGTCGCGTGCGTCGATTCGCACAGGTTTGAAGTCCTGGCAGTCAGTACATACCCGGATGTGAGTCGACCAAACGACAGCACCCTCGTTGAATGGGCCCGCGAAGCGTGTCGTGCCACGCTTGCAAATCGCTTCGGGGTGATCCCAGGCGATTCCACACGATTGGCCTTCGCGCTCCCCGATGAACTCGATTGGGTCGAACTTGGTGATCGAAATGTCATGTGTTTCTATGACGCAGGTCCGTCACTGGCTGTTGGGCAGCTTGCGCTTGACCCACCTCCAGTTGCAACCACACCGCCGCCGCCGCCGGCGACCTCGACAACAATTCCAAGCCCGCTGCCGGCGACAACAGACTTCAACTTGTCAGAGCTCCGGCAATGCCTACACACCACCGAGGCCACGATTGGAAGTCCTGACGACATCGACTGCACGACCAATCTGATCGTCGAGGCAACGGCCCAGCAGTGCCCGCGAGGAATCCTAGAGACCTGGGTGTGGTCATACGACTCATTCGACTGCGAGGCGTCTGTGTATCTCTTGTGGTGGGAGTTTTTCGCATCCCGCCAGGTTGACGTGCAAGTCGACGGTGTCTACCTACCTGATGAGAGGGTGGCTGTCCGGGAGTTCCAGGCCGCAAACGGCCTTGAAGTTGACGGATTCATCGGCCCGCTGACATGGTCGGCGATCAGCGAGTTCAACTGCGGCGGATTGCCCACAACCTCTGAGGTCGACTTCTGCGCTTTAGCGGAGGGAAACACCTGGGTCCCCGGCGACCAACTTCCAACACCTGTCTCCCCCCTCGAACTTCAAGGGTAATAAGCGTGTCAATTTCTGTCGGCGTGTACCTGTACTTCGTGGTGGTCGCTGCCGTGACAACTGTGTGTGCCAGACAAGCACGTGCCCGTTGGCGATTGTTAGCTTCCCGCAGGAAGAACCGCATGCAACGCACTGAACATAAAGAATGATGCGCCCAAGACCGCCACTGACAGCACAGCCATCGCCAAAATTCGACCACGTCGGAACTGGGCGGTAACGGCGACGGCGACCATGAGGCACACGGCCACGCCAGTCCACATCAGCAACCTGAGAATGGTCATCGTCGACAAGTTGATGCCCGTATCAAAGGACTCGATCTCAATCGACAACCCGTCAGGTATGGCGTCGGTCGTTGCGACGACGAGAGAGGTCTTTGACCACACCGGCGCGACCGGACTGCGAACCCAAGTGATGGGCTGCGCCTCCTGCTCAAGAGCAGCTTCTGGCATTGTCGACCGATCGCCCACGTCTGCGCCGGCTCCGGTAACGGTTTTGCTGACCTCATTACCGATGCTTTCATCAAGGTCATCGCTGTTCGCCGGGAGCTCTAACTCCGATCCGACCCGAGTCGAGTCGGTAACGGACGAAGCCTCTGCGTCCATTGTTGAGTTCACTGATCCACTGTCACCTGATGGCCCGCTGTTGGCGGCTGGAGACCCAGAAACATCGGCGAGCGCCATTTCCGCAAGTTTCTCTGCATCTCGGTCTAAGACGGCGTGGACGATGATGCGCTGTCGTGTTGAGAACCGCGGGTGGCAGGACACGAGCGAAAGCGTTGAGAGCTCCGGGAACCGCGAAGAAATTTCTGAGTAGTCATCGGGATCGACAATGACCGTTTCAAGAGCCACATAAGTGAACACTCCGTTCTCCGTCGTCAGAGTGATCCTGTCGCCAACTGAGATCTGGTCAATCTTCGAGAATGGGGCGCCGTAAGTAGTCCGATGCCCGGCAATCGCAGAGTTGCCTGGCTGCCCAGGTAACGGGGTGTCAGGAAAGTGTCCGGGCCCCTTCCGTAGGTCATCTACCCCGATCCCGTCAACTACCACCCACGAGACGCCGATGCTGTCGATATCGAGTACACCGATCGGTGCACCATCAACTGCTGTTTTGAATTGTGGCGGAGAGATCGCAACGCCAATGGGACGCGACGCATGTGGCGTCACGTGCGCTGATGGCGTCCTGAATCCGAATCGCTGGACACTTTCGGCAGCATCAGGCTCATCAACAGAAACGTTCGCGGGCGCAGTGCCCTCAAACTGTTCGCGGAGGTCCTGCTGGTGCCGGTGTGTTTCAAGTGCGGTTCCCCAGATGCTGAAACACAAGAAACCGCCTGTGAGAGCGCCCGCCAACAGCAGTACGGAGGCGACGAAGCCCAAGACGTCCCCGAGACGGCGGGCGGGAGTACGAAGGCCGTTCAGCGACGTTATCTCTGTCATATTTGATTCTGCCGTCAAGAAGATTACGCGAGCCTTCACCGCACGCCAGCGGCGTGCGGTACGTGGGGCCCTGCCGACGCAGGAGAGAAACACTCCAGTTGCTTGGCGATTTGTCCTTCCATCTGCGGTTGATTATACTTGACTCTTATGAAAATTCTCATACGGGTTGGCACAGCGCTCCTGGCAACTGCAACGGTCCTAGCCACAGCACTGTCCGCCTCCCCTGCTGGAGCATTCGATGCAGACCCGGTGTTTGAACCCTCTGTCTCGATTACATCAACGTGTAACGCAGAGACCGGTCAGGTCGAGTGGACGGCGACCGTCGATAACTCTGGATCGTTTGATCGACCAGCAAACGTCGTCATCACCATTGGCGACGAAGAACGCCCAGCTGAGACGGTGATGGATATGGAGTCGGAGACGTTCACCGGCACAACGACAACCGGAGTGACGGTCACGATTGTGGTGTCGAACACAAACGAACCAGACGGAACGATCACCGAGACAACTTCGTACTCAGAAACCTGCGAGGCGTTCAACCCTGCCGTGACGATTGATGTGGTGTGCTCACTGACCACCGGGGATGTGACCTGGACAGCAACTGCGAACAACTCAACCTCCACCGTTTCAGGCAGCGTGGTGATCACCGTTGGTGACACCGCTCAGGACCCAGTCGAGCTTGCTGCTGGCTCTTCGGACACGTACACAGGTTCCACGTCAAGCAATGTGACAGTCACCATAACTATGTCAAACACTGATTTCCCTGACGACACAGCGACCGCATCAGATGTCCATGAGGGCGACTGTATTCCAGTGTTTGAGCCAACGGTGACGGTCGATGTGACGTGCACCGAAAGCAGCGGCACAGTGAATTGGAACGCAACGATTTCGAACTCTGCGTCAACTGTCGACGGAACAGTCGTTATTGCGGGTGCTGAGGGTACGACCATTCAGACCTCGACAGTGAGTGCATCTGGGTCCCGTAATTTCTCAGGCACTACTGAGGCTGGCGTCACCATCACGGTGACTGCGAGTGCGGAAGGTTTCGATGATGTCTCAGCCTCTGGCATCTATGAGGGCACATGTGATCCACCAGCCACAACAACGACGACAACAACAACAACGACAACAACAACGACCACAACGGTGCCGCCAACATTCCCGTCTACCGGGGTTGATGCGGAACAAACTCAAGAGTCGTTGAATATCGCAGTCCTGTCCGTTGGTTTCGGTGCTCTGATCGGCGGAGTTGCTTTGATTGCTCGCCGGCGTTCGAACGGAGGTCAGAAATGAAACAGGTTCTTATTGCAGCGGGTGTAACCGCTCTCACCGTTGGTTTGCATTCAGGTTCGACGGGGGCCGTGTCAGGCAGTGACGAGTGGGCCAAATTAGGCACAGAAAAAGTTCAATCAATCACCGGTGTCATCAATGCGCATTGCCCCGGGTGCACCTTCTCCTCCCCAGTTGACGGCAACAAGAACTCGGCGGACCCCTTCGTTGCGGGTACGTCAGCTGGCGGCAACATCGGTGGCTTCATCGCTGAAGGACCTGACGGCGAACAGCGCCTCGTGTTCTGCTCTGACGCAGTGACCCCAACGACCAACACCGCCGGGGGTGTCGTGCAGCTCAATGTGAGTGGCAGTTTGCAGTATCTGCTGTGGAAGTACAGCGAATTTGACGGAACGCTGCCTGCGAACACTGGTCCTGCTTTGCAGTCACTTGTCTGGATGTATGGCTCCGACGCCCAAAACCGCTCCGAAGTATGGAAAGCGGACGGCGCGTCGTTTACACCAGAGAACTGGGATACGAAAGACCCTTGGGCGACTGATAACCGTGTCGGGTTTGCGATGGCTGACCCGCAGTACCCGATTTATTCGATCGTGACCGACGGCGCAGAAGCAACCCTCATTACCAAAGCGCAAGATTTTGGCCATCCTCACACGATCGCCGCAGATGACACCGTGACCGTCACAGGTTCGGCCAACGCCGCCACAAATGTGACAGTTGTGACTGTCGCCGCCGCAACAGATCCGACATATGCGGTGACAGACGCAACTCGTGACGGTACGACTGCAACCGCGACGCTAGGAGCGTTGAGTGCTGGCTCTGGTGCGTACACGTTCCAGGTTGGTGATTCGGTGACGATTGCCGGTTCAACAGATTTCAATGGCACGCACACGTTGACTGCTGTTGCTGTTGACGGATCAACGATTTCTTGGGCAGACACCGGCGCTGCAACAACCGAAACCGGCATCACTGCAACTGCTGATGTTGATCCCGGTTGGGACAGTGTGATCACGTTCGCGACAACGGCTGGGGCGGGAACGGAAACTCCCGCTGATGCAACGCTCACGGTGCAAGGCGCTCACGATGCAACCGTTGCGGCGCTGGATGCCCGCACTCGTGCCCTCTATCTCGAAGGCATCTCAAATGCGGCTCCTTGGTCGCTGACCGCAACTGCAACCGGTGTGACGCTGATGTCTGCTGCAGACAATCCGATCGAGGGTCACACCATCACGGTGTCAGCACCGGGTGAAGACGCTGTCGAGTTGATCACCGACGCAAACGGCGCAGTCGTGTGGCCTGAGACATGGGCTGATCCGGGTTACTCAACCACATGGTCAGCAACAGCGGTGACACCCGGATCAGTGTGGGAAATTCGGCCATCGAACTATGAGACCGGTGTCAGAGGTCAAACCATGTTGATTACCGGTGAGGACGGTTCGACGTCTGATTCATGGACATCTGATCCGGCTCCGACAACCACAACTGTCGCACCGCCAACCACCACAACTGTCGCACCGGCGACAACAACCACGATCGCTGCGACAACAACAACTGTGGCACCCACAACAACAACCACTACCACCGTGGTGGTTCCCCCGACATTCCCTGCAACGGGCGTGGACGAAGAGGGGTATGCAATGTCGCTGCAGATCGCGTTGTGGTCAACGATGATCGGTCTCGGTGCAGGCGGTCTCGCTTTGGCTGCACGCCGCAAGTAGTCGCCGCAAGCAACCACTGGACGTTAGAACACAAATTTCTGTTACGTCAGAAACACCCGTACGCCACATTAAAGGAAGTTCACATCAATGGACGCTATTCGTCGTTTTGGTCTGGTGGTTTTAGCGGGTGTGTTACTGGCTGGCACGGTCGCGTGCTCAGACAACACCCGCGTACGTAATGCTGCCGTGCCGGCAGTATGGTCGTGCAACAACGGGTCGTTCGGGATGTTCTACCAGGTCGCTAAAGCGGACGGCGGAATCGGGATTTACCGGTATACGAAGAAGGTCGATGCCGCAGGGAACCCAATTGTTGGTTCAGA
>Ga0181592_10002383_pt1 | contig 15436 bp, 8 predicted proteins | sample 071ome_20_FD_133755 | JGI IMG/M metagenome (GOLD analysis project Ga0181592, IMG submission 133755) | Coastal salt marsh microbial communities from the Groves Creek Marsh, Skidaway Island, Georgia - 071412BT metaG (megahit assembly) | ecosystem: Environmental > Aquatic > Marine > Intertidal zone...
ATTTGACTTTCTTTCACCCGGAGTTGAGATCCGCGAGATTGACCAAAGTTTCATTCCACAAGAAGCGGAAGCAGAAGGCCCAATTATTATTGGTCGCACAAGAAAAGGACCAGCTAATAAGCCGGTAAAAATTAGAAACTTAGATGATTATGTATCAGTGTTTGGTCTCCCAGTTCCCGGTGGTTCTGGTGTCCAAGGTGATGTTTGGCGCGATGGAAACACTACTGGCCCTACTTACGCATCATATGCTGCTCAAGCTTGGCTAGCCTCAGAAAACTCTCCCATTACTATGGTAAGGATTGCTGGGGATCAACATCTACAAGCATCAACTGACGCCGGTAAAGCAGGGTGGAACTTAGGCGGTGACATCTCTACTAGTGTTGATACAAACTCAACAGCATATGGTTTATTTTTGATTGAGTCAGCTTCTGCCAATACAATGACAACCGGATCTTTGGCTGCTGTATTTTATGCGAAAGAGGGGTATTTGGCTTTATCTGGCGCAGCTGCTGCAGATGGATCACAAGTCGAGCAGGCAGGAACGTTTGTTAAGTCTGTTGGATCTAATTGTGAATTTAAGTTGGTAATTAGCGGCTCTGGTGTTGCAAAGAAGGATCTTAACTTCAATTTTTCGCGAAACTCAACCAAATATATCAGAACAGTTTTTAATACAAATCCTCAATTGGTTAATTCTTTAACCATTGCTGCTGCTCAAAAAGAGAATTATTGGCTTGGAGAATCTTTCACAAGAGAAGTTGAAGATCTTGGTCTTGAAAACAACGCAGAAGGAACTGTTTATGGAGTCCTTCTTCCACTTCAAAGCGGATCTACCAGCACTTATAACTGGGGATCTCACAAAGAAGCAGCTCAAGAAGCTGGAACTGGCTGGGTAATTTCTCAACAAGAAAAAAATCAAGTCGACTTGTTTAGATTGAAGTCTCTTCATGTCGGAGAAGACATCCAAAAAGATTACATGATCGCAGTTGAAAACATTTCTGCCCCTGCTAATGCCTCTGTTAATCCTTATGGATCTTTCACTATCGCTATCAAGACGCTGTCTGGTCAAACTGTTGAAAGATACACGGGTCTTAACTTTAATCCATCATCTCCTGACTATATCGCCAAAAGAATTGGTGATCAATACTTGGAGTGGGACGAAACAAATCGTCGTTATAGAACTTACGGAGATTTCCAAAACCAGTCAAACATCGTTTATGTTGACTTGAAACAATTCATCAAAGATGGTGGCGGCCAAGGATTCTTACCTGCTGGTTTCAAAGGACCTGTTCGTCCAAAAGGCTTTACTTTATCTTATGGTTCCGTAGGCGCTCAAGCTTTAGGCACAACCTCTCAGGTTGGTGTTGCCGCTTCAGGATCTATTACTGTCTCATCTTCAATGTCAAGTGGCGCAGAGGTTGATGGACTAACATTTATTGTTGATGATGGAATCAACCCTGCTATTACATTTACCCTGACAGGAACAACAACAAGTAAAGTGACCGCTACAACATATAATGTTTCTACTGGTTCTATTACTAGTTCCGACGATGTTGCAACAAACATTGGAGCAGCAATCGATTTGGCTTTGTCAAATGGGGATAGTTTGGTTGATGCGAATGTTGCTGGTGCGGTTGTTTCACTAACTTCTTCTTTGGCTGGGACATTCATAAATACAAAAGCAATCACTGGAACATTTATTTCAACTACCTCCGGATCTCAAGTTGCTTTTGCTGGTGGTACCGACACAAATGACTTTGATGGAGTATTTGTAAAAGGAAACGCTTCAATGCCATCTGCTGGTGGTTCTGCTGGTGTGTTCGTTGATGGTCCAACCAACTTCACTGCGTCTTTCCTATTCCCTTCTCTTGCTCTTCGTGGAGACGGAACGGAAGGCGGAGCACCAGACCCATATCGTGCTTACTATGGTATTCGTCCAAAGATTTCAACGACCTCAAATCAATACGATAATGATTATTGTGATTACTTGAGAAGACTCCCTGCTGGTATTGACAACTACGTTGCATCTGGTGATTTTGAACACTCATTTACTTTTACATTGGATGATTTGGTTATTAACACTTCAACGAATTCTGTAACTTATACTGCTGATTCATACGGATCAACCTCTTATACAACATCAAATACATTCGCAGACTTACTAGGCTTAAATGTTCGTCAATTCTTAATGCCTCTTCATGGTGGCTTCGAAGGATTTGATATAACGGAAAAAGAGCCTCTTCGTGATGATCTTATTTCTTCAACAAGAAATGATGTTGGAGATTATATTCACTACACAATCAATAAAGCTTTGGATTCTGTAAAGGATCCCGAGGTTGTTCCTGCAAACTTATTGTTGATTCCTGGTATCAGAAAGCCTGCAATTACAAATAGAGTGATTGACACAGCCGAGTCTAGAAAAGACGTTCTTGCAATTATTGATATTGAGGAAGACTATAAGCCACAAGCAGAACGTGTAGTTGCAGATACAGACTCTAGTTCTTTAGGTTCGGTAACAACTGCTATTTCAAGAATTAAGCAAAGAAATCTAGACTCTTCATATGCTTGTGCTTTCTATCCATGGGTTCAAGCCTCAGATAACTTGAACGGTGGAAATCTCGTGTGGCTTCCACCTTCTGTAGCAGCCCTAGGAGCGTTCGGACGCTCTCAAGCACAATCAGAGCTATGGTTTGCCCCTGCCGGCTTTAACCGCGGCGGATTGGGCTCTCTTGGCGGCTCTAGAGGCCCTAAAGTATTACAGGCGAGACAAAGACTTGACTCTAAAGAAAGAGACTTGCTTTATGAAGTAAACATTAATCCAATTGCAACTTTCCCTGCTGAAGGCGTTGTAATCTTCGGACAAAAAACTCTTCAAGCTGGTCAATCTGCATTGGATAGAATCAATGTTCGTCGCTTGGTTCTTTACTTGAAATCAGAAGTATCAAAAATCTCGAGAAACTTACTATTTGATCAAAATGTTCAATCAACGTGGAATAGATTTAAAGGACAAGTTAATCCTTTATTATCAAGCGTGTCAGCTAGATTCGGCTTGTCAGATTATAAATTGATTCTGGATGATACAACAACTACTGCTGATTTGATTGATCGTAATATCATGTATGCTAAGATTTATATCAAACCAGCTCGTGCTATCGAATATATTGTGGTTGATTTTGTAATCACAAGAACAGGCGCGGATTTCGTTTAAGCCACTAATTAAGAATAAATAGGAGATTAATGTTATGGCATTTTGGGGAGAAGGATTGGACGCGGCAAGCAAAGATCCAAAAAGAAAATTTAGGTTCAAGCTTGAGATTGGTGGCCTTGGTAGCACCGAGGGTATCGTATGGTATGCTAAAAGTGTCGGAAAACCAGCAATCAATGTTGAGGCAGGAACAGAGCATAAATTTATGGGACATACATTTAAGTTTCCGGGATCTGTAAAATGGGAAGACGTCGAAGCAACCCTAGTTGATCCAATCAGCGAAAATGCATCAACCAAGCTTCTGGAAATTCTAGAAAAATCTGGGTATGTTTATCCAAATGCAGATTATATAAAAGATGCAAGTGCAAGTGCAAGGCAACGTTCTCTTCACACTATTTCAAAAGGAAAAGCGACCGCTGCTCTTCAATCAGTTGTGATCCATCAATTAGATTCAGATGGCAATAGTGTTGAAAAATGGACCTTACATAATCCTTTTATTAATAAAGTTGCTTTTGGAGATTTGGATTATGGCTCAGAAGATCTTTCTGAGATCACAGTAGGATTTACTTATGATTGGGCTACGTACAATGATGATGACACCAGCCCTGTATTTGATAGAAGCATTTCTTAAGAGGTGACAGATGGCATGGTGGAGTGACGCTTCAACAGAACCAAAAAGAAAGAACCGATTTTTCATAAGAATAGGGACGGGGGGCATATTGTACTCCGTCTCTTCTGTTAGTAAGCCAAATGTGTCTATTGAAACGAAAGAATATAGACTAATAAATCATTTCTACAAGTACCCAGGAATTCCTAAGTGGGAAGACATAAGCATAAAGTTTGTTGATGCTGGGATTTGGGGCAGTGGCGCGATAGATACTGGAGACAAGAAAGTAGAAACAGATAAAAGAAGTACAAGTAAAACCCTATGGGAGATGCTACTATCTTCTGGATATGTGACCCCCAGAGGATCTGGGAATACTAAGGGATCAGCAAGAGTAGTTTCTCCAGAAAAAGCTGCAATGGTTGGTAGATCTTTTGGAGCTTCAAGTTTTCAAATAGTTCAATTAAATGCTGACGGAAAAGAGACTGAAATATGGACTTTATATAACCCTGTTATTAAAAAGATAAATTGGGGAGAACTAGACTATGCAGATGATGGTCTAGTTGAATACACGCTCGACATATCATATGATTGGGCAGAATTACAAGAAAAAACCTAAACGGAGGGTAAATGAGAAGAAACAATGAAGATCGATTAATGACCGGTCATAAACCAACATCGACAGAGGATGCTCCACAAATGGCAAATCCAATGGATTTTGTAACTCCAAGCGAATTTGTCTCCCTTCCTTCTAAAGGAAGGTATCCCGAAGGCCATTCAATGCATGGCAAAGACTCAATTGAAATTAGATACATGACCGCAAAAGATGAAGATATCTTAACGAACAGATCTCTCTTGAAAAAAGGATTGGCAATTGATAGGATGATACAAAATCTAATCAAAGATAAGTCGATTGATGCAAGATCTCTTTATATGGGAGATAGAAATTCAATTATCATTCATGCTAGAGCATCTGCCTATGGATCGGACTACAAAACTTCTGTTCAATGTCCAGCATGTGGAGAGACTTCTAAGTTTAAATTTGACTTAAACGATTACGAAGAATATGCCGGTGATAATTTAGAAGATACAGAAATTGAAGACTTACAAGACGGTACATTTAAAATAAGCTTGCCCTTATCAACAATCGTTGCTAGAATTAGACCACTTACTGGTTATGATGAAATAGATATGATTTCTAGCTCTAAACCAAATCAGGCAACAAATGACTTAATCACAAAACAAATGAAAAGGTTTGTCGTTGACTTTAACGGCTATTCAGATCAAAAAACCATCGATTATGTTTCTGAAAATTTAGTTGCCATAGATGCTAAATATCTCAGAGATGCTTTCCGAATAATTTCTCCCGATGTAAAGATGGAGCAACAATTTGTTTGCAAAAATTGTGAGCATGAGGAGGTTTTAGTGGTTCCTTTCGGAACTGACTTTTTTTGGCCTGACCGATGAATATATGGAGAGCGTATACGAGACCTTCTTTAGTCTAAAGCATTATGGAGGGTGGTCTCTTTACGAGCTTTATAATCTTCCTGTTGGACTTCGGGAATGGTGGCTTAAAAGAACCATTGAAGAATATAAGAAAGAATCTGATGCGGTAAAAAAAGCATCTAGATAATCAATGCTCGGCAACGTCCGAGCATTTTGTTTTTAAAACTAATTATTGTTATAATTGAGGATTCTTAAATGTCAAATGGAACCAACGATCCAACTCAAGGCTCGGGTCGAGCATCAGCTGCTGATACAACAAAGCAGTCAGAATTCTATGAACTATTAGTAAAATCTAATGCAGAAGCGGCTAAACTTAACGAACTATTAGTTGAAAGATCAAAAGTTCTAGCTAATTCAGCTGAGATGTTAGCTTCTCAAACAGAACTCCAAAATAAAATTGCAACGAATTATCTAAATGAAATAACTAACCTAGACTCCATTATATCGAAGCAAGAAAAATTAAGAGCTTATGGGAGGGAAAACCAAATCGACATGGTTGAGGCGGAAGAACTTCAGAGACAGATTGCAAAATTAGATGATGACAGAATAAAAGCACTAGCGGAGATTGAAAAAAGAACAGAAAAAATTAAAGAGCTAGAAAAAAAATCTAAAGATCAAGGTGCAAAAAATCTAAAAGAAGAAGAAAGGCAATTTATAAATTTATTAAAAATCAAAGTTGATGGTGAAAATACATTATCTCATATTCTAACTGCTAAAGATAAGGAGACTGGTGAACTTTTATTCACAGAAAAAGAAAGGAGAGATGCCCTAGAAAAAGCCAAGGGTATCAATAAAGATTATCTTACATTGCAAACAAAGATAACATCTCTTTCAGGAAAAGCTGCTAATTTTATGGGAATGACTGCACAAGCTTCTGATACTTTTATGGGAAGATCCATAGAAACAGCAATAAGACTTAAGCAAATGACAGTAGCAATCGGCCCGAAAGGGATGCTCAAAGGAATGACTAATTTAATTGGCCAAACTTTCAATTTTCGAAACTTAATGGTTAATGCTTTGGAAAATACTGCCAAAATTGCTTATGAATTAGACTCTGCTTCAAGGGCCTTGGGAGCTTCAACGGGTGCCGGGAATATATTTGGTGGGCAAATATATAATATTGCTCGTGCTGGTAATATGGCAGGAATTGGAGTAAAAGAAGCATCGGCTGCGATCAAAGCAATGCAAGACAATATTTCAACTTTTAATCCAACGGCTGCGGAAACTAATGCTTATGTTGGCACTACAATAGCAAGACTTGAAAAACTTGGAGTATCTTCCGCAGCTGCTGCGAAATCAATTGATCACATGCAAAGATCTATGGGACTATCTGCAAAGGCTGCTGCTGATAAAACTGCTCAAATTGCTAGAATGGGTAAAACAATTGGAATTAGTGGAACAAAAATGATTGAACAATTCAACGCAGCTTCCGGAAGATTGGCAATTTATGGAAAAAATAATGTAAAAGTGTTCAAAGAGCTTACTGCTCAAGCAAAAGCGACCGGCATTGAAATGGGGACACTTCTTTCCATCTCTGAAAAATTTGACAAATTTGATACAGCTGCACAATCAGCTGCGAAATTAAATGCTGTTCTTGGAACACAACTATCTCACATAGAAATGTTAAATGCAACAGATTCTGAAAGAATTATGATGCTTAAACAGCAAGTTCAAATGTCCGTTGGAAACTTTGATTCATTAGATAAATATACAAAGCAATACGTTGCTCAAGCAATGGGAGTTAAAGATGTCGCAGAAGCTCAAAGACTTCTAAATATGTCAACGGCGGAATATCAAAAATACCAAAGAGGACAAAAAGAATCGGCAGACATTCAACAAGAAATCGCAGATGCAACAGAAGCTGCAGTGCCATTAATGCAACAACTAGAATTGGCTTTTAAACAAATGTTTCTAGCTATGTCTCCATTAATAAACTTTTTTACTTTTGTCTTGCCACATGTGGGGACATTCATGAAAGGCTTGATACCAATTTTGGCCATTATTGCTTTATATTTTGCTTATATAAGTATACAAACTTGGAGTATCGCCGGAGCAATGTCTGCAATAGGTTGGACATTGCTAGTGGCAGCAATTATGGCGGCAGTTTATGCTATCGGATGGTTGGTAGATGAATTCACCAATCTTTTTGATGTTTTTACTTTGTCCGGATCCCCAAAGCTATATGACATGCCTAGATACTTCGCAGAAGGACTTGGTTCGATGGCTAATGGAGCCATTAAGGCAGCTAAATTCGTAAAGAACTTGGCTCTTGGACCAATCAATTGGCTATATGATGCTTTCCATTTATCAGGCTCTCCAATGTTGTGGGAACTTCCTGATTTTTTAGCTAAATCTTTTATAGACATGGCAGATAGCATTTCCAATGTTTTTGGAGAAATGACTAGATTTGTTGAAGTTATGACAAACTTTGCATCCTTAGACTTTAAGGGGTTCGTTGCTATTAGTTCCAAAGGTGGCTCTACGTCAATGATTATGGGTTCAGAGGATGTAATTGCAAGTCTGAGTAATGGTAAGTTAACCGTTGATGTTAATATGCCTGAGATTGCTATGCCTAATATTGAGGTTAAAGTATTCATAGGAGACAAGCAATTGCGAGAAATAATAAGAACCGAAGTTGATAAAAAAATCGGTAGAGGTGGATAATGGCACTTTATCCTGGAAAATATGAAAACTACAACATATCTACGGTCAACCGAGATTCAGCAAGCGGAAATGACTTTATATATATTGCATCTGTTCCTCTCGAGAGAACAATTGTTTTTAAAGCATTTTTAGAGTCAGTTAAGTTAAATTTCACTCGAGAACATGAAATAAAAAAAGACAAAGATAAAAGTGATTCAACATACGTATTTCATGCGGGTAATGTAGAGTATGATATAACCATTAATATACCGGCTCATAGTCACAATGAGGCAGTTAATAATATGGCAAAAATTGAAGAGCTTCAAAGGCTTATATCAAATATATCCCACTCCATTGGAAGCAGTGGAATTATATCCGGAGTCTCAAATAGGACAAAGGTTACAAATCCACTTTTTAAAGTTTGGTTTAAAAATATAATAAATTTAGGTAGTGGAACAAAAAGTTTTCCAACCCCAGAAAATGCTTCTTTTACAGACATTTTCAAACATGGATTGCAATGTATAATCGATACAGTTAATTATGAGCCAGATTTAGACGCAGGTTTTTTTGAGTTTGATAATTTTCTATATCCAAAAAATATCAAACTGACACTAAAAATGCAGATGGAAGGATGGTCTGGGATTGAAAATCCGGATGCACTAAGGTTCCCCATTCTAGGATTTAAGATAAATGGTCAATTTGCTGAGGATGATGGAGGATTCTTTCCATTCAATGTTCGGGTAAAGACTAGCTCAACACACAAAGAAAGTGACAATGTAGACCCCGTTCCAATAGAATATACTACAACAAGTTTGAACAAAATAGATAATTCACAACATGGAAGCAAAAATAATACATATATGTTTATATCTTTACCTATAAATCATACCTCAGCAGCTAAATTTAGTTTGACCAGCCCTTATTGCTTGCGAAAGAGATATGTTGTTTTTAAAGGTTTTTTTGATTCATTTTCAAGACAACATGATGTGGAGATTCCAAAAATTGAGGGAAGCAAGTTGTTGAAAGTTGGAAGTTGGTCGGAGACGGGGTTGGACACTACAACCAAAACTCTCTCATATAAAGTGAAACTAATTTTACCAGCTGGTGATTTAGAAGAGGCAAAAAAGAATTGTGGCAAAATTCAATATTTGGCAAGAATGTTTTTCAAACCAGATTATAATGCAACAGCGGAAGAGATGGTGAAGCAATTTAAAGTAGCTCAAAGACTTAGAAGTATACTAATTAACAATCTTGGTCCAAATGAATCATTAAATGAAGACAATTTAAAATTACAAGGCTTTGGATTAGCCAATAGGGTTTTGTCAGTGTATTCACCAAGTATGATTGAGAAGCCTGGTGCCTCTAGAGGATTCGTAGATCCAAATAATTTTGATAGTATGTTTTCTAATAGTATATCGATATTTTTAACAAATTTCTCTTTAGATTTTAACATGGATATGGGGTTTTTTGTCGATAAAGACACTATGATATACCCAAAAGAAATGAGTATTGATCTAGAATTCCAAGATGTTAGTGGAGATGTGATAAAAAATTATTCATGGGATGAAGTCTGGGGAGAGGATGGCTATAGTCTAAATAAGTCTTATATCATACCAGACGGAAAAGAACATCTATTTCCCTACAATAGAAAAACAATTAAACTTGGAGATTAAAGATGCCTTATTACCCTAATAATAAAGTTGCATTAATTGATTCTGATTTATATTTTGAAGTTTTCGAAAAAAAAGGCGTAAAGTATTTAAGAATCAACAGAACAAAGGACTTTTCAAAACTATCTGGAATGGAAATTGGAATATCTACAGAACATTTGTGGTCTCAAGGTGATACTTTGTGGAGATTGTCGCACAAATATTTTGGTGATAGTAAATACTGGTGGGTGATTGCCATGCTAAACAAAAAACCTACTGATGCTCATTATAATATTGGAGACATTGTTTACATTCCGTCCGTCCCATCTAACATATTGGAGAAACTAAGGTAATGACAAAAGCTGATGAATATGATAGCATTATTAGTCGTATTGGCTTAAGAGCAGGTAAAGATGGTCAAGGTCGAACTCTGGGCCAAGCTGTATTCGACGCCGGCAGTGTGTACACTGCCGAGGAAAAGTTTAATAGTGCAAAAGCAAACAACTTACAAAGTGGGTTTTTCTACGCAGAATATCCATGGAAAGCCTCCATTGTTTTCAATCAACATACTGATGATCTGAAAGACTTTCATTACTTAGCGGATTTTACCTACATATATTCACGATCAGATCTCGTAAAGGAGGGTCAGGTAACAGCCTTCTATTGGAATATGGCATGGAATAGAATGGAACCAAACCCTCCGCTAGCTGATTTTAAAAAAGAAGAATTATTCAATAAATTTGTTCTTCCAAGGCTAAGAAATTTCTATAACTTTATGATGTCTAGACCAGACCTTGATATTGTAATAAAGAATACAATAGAGACGTGGTGGGAACAAAAAGTAAGTACTTTTTCTGCTGAGTTTGAAAAAATCTCTGAGGCAATTCAAGATCTTGATTTCCCAATTGACGACACTAGTAAATATAGTATTGAAGTAAATGGCGCCTATATAACACAGCATTGGTTTCGAGATTTATTTGAAGGAAGATGGGTGAAACCCAATATAGTCAAACCATCAATCTTAGAGGCTTTTGGCTGGACAAACTTTGTTAGAGACAATGATGGCACCTGGGGAGCACCACCGACGTTCGATGGTACCATCGATGGTCTTCAGCTTCAAGCAAAGGCTGACCCTGAATGGTATAAGAAAGTAATCAAAGGAACCTTGGGAATTGAAGATGCAACCGTAGAAGATACAATGAACCTGCGGCAGTGTGCTTTGGTTACCGGGCTGCTACATCGTAATGGTGGTCTAAATTTTCATGATTATATAAATGATCCATGGTATAATTCATTTCTATCCTCGAGCAATAATGGAAATTGTAGAATTTACCCAGTTGATCCAAAATCAGAGATGACGGCAAATGAATTTATAAATTTCGCCACTATGGATAATGAAACCGTTGAAGTGCTAAAAGATCACTCTACAAGCGGTGACACAATGGTAAAAGATCTTTTTTGGGTATATGAGGCATCTGGATCTGGTGAAATCAGGGAAGCACAAATTCCAACTAGTACCATAGTCAGCAATGTTAAATCTAGGTCAAAGTTGAGGAAGTTAAGAAATGTCGTTAGTGCATATAATGCTGATCCTAGTGTAACTGAGGCTAGAATTAATGAGATATATGGCTCTTCAATCTCACAAGGAGATGCTCAAAAAGAATTAAAAATATTAAGCGATGATCTATTGACAAATAAAGTCTTAAACAAAGGATACTATTATCTAAAAGAAGCCAATATTAAGTTTGATGGCACTAATCCTTCAACTGCTAGAAATGATGTTCAAGTTTCTCTTAAGTTCGAATTGTCCTCTCTAACTCAACTAGGCTCAATTTTAGTAACGCTTGGTGAAGAGGATGGTCTTCCGCCCGGGACAAACATTAAATTAATGGACTTAATTACTTTACCAACATCAAAAACCCCATCAAAAAAAAATGGACCTGGTCAATATTTAACAAATCATTATACTCCGAATTATTCTAGACTTAGGTTGAAAGTTGCTGCTCTTTCTAAAAAAAATGTTAATGGGCATGATGCTTTGATACTTGACTTAGCATTAATCGATCACTCAATTAGTAGAAGCAGTGAGGATGGAGTGACTATTTTGGATATAAACTATAGAGGATATTTTGAATCTACCCTAAACATGCCTTTCAATGATGCCTTAGCTAGCAACGATGTTATTGAAAGTAGAATAAAGAGACAAGAACAAGGTTTAGATGTTTTAATGAAAGAAAATTGCGAAGCCAAAACTGTACGGCAGGCTTTAAGAATTGAAAGAGAAGCTTTTTCACGTGAGGCTCGCGAGTCTTCATTTAGTTCAATATTAGCAGAACTAAATGGACAAAATAAAATATATGAATATAATCTCCATGAAACGGCATTCTTAGTAGGATCTATTGGGGGCACATTGGATTCTAGAAAAAATTACGTTAAAGGTATTTCCAATAAAGTCGCCGGCTTTATCGATATCAGCGAAATTGACGCCCTCGTAGATGCACTAAAAAATATAGATCCGGAAGATAGCACAACAGTGGATGAAATTATCGCAGATAAAGAACTTAGCACATTGGAAAAAAAGTTTTTCTTCTTAGGAGATCTAATGTTTGTTCTTTTAAATTGTCTTTATGAAAGAGAAGGAGAAGATAGTCAACCAAAACACAGAGACATAGTTAGTGGATTGAATTTAAGATTTATGGTATCGACGATAAATGTTCCAGATCCTACGAATTTAGATGGACCCTCGTTGACAATAAACCCCATATGTATTCCAATTGACGTTTCTTTTTTCATACAATGGTTTAATTCAATAGTTGTCAACAAAGGTCTTTCTTTTTATCCTGTTGGGACTTTTATAAGAGATTTAATTGAAAGATTGGTAAATGGAGTTATATACGATACATGCTTTTCCCTTCTTCTTCCTGATGAAACTCCTCCAATTTTGAGATCTCAATATTTCTCAAATGATGAAATCGATTTTTTTAAAAAACAAGAATCCGGATGGTTCGATCCAACAGATCCTTTTCAAAATGGACAGACAAGAAGTAAATTATTTAAAACTAGCATCGAAAACAAAAACCTTGAATCAGGAAAAAAGTCTGCCAAGGTAAACTCCACTAACTATTGTGTGATATATCAACAAACCCCTTCTTGGATGAGGCAACTCAAATATCAGAAAAACTCTAGTCTTAAAGATAGTCCGTATACAGCCAACATATATTATGGTACAAAAAATACAAAATACAATTATCTAAACAATGTATCTTTTTCAAAAACAGATTCGCCTTTTTTGAGAGAAGCTAGATACAATAATAATAATTTTGGAATTTTATCTTTATTATCGAATGTTTATGATTTATCTTTCTCCTTTGTAAAAAGAAAGGCAAATACTCTTTTTTATCCGGGAAATATTATAAACTTTTATCTTTTAGATTGGGGCCCTTCTTGGGGAACCAAAAATTTTAGCAACCCTCCATGGCTGTTCGATGAAGAAGTTTTGGAGGATTCCAATCCTCACAAAAATGGTACTTTATCTAATGTTATGGGGATGGGCGGATACTTTACAATTAAATCGGTAGAATACTCTCTAGGAGAAACAGAATCTGAATTTGAAATAAAAATTTCCTGCGTTTTTACTGGTACTGATGCTGTGAAAGAGCCTAACAGCTCTTCGACCGAAAATGAAAGAATATCAGACAAGGAAAAATGTAGCGACGCTTTCAATGTAATTGCAGATAGGGCCAACGAGCTATATGAGGCAGGTGATGAAGTTTTCTCCAGAGCTCAACCAACATCAACTTCTGAACCATCCACTCCAAATAATACCAGCGGAGATGGGGAAAGAACTACAATTCTCACCAGTCGCCAAAGGGAAAATGCCTTAGATGAAGCAAAGACGGCAATCTCCGGTATATTCGCGCAGGGACAATTGTTTGATGAGGATAACACTGACAAGACATATGAAAAATTCGGATCAAGCGATGGCGATGGGGTACCCATTCTTAATGCATATGCAAAAAGCATACACGAATCTTTAAGTAATATTAGTGGTATTGACGAAATTACGTATAAGTTCAAATTTAATAACAGTTATTATAAAGTTTTTTGGAGTCGCGGCGCCGATGGAGCAACAGTTGAGGTAGCAAGATGACGAGAAACTTTAATTCAAATAATAAAACAAAGCCAATTATAAACAGAATGGTAGATCGAGCTAAGTGGGAGTTTGAAGCTTATCCTGAGAACAATGGTATCGGACCAAAGGTCTTAAAGAATACTAATTTCTTGGAAAGAGTACATTATGGCCATATTGATGACAGAAATAACTCTGTCATTCCTGACGAATCTTACATGGTTTCCACTGAATCTGGTCGTGTCTTTGACTTTGTCGCTGACTCATATTCTCTTTTGCAGCTGAACTTTCGGACAGCGCTAGAAAGAGGGATTACAAGCAATGATGGTTCATCATTTGGTAATCTTAGAATGCTTTCTTCATATACAAATCCTAAATTAAAATATGGAAGACACCTTTCGAGCGTCTTCCAATTCTACAACGAAACACACATACCAAATGTTCTTGGTATTACCAGTATAACATCTTACGAAGGGTATGTCAAGAACTTTTTTAACTTTTTTTTCCAAGAAGGAAAGAATGCTCCACTAACAATGACGAAATGGAATACCTCGACTAGATCAAGTGTTCTTGATTCTGGTCTTGCTTTTTCATATGCCGACATCCCATATGATGCAGACCAACAAAAAATAGATCTCATAATAGATCATCCGTGTTTTGAATATGTTAAAAATTTATCGCTAAACATGGGATTTAGCATAATCCATAACAATCCAAATATTCTATTGTATGATCTTAATTCACCAGCAGGAGCTTCTATTAGATATTCTTATGGTTTATTTGGATTAACTTCTATATTCGATAATAGATATATTAAAACATATACATTAGATAATAATTTGTTATATAATAATATTAATATAAATTATAATAAATATGTTTTGAAAAACCCTCTTGTTAAAGTTGTCTCGGTAAAATGCGGGAAGACTGTATCAGAATACATCAGACTTCAGACAATTCCATTAAATCACAGACCTTATGATGACTTAAATGAGTTGTGGTATTACATCATGATAAGAAACACAGAAGAAAATAACGTCTACAGGTCCCAGACTCTCGAAAACATTTATAAAAAAGCAAAATATTTTTATAAAAAACTTGACAAACCCTCAGCTTTCGGTTATATTAATAATATGTTTCGAGATCAAGTATGGAATCACTATAATGGGTTTCATGATCTTAAAGCAAAACTTGAAGGAAAGACAATTACTGAAGCTCAACGACAGCAGGGAGGCGGTTCATTGAGAGGACGTGGTTCGTCTTATTAGGAGGACAAATGATATTCCAGTTAATGGACAACAAGCTTGACTGCGCCGGAACTTATATTGACGGCACATTCATTCGAGACAAAATTCCGGAGGGAATCACAAAAACTTGGTCGTATTCCGACCACCTGTTCGGCAGAGACATTGATTATGCACATTTGCTGGTGTCTGGAAGGCCAATTGACGAGGTTTGCCCCGAATTCCTTAGGGAACGCTGGGCAACGGCAAAGAATCTGCTGAAGGCGCATTTTAAGGGCTTTAGCGTTGCTCAAATAAATCTCGAAGATGTATGTTTTTATGACCTTGTGCCACAAAAACATTTGCAGCATTACTTCGACACCAAAAATGAAATCACAAGATGGGTGTTTGAGAATGTCGAGAAACCACAACATTATAATTTATTAAAAAGAGCCCAAGCGGCTGTAAAGGAGCTAAGAA
>Ga0181592_10002391_pt1 | contig 15419 bp, 9 predicted proteins | sample 071ome_20_FD_133755 | JGI IMG/M metagenome (GOLD analysis project Ga0181592, IMG submission 133755) | Coastal salt marsh microbial communities from the Groves Creek Marsh, Skidaway Island, Georgia - 071412BT metaG (megahit assembly) | ecosystem: Environmental > Aquatic > Marine > Intertidal zone...
GGATGGTGACCTACGTGCAGGAGATGACCTGGGAGGTGATGACCTACGAGCTGGGGATGGTGACCTACGTGCAGGAGATGACCTGGGAGGTGATGACCTACGAGCTGGGGATTTGCACCTATTTGTTACATGATTTCTAGTTTTAGGTGGAATACATTTTTTACTACATCTTCCACTTGGTAATCGTTCTTTACCTGGAGGACAATTCTTCCTAGGTTTTTCACTTACAATTGTATGACGGTGTGATGGAATATAATCCACACGTTTTCCGTTTTTAATAAAGAATTTACTACCTTTCTTTCTTGAATACACTTTACGGTATATATTACCATCTAATACAAACATGTTTATTACAAGGTAACTTATTTAAAATTTTAAATAAATTTTAAAACTACGAGAATAACGTTGTATTCATTAAGTTATTAAATCTTTCCCTGAACCTATCTAAATCAAATCCCCCGTCGACCATACCAGGTTTAATTTTCTTTACAACATTCATTATTTCGTCTTGTTTATCCGACCAGATTCTTAATTTATCTGTGATATCGTTACTTATTGAAGACCAGTATCTTTTTATTAGCTCCCTGTTCTTTTCCTTGTTTCTGTCCGTCAGGAATGTAATTTCTTTTTCAAAGTTTATATTCTCTTCATCCACACTATACAATGTATTTTCGGGTAATACAATCAAAAAGTTTCTATCCGCATGGTCAACAATACCAAACAGATAACGAAAATAAATAGATAAAACATAATGATATAAGTACTCCTTTATCTTCAAATCGTCACGAGTGAATACTTTACATATACCTCTATCTGAAAAGTCTGCAATGGTTGTACCTGCATCTCTCCATGCTTGAGACATTTCTTTACCTCTAGGTACACCTTCTCCGTATTTTCTGAGTATAAAACCATTTGAACTGCATTTATTTTCATATACAAGAAAGTTATATGTCTCACCGGGTTTAACACGTCCTGCATATCTAATATTTGACTTTTTCAGACCTTCGTTTGAAGTTTCACCAAAGAATGTCTCGGGATTACTCATTTTAAGTGTAACTTGTTCTACATCAATATAATTCATTCCCAATACCATCTTCATTTCTCTGAAAAATCTTAATATATTGTATATGTTGTTGTCTTCTGGACGTAATGGTCCTTTTACAAATACAATATCACCTTGTTTAAAATTCTTATAATCACGATTAATCATTGCAAAATAAGAATCTAACTTTGCAACCGACGTGGTCACCTGTGGTCTTCCTATGAATGTGAACATAACAGATTCATCCATTATATCATTTACTGGTTGAGGTTGTATTTGAGGTTGTATTTGTATTTGAGGTTGTATTTGTATTTGTATTTGAGGTTGAGGTTGTATTCTTGTGAATTGAATTCGTTTATTATAACGAAGTTCTTCAATTTTAAGAATATTTTTTCCCAGAAATGTTTTTTCGTATATTCCCGATAACAACAGAGTCTTAAAATCATAAAATGATTTCAATTCATACGCAGTTTTATTTGGAATATACTCTTCTACAACAAATCCACCATCATAAATAAAATGTTCCTTACCTTCTTTTGTACCTTTCGTATACCCCAGTAAGTTACCAACTTTTGTATGCATATCCATGACATATTCATCGATAGTGATCGTATTGTTTATACAGTTCATTACAATATCTTTCCATTTAGGAACATAATCAATAAAGTTATCAACATAACCTCCTTGGACATATGGAAAACAAATCATAATCATAAGATGATAGTAAACATAATAGGTTTCTTCATTATTGAATGAACGATACCACGTGTCTGCAATCTTTACATATTTTAAATCCATGTTCATACTAGTCATCGTGTCTTTGATTACTTTTTGCACAGACATATATTTTGTACCTTTCAAATTCTTTCCCATTCGTCTTCTACCTGTTTCATCTTTCGGATATAATATCTCAGTAAAGTAATAAAAACATGCAATATTTTTATTCGATAACGTCTCACGAAAGTTCACGATATCTGTTTTGTCTCTGTTAGTTCTAATGTATTCCAATGTATTCTTCATAACAGGAAAATGTTGAAGGTATTGAGCGATTCTATGTGGCCCATTATCTATCATATCTTGTAGTTGTGTTATTGATTTTACATAACTAATCATACGTGTATGTTTTGTCTGACACATTCTACTCACGACATCCACAATTGTCTTTTCCACTGATTCACATACACTATAATTTAAATGTTTACTTTTCTTTTCCTTGTCAGTATGTAGACTTATACAATCACATTTTTCCCATAGATATTCAAATAAATCGACATTTGCAATACCAATATCTTCTAGATAAATTATTTTTAGTCTATTTCTGATGTGACTCAATTTTGCAACACCACCCTGTGGATCACAACGCATAAACGATCTGTCTAAAACACACCACACTGCTTTTTCAACATGATTTCTACGAATATATTTTTGCATACCAGACGTTAATATACTATCATGAATTCCACTAAAACCATAACCAAAACTTCGTCCTGCACATACATTTCTTTGTCTATTCATAATGTATATTTCGTCTAAATTTGTTTCATCTCTATCTTTAATTGGTAGACTAAGTACTTCATCACACTGTATAGTATCATTTTGAAATATCCACTGTAATCCAGTAGGAACATATGTTACTATATTCTCTCCGTCTTTATTCAGTCGGAAAAAGTCCAGTATTCTCTTTGCTTTGATTGTATCACCAAATTTGAATTTAAGTACAAATGTACTTGCAAATTTCAAATATTCTCTATCCTTTTCGGTAATTCCTTGTAGGAAACCGTTAGTTGGATTATCACAGAACAGTTCGATATCGATATCCGACATTTTTAAAATAAGTAAATATAATTTTGTATATTTCAATTATATTTACAATCAATTATTCGAGAACTTTTTCACTGTGTTTTCTAGTAAATTCTCTAGGTCTACTACTCTATTCTTTGCACGTCTGAAATCATCTGAACGAACCATTAATCGTTGATGTAAATCTTTGGACATTGCTTTGAATTTTTCTAATTCTTTTTCGGTAACTATTAACTTGTCTTTAATGTAATCTATACTGTTGTTATTATCGTTTTTATAGGATTCAAGAATTGTTAATTGTTTATTGAAATTCTCTTTTTCTCTTTTCATCTCACTTTTCATTAATTCATTTATTCTCTCTGTAGACTGAACACGACTCAGAAGTTCATCCTGTTCCTTTAATAATGATACTATCTTGTCTTGTAATTTTTCTTTATTAGTATTACTTTCAGTATGATTCACCAGTAATTTCTTTTTATATGTATCTATTTCTGTATTTTTTAACTTTAACTCTTTTTGAACCATCTTCATATCCTCATCATTTTTAATTTGGAGTTGTTCGTATTCCTTCTTGAACTTTTCTCTTTCATTTACGATAATCAATTTTGATAGATTAAGTTCTTCTCGTAATTTCTGATTGTCATTTTGATTTTTATCTAAATCAATCTTATATTTATGTTGCGATGCAATTTTATGTTCCAGATCGGATATCTGTACTTTATATTCTGATAACGTTTTCTCGTATTCACTACGTATCGTTCTTGTTCGTTTTGAATTGTATATTGATTCCTTTTCACGTTTATCTTGTATCTTTTTTACATCGGAACGAAGTTTTGATATCAGTTTTTCTGTCTCATTTTTATACTCTTTAAATTCATTTGTTTTGGTTGTAATATTACTATTCGTGTGTATGGCATTTTGTTTAAAGTGTAGTAATTGTTTTTTGTAACCTTCTATTTCATCTTTCAATAACTTTATATCATTGTCTGTCTCATATTGTCGTTTAATTTTTACCACTTCTTGTTGCAATCTATCATCGAATATTTTATCTAAATCTTTCTTGTAATCAACAATACTCTCAGACTTTTCTCTAATTGTGGTGTTATATTTTTCAAGGTATTCTTCGTATAACTTTGTATAGTTTTCTAGTTTTATATCCAATTCAAGTATATACGATTTCTGACTTTGAATCGTCTTGTTTAATTCTTTCCGTTGTTCTATCACATCAGATGCCCAATTAGATTTCAATTTTTCTGTGGTATCTTTTAATTTCGTTTCATAATCTGTTCGAAGTGTGTTTAATTGTTGTTCGTATTCTTCTTTTTGAGAAACGATTTCATTTTTTATCATTACGTTACTTGAGGTTAGATTTCGAATAACACCACTGAATTTAGTTTCTATTTCTGCCTTCTCTTTCTCGTGTATTTTTTCTAAATCAATCTTCAATTTTTCCATATCATTTGTATGTTTAGTTGCATTTTTTATGATAAGGGATGCAAGTTCTTGAATACGTTTATCCTTCAACTCGATAATCTTCTCGCTATTCTGTGTTTGTTTCTGAAGAATTTCCTTTGACTTTTGATCATGTTGATTTAATTTATCTGTTAACTCTTTCGTATATTTGATAAGGTATGTTCGCTGTTGATTCAACTGAGTAAGTGTGTTTTCACCATCTGAATACTTACTAATGACTTCCTCATTCTCTTTAACGAGGTCTGATAACTTCTCATTTAATTCTTGTTTCTCTGTTGATATCAATAATATTTCATTTCGTAGATTATTTTCTGTATACTCTAATGTACGAGCATCACTTTTCAAATCTAAAATCTCTTGTTTATACCTCTTTTTATCACGTCTCAGTCTGTCTACCAAATCACGAATTTTAACAATATCCGTATCCCTACCCATAAGTGAACGTCGACTTGGCCTATACGAACTATATCCTGACCTTAAACTTCTATCTGAACCATATCCTGATTCCGACCTTAAACTTCTATCTGAACCATATCCTGATTCCGACCTTAAACTTCTATCTGAACCATATCCTGACTTTGTACTCCTTCTTGACCTATCTGAACCATATCCTGACTTTGTACTCCTTCTTGACCTATCTGAACCATATCCTGACTTTGTACTCCTTCTTGACCTATCTGAACCATATCCTGACTTTGTATCATTGTCTGAAACTTCATTAGTGATTTCTTCAGGTTCTTCTTCGAGTTCTTCTTCAGGTTCTTCTTCAATTTTTGTTATCTTTTTAGGTCTAGACTTTTTTGATTGTTTGTCAATACAATTATACTTGTGTTTTAAAAATCTACTTTGAGATTTGTATGACTTATCACAATTATTGCATTTAAACATTTTTAAATTTAAAGGTAATTTTATAAATACTAATTAGTAATGACAGACAAAACAAGTTACAGAAGTAGAAGTTTAAATAGTGCTAGAATAAATGAACTAAATCTGGCAGGTGATGGTCACGTTTATGGGCATCTTTACTGTGAAGATTTACAAGTGAATGATACATTAACAGCGGAAAAATTAGTCGTAAACGACCATTTAAAAGTACCTACGATAGAGACAGACACTATACAAGCGTTGAGTGGAACTCGAATCAAAATCGAGGATGAGTTAGATATGGCTAATAAGAACATAATCAATTTAAGTGAACCAGGTATGCCTAGTCATGCAGCAACAAGACAATATGTAGATACAGCAGTAAGTAATATCACTATACCATCGAGTACCGACATAATATATCGAAATCCTACGTCTGCGAGTATTACCGTTATACCAAATAGATGGTATTATGTTGCCGAAATTGTAACGACGAATGCAGAAGGTTCATTTATTATAGTATCAAGATGTTTGGATCCTGGTTCAAGACAGACCATTGTTCTTCATGTAACAATCCTAAACGGTAAATCTCATTTGAATCTAATTAGTAATACATTTGAAGATCAAGCTGTATTTACTAAATGTAGCACAGGGGATGATGGTCAAGGAGATGGTGGCGTTCTGTTTTATTGTGCTAACCCATCAAACAGTTGGGAATATAGAATCTACATGAATCAAGATAATTCCGGAACTAATGGTTCATATCAAAGTTTTTTTACCTTTCCTCAAACTATGACGTTAAGAACTTCTGATTGGTCTAATCCATACAAAGGAATAGACCTTGGTATAAATGTTTTATCGACTGTGTCAGATGTATTTTCGTCGGAAAGTATTAATACAAATAGTTTAACTTCATCATCTATTAATACACCCCTTATAACACATACAAATGGTATAAGTATTACGGATTCTATCGACCTTAACAACAAGGATATTCAAGGTGTAAATATTATAGGTGCAAATAAATATTATACGGCAACTTTAAACTCTGTGTTGGAAATAGGTACATCATCAGGACCATTGTATGTAGATACACAAAACAATAGAGTTGGTATAGGTATATCAAATCCTACAGAAGATTTGGAAATAGCAGGAAATATACAATTAGACACTGGAAATGCAGGTAAAATAGTTTTTTATGATTCACAGGATGGTCATAAACATTGTGAATTGACCGCATCAGATGATGGCACAAATGGTGGTAAATTGGAATTAAAAACAAAGGCAAACGGAGGTGGAATTTCAACACGTTTGACTATACATGAAGATGGTGAAATTTCTGTGGCAAATAAAAAAATAACCGGAGTATCTGACCCAACAGTGTCAGCGGATGTTGCAACAAAAAACTATGTAGACACTCAATTTTTTCAAAATCCTACTGGTTTTGTTAAAAATCCACTGACAAGTGATTTGAATACAGGTAGTTATAAAATTACTAGTTTAACCTACACTCCAACAACTCCAAGTGAAGCCACGTCTAAATATTATGTAGATAATAAAATTATTACAGAACTTAATTCAAGACTTACTAATTATGTTAAAAATCCAATGTTGTCATCTTTAAATGCAGCAGGCAACAGTATTACTAATGTTGGTGGATTATCCGCAACGAATACAATAGAAACATCTGGAGCAATAACTTCTGGATTCAATATTACTGCAAACGGTAGTATATATGCAGGAAATGCTCTTGTCAATCCTGTTCAAGGTCCGGTAGATATACAATTACCATTACAAACTGCACTTGGTAGTGGTATTATGCCTAGATTCTTTGGAGGGTATCTTGCACCACAGAGTATGACGAGTTCTTGTCTAGTGACTGAAACCGTGATTGCATCTGCTGCACATAAACTCAATATTGTTTCATCCATAAACACGACGAATGGAGCATATAATTTAACAGTAAATAGTGGTTCATTGGGTACTAATTTATTGATAACCATACCATCTGCACTCGATAATCATTTGTTCAATATTCAAGTGGACGGTGAATGGAATAATACTACTATAGGAGGTAACGGTAACTCGTACATATACATTAGAGAAGATGGAAATTCAAATGGTGATATTATTGGTATGAATACTGGTCAGGCAATAAGTGGTGCAAGATATCCGTGTTGTCTTAATTTTACTGGTAGACTACCTGAAGGAACATATGCTATTCTAACGGGACATTATGACCTTGGTGCGTCAAGAATATACAATGGAAATTTTAGAATATCTTATATAGGACAATTTTAGTAAATTTAAGAATTACGTATTATTAATAAATGGCTAATAATACGTATAAGAAAAATTTAAACCTTGTTGCTTCAAGTATCAATAGTTTGAATCTATCAGGTGACGGTCATGTTTATGGACAACTATATTGTGAAGACATAACGGTAAACGATACGTTAATAACGGAAAATGTCGTTGTAAATGATCACTTAACAACACCTGTCATAAACACAGATGAAATAAACACAGACACTATACAAGTTTTGAATGGAACTCAAATCAAAATCAAGAATGAGTTAAATATGGCTAGTAATAAAATATCCAATTTAACAGGTCCAGTAAAGGATAGTGATGCAGCAACAAGAGAATATGTAGATACAGGTGATGCAGCAACAAGAGATTATGTAGATACATCAATAAGTAATATCAATATCACTATACCATCGAATTTACTTTCAAATCCTTTGACAAGTGATTTGGATGCTGACGAGAATAACATAATAAACTTTAATAATTTGGATGGAAAGTCAACGGGTTCATCAATCACAAACATTACAAACATTGTAGCTCCGAATAACAACCCTATTCAATTATTACCTTCTATTACAACAGGTATGATACAAACAGATGTAATGAATAAGACCGAAACACCAACATATGTTTATTTTGGAAACATAACCCCGGGAAATTATGTGATTGCAGAAATTCCAGATTTGACTAAAGCAGAAGGTGATATAACGGTTCATATCCGTTGTCTAGAACCGGGAAAAAAACAAACAGTGGTATTCAATTGTATTGCTCTACCTGAAAAAGCTACCATTACTGTATTAAGTCATACTCACGAAAATTCTGTATTACCTCCACAAATCACAGTGAGCACTTTATTCTATGGTACGGTAAATCCTTCTATTTCTAATAATATTGGGTATTTAGGGTTTATTTGTTCAAATGTTAATACTGCTAATACTAAAGTAGAAATTTCAATATACCAAAATCAAACGGATAAAGGCGATGGTCAACCTTATGGCAGTGGATTTATACCTGTTACCAGTATCATTTCTAGTGCATTGATTAATAACTTTATTGCATCATACATATTTGAATTAGATAGTCAAATAGGTACAACGGGAAATATGATGATTAAGGGAGGTGTATCTGTCAAAGAAGATGTATCGGTTCAGGGAGATATTTCAGTTAAGGGAGATATATCGGTTCAGGGAGATGGTACCGTTAATAAATTATCAGTCAATATTATAGACAAATCGACAGGTAATTTCATCAGTTTTAATAATAATCAGTTGAGTGGAATTAGTAGTATTACAGCAACATCCCTCACTACTAATAGTATTACTTCTAGTCTTAATGCAATAGATTTGAATGGTAAAAATTTAACAACAGTAGGTAATATAGTTATGAATAACAGTAATATTGTAGGAGCAAGTGATGTACAATTATCTACTATTTCAGGACAAAATAATAATACGATTTCAGTGAATAGTCCTCTGAATTTAGGTTCAAATAAAATTACTACAACCAGTGTCCCAACAACTGACTATGATGTTACAAATAAACTATTTGTTGAAAATAAAAGTTTTTTTGAAACAAATGGGAATAATATTTACACTAAAACTTCTGTAAATAATATTGGATTAGGAGTTATAAATCCTGGTCATAAATTAGAGGTAAATGGTGATACCAGAGTAATTGGAAACGCACGTCAAACCTCGTCTACGACAGACGGTGTTACTTATATCACAAATAGTCAAACGAATGCAGAAGGACTCAATAATTTTAGAGTATATCCGTCTTCTTCGAATTCAACAACCGTATATAAACGTGTCTCTGCATTTAATAAAACATTTACAACAAGTAATCAAATATTTTCAGTTACAATTCCAGATTGTTTATTTTACCCTAATTCTGGTTTTTATAGTAAAGGTGTTGGAATGGTAAAGATATGTTATAGTTGTATTGGATTTACAGACCAAGGACAAACTCTACCAGGTGGGATACAATATAGAGAAATAATAGTAATATGTAGACCAAGGTCTGTAGGTTTAAGTGAAAGTGTGGTTATGGACACACATGAATTAGTAAACAAAACTACCGTCAAACAAGGAGATACCTCAATGGTATATGTCGTCACAAATCCTCGTAATGTTTCTCTTGAAGGTAGTAATTCAGGAACTGTTAATTCTGGATCTTTGAACATAGGTACGGATTTTGCACTCGGTGTTGATTTTATATCACAAAATATACCATTATCGTCACAAAAAGCAATATTAAAAGGAACAATCGAAGCAATATAATAAATTAAATATTAATAATAATAATTATTAATAAATGTCAAATAGTAATTACAAGAATAATAAGAATCTTGTAGCTTCACGAATAAACGAACTCAATCTGAATGGAGATGGTCGTATTTACGGTAAAACATATACAAAAGATTTACAAGTCATTGGTAATACGACAACAGATGATCTGATAGTAACTAATAAAATAACAACTCCAACGATTGTTACTGCTAAATTAGAAGCATACAATCCTAATGCAGTCCAACCATCTGATTATGTAATAGATGTATCTAATCATACACTAGATAAAGTAGAAGTTTTAAATGTAAATGAGTTAAATGCAACATCACTTGGTTCTGAACTAGATGCAAAAGATAATAATATAATAAAGGTAAATAATATAGGAACTAAAACAATAAACGCAACAACAAGTATAACAACACCGTCTTTATCTGCAACAACAAGTATAACAACACCGTCTTTATCTGCAACATTAGGAGCGGATTTAAATGCTAACCAACAAGATATCACAAATATAAAAGAACTGAAAGGTAATGACACGGATCCATTTAACCTAAAAAATGTAACATCTATATCTGGACCTTCTGCAACATCTACTCTTCCTAGAAAAATAGACATAGATAGTACGACATTAGAGTTTGGAAACTCTTTATGTATTTCAGGTAATGAAATTACACCTACTGATTTTTCTAATTATACTGGTGGAACATACGCACCTGGTGATTTTTTACTTCTAAACGGGTCTATTGATATGACACGGAAGGATTTTATTTTAGATGTAGGTGGTGATATTTCAACATATAACGGGACAATAAAAACGGACAAAATAGATAGTGTGGCGAGTTCAGGTTCAACTATCGATTTTAACAATACAACTCTTGACAATGTGAATAGTATCAACGTAAACTCATTAAATAAAGGTACAAGTACATCTATAAAAATCAATGATGATTTGGATCTTCTGGGTACAGGTGCGGGTAAAAATATAGAAAATGTAAATACTATATCAACATTTAACATAAATATAGATGGTGATAAATTTGACCCTAATGAATATGAAAAAGTAGAAGGATATTCATTTAGTACTGTAAATGTACAACCTGAAGATTGGATTACATTGGCTAGGTGTTCGGACGGTACAGACAAGGATGATTTACGTGCAGATGCATTGTTTGTAATAGAAGATAGACTCGGAAGTAGACATCAATGTATTACATTTAGAGCGGGCGGTAAGTTTTCAACTGGACATTATATTAATATTCTTCAAAATTCATATTATACTACTGGAAGATTTCAAAAACTAAGAATTGCATATAGTAACAATAGTGGTGATACTTACTCGGGTTTTCTTCTTCAAGTTCAAGTAGACTCTAATCAATCATCTGTATCTACAAGTACAGTTAAATTAAGAGTTTATCAAAATAGAAATAGTACTGGATGGTATTCACCTCGATATACTCCTCCAACATCATCTGGAGGTGGTCAAGGACCAACCATAAACACACCTGATCCAAGATTCCCAGAAACAAGTGTTGTATCTCCTTCAGCTGAAAATGCACCAGTAGGTTATATGACAGATCCTGCCACAGATAGTAATGGAGATCCTTATGTTTCCTTATTTGGACAACCATATCCCCACTTTTTAGAATCAAGTGAACTTAATAATTTAATAGATGGTCAACGAACATTGATATCTTTTACCAGTCCTTTAGAAGCACTAGAATCTATATATACACCCAAAGCAAGTGTGACAAATTTATTGAGATATGACAGTAATCAACCGTTGAATGTTGGTGCAACAACAACAAATCCTTCAGGAACCGAATATATCAAAGCAAACGAACCAATTGTGTTCAAAAACAACACTAATTTGTCTAACACAGTGACATATCTGAATAGTATGTCACAGAACACAAAGGAAGGTGCAGTCGTCTATTCAAGAGCTGTATCTAGTACTACACAGAATTCTGATACGTTTTTGAATGAATTCGTATTAGGTGGTGGAGATAAGACACCTGTATACATGTCGACACCAACTAAATATACGGTACATGCTATTCTCGATAAATCGTCAGGTAGCACTTCTCATTCTTCTAATGATATGAGATATTATCTTACAATGTCAAATCTTACATATTATGATACAGCATATACTTATCCGGATATTGGTATTCTGGGTGCTATGTCGTTTGGAGCGGATGGATTCTGTGATAGAATAATTGTTCACCCTGTGAAACATCGGGTACAGATAACAGGTGTAACAGGGAATAAAAGGTGTGCATTTGAAATATGGGGTGTAAACGCATCCACAACCAGAAATGGTACTGGAGATGCCCAAAGTAACACCCAAACAGAAAATGCAGTTAAGTTTTATAGTAGTACAATAACACAATATAATAGTTTTGTTTATGATTATCCATTTAATAGAATAGGTTCACAAGAATATGATGCACCTAGAATGCATAAGTCATCTACTCGACTTAAAATATACAAGGAAGATACCTATTATTTTCTACCTATTACGAGAAACACAGGTACTAACAGTTTTACTCTGACCTACTCTAATGCATCCGCAGGTACACAGTCATTTTCGTATGCACCAATTACATTTATTATAGATATACTTGCAAATATTCACTGTGATGTATAAGTTAATAATTTTATATTTCTGAATATAAAATCACAACTATGAGATTACATTTTTCATATCTTGTTATATTCCCTTCTTTCACTTTAAAATAAATATCACCGACAGTGATATCTTCATTATATGAACGTTGATTTCTAATTTCTAGTTTACCTGTCTTCGTTGTATATTTAGGTGCACCTGCTGCATGCCTTAATGTGTATCGTTTCATATTCCATCCCATTTTCAAATTCGCTTTCCAATCCGTTCCGACGGATTTCTGCGACATACAGTAAATATCACCAGGTTGGAGTTGAACTTTTACATTTACACCTCTTGGTCGTGTATTATAATACCACATCCAATGCATATTCATTGGTCTTCCCAAACGAACACCAATTACTTTTCTTCGTTCCGAATCTCCGTGATACCCAATACCCGTACCTTTTGGTTCATAGTATTTATTACCTTCACACTTCAAATCATTTGCTTGTTCACCGAACACATCACCTAATCTTTTACGAACGTGATTCAATAGTGGAACATCGTTAAATGGTATCGTTGTTCCCATTCCTTGGGTAAAATCGGCTTCCTGACCGACTTTATCAAAGTTTAGATTGTATCGTACATTTTTATTCTGAACTATTCCTCGTCTCTCATTGTATAATTTTGTATCCCATGGATAAAATAACATTTCGTTTAATAAATGTTTATCACCGTCTTTATTATCTGTTAAACAACGAACACCATCACGAATAACCAAAACATATGCTTCAAATTCTTTATCTGTCTTTGCAACAGTTAATTGTCGTTTCTCGTCATCGTTTTCCACGTCAGATGGTAAAAACTCGTTCAAGTTAATCATAACTGTTTTACATCCAAGTTCTTCGAAATTCTTCTGTGCTTTTAACATTTCAGTCTTGCAAAATCCTCGTTCACACATTGTACCTATCAGTTGCATACCAACATGTGATTCGGCAACTTCTCCGTATGTTAGTGTAATTGTTCCGTTAAATTTGGATATAAATTCATTCCTCAATACTTTAACAATCTTTTTCGCTATATCAACATGACCCTTGTTTGATTTTATACTATATAATGAAAAATACTGAAGATAACTTAATACATTACCTGGAAGGGTTTTCACTATTCTTGAAATTTCGTCTTTATTTGTCTCTTCATCATTTAATAAATCACAGAAACGTTGAATCATTGTTAATTTTATTAAATAAATAGATAATTTAAATCATTTTATAATCGACCACTCTGATGGATTCTCTGATGTTATATTTACTACTTTTAATTTACACACCAAGATATCATTTTGTTGAGGATCGTAATTTTTCATATTGTTTATTATATTCGATAGTTCTTTTCCGTATTCCATTGTTAGGTGAAGTCTAGGTGATATAGAACCTTTTACATTATATTCAATCATGAATTCTCTAATCAGTTGTTGCATCATTAAAAGATTGTAATCTTCGGTCTGACAATTGTATCCCCAAGCCTGTTTTGTTAATATATTATCATCTGTATCAGAATACATATCGGTATCAAATAGTACAGATTTTCTTTCAATGTTCATATACACATTTGGTATCATATAAGGAAAATACTCACTGATTCTATCGTAAAGACACATAACATGACTCCTTTCCATATTGCATATTAATGTCACGTGTGGTATGTGTTTTGTTTTAATATGTTTATTATCAATCACTAACCATAATCCATAACCATATCCTGTCATTTTACTATTAATTTGATTTTATAAACAAGTTATATAATAAAATAGATTATAATGAACTTACCAGATAACAACGATTTAAGAGCAGTCTCAATTAAACAACCTTGGGCAACACTCATTTCAAAAGGATATAAAAACATCGAGAATCGTGTATGGTCAACAAAAGGAAAATGGGTGTTAATACATTCATCAAAGGAATTTGATAAAAATCCATACAATACAAAACCGGAGATTGCAAATGTGTTGAAAAAACTAGAGTGGAAAAAATATCCAACGTCTCAAATTATCGGTATTATGTATATTGATGGTGTAGAAGAGAATTGTGATATAGACAAGTATTTTTGGGCAACTGGACCAGTCTGTTGGTATATCAGTTTTGTTTATCATTTTAAGAAACCTATAGAAAATGTGAAAGGACAACTTCGACTATGGACACTAACGGATGAAATGAAAGAACAGGTGAAATCACAACTAGGAGACATGAAGGAGACGTTGAAGGTAATTTACTTGTAATGAAATATTTAATACTGGAAACAGGTAATCTACTCATCTATCGTGTTTCGTATAAGAAATATATCGGTAAGAGTGTAACACTGAATGACTTGATGTTTGAATTCTATAATATGATTATGCGAATTATTGTTGCTGTGTATTGTATGTGTGTTGTAAAAGATACAGAGAAATTGTATGTATTGGTAATGTTATTATCGGGTGCACTATTATGGTTGAAAAAGTTAATTATACAGATAGTGAATGAAATAAAACAAATTAATTCTCGGTAATTTTTAATCTTATATTGTCACTTCAATATAAGAATAATTAAATTTCAACACGGAACGAATATACTTTTCCTTGACCTTTCAATCTGAATGAAATAAGTGAATTTGTCTCTATATCGGGTAAATTTTTATCAATAGAAACAAGTCTTAATTTATTTTTGAATTCTTGGTTTGTGATTTTGTTTGTGTATATTGTTTTATTTGTTTCGATATCTACAATCGACAATTCTAATGACTCTGACGACGACAATACGTAAAATGATAGATTATTTAACTTGTCACCTCTGTCTACAATAAATGGTATGGATATAATTTCTTTTACAACATTATTAAGATTGATATCTGAAATAACCAATACTTTACCCCCTGAACCTTTCTCACCGACATCTCCTTTCTCTCCCTTCTCACCGACATCTCCTTTCTCTCCCTTCTCACCGACATCTCCTTTCTCTCCCTTCTCACCGACATCTCCTTTCTCTCCCTTCTCACC
>Ga0181592_10002396_pt1 | contig 15412 bp, 12 predicted proteins | sample 071ome_20_FD_133755 | JGI IMG/M metagenome (GOLD analysis project Ga0181592, IMG submission 133755) | Coastal salt marsh microbial communities from the Groves Creek Marsh, Skidaway Island, Georgia - 071412BT metaG (megahit assembly) | ecosystem: Environmental > Aquatic > Marine > Intertidal...
TCAGCCATGGATCCAATGGTTACACAAGGGTTACAAAAACGAGCCACGAAAAAAACGCGTATTTTTTATTTAATTTTTAAACCTTAATAGTTTGATGTGTTGTTGTTAGTTGGTTTGTAATTGTGACGATGGCTCGAAATGGTTACAAAATGGTTACAAAATGGTTACACAAAACGAGCAACTTTTTAGAACCTGAAATTTTAACTATTATTTTATTATGATAAATGATAATAAACAATATATTTTTATGTTGAAAAACGTGACTGACTAAAAAAACGAGCCAAAACGAGCCAAAACGAGCCAAAAATAAAAATACATATATAAATAAAATTAATATTTAAGACGTGAATTGTAATAAAAATAATATTAGTATTTATTAATTAATGAGAGCAAAACATAAAAAAACACTTAAAAAACATCATAAAGTAACTAAACAAGAATATTATTGTAGGATATGTGATTATTCTTGTAATAAACTTTATAATTTAAATAGACATTTAATGACAGATAAACATAAGAGTAGTTTGATTTTAGAGGGAAGTTATAATGAAAAAGAACAAGGTCAAGAAGTTGTAGTAAACGAAGGTGTGTTATATGGTTGTGTATGTGGAAAGAAATATAAGTATAGACAAGGATTATATAGACATAGAAAAATATGTAAATATAAAGATGATGAAATAGTTGAACATAATAATAGTAATACAATAAATGATGTTCAACTAACTAATAAATTAGTAGAGTTAATGGAAAATAATGAAAAACTTCAAGAACAAATAATAAGATTACAGAACGAACATATTAATAATATGAATTCTTTAATACCTAAAATAGGTAATAATGTTAATAACTTTTTCAATATAAATATGTTTCTTGACAATGAATGTTCAAATGCGATGACAATTCAAAAATTCGCAAAACAACTAGAGGTAAATTTAGAAGACCTTGAAAAAAATAGGAGAGAATGTTTAACAAATATAATAATAAAAAACTTAAAACCTTTATCTATAACAGAACGTCCAGTTCATTATCATAAAACAAATAGTAAGAAATGGTATATAAATGATGAAAAAAATGGATGGAGCGAGGATAATGGAGAGAAATTAATAAGAAATATAGAATATGGTATTCAGAGAAATTGGATAAATGCTTTTAATAAAGAATATCCTAATTGGTTAAATAATGAAAATTTAAAGGATAAATATATAAAATTCGCAAATATAGCAACAACAGATACAAATGAATCAACAAAGATGAAATTATTGAAATTTCTCTCTAGTTCTAACTATATTATGTTGGATAATTAGAATAAATAAAATGACAATATATTTTAATATGAACTCAAAAGATATATTCTTGTCTCTATTAATAGTTATAATACTTATAGTAATAATTTTATTGAATTTTTCATCGATTGGTATTAAGAATATACAAAATAATTGGCCTGCATATAGATGTAATCCATTAATAATGCCTTTTGCTTCTATGTTCGGTCATGACGCAGAAAAAAACTTTACTCATTGTATCCAAACAACTCAGACAAATTATTTAGGATATTTGATGCAACCACTTAATTATAGTTTATCTCTCGTAAATAGTTCAGGTAATATTTTATCAGAAGCAATTAATTCCGCAAGAGCATTTATTAGTAATTTAAGGGGTTTTATTGCTGATATAGTAACTAATGTTTTTGGTGTATTTTTGAATATGCTTATAGAATTCCAAAGAATTTCAGTGGATATAAAAGATATGGTAGGTAAAATGGTTGGTATAATGACCACATTACTTTTCACTTTAGATGGTTCTGTAAAAACAATGGAAAGTGTATGGGCTGGACCACCAGGACAATCAGTTAGAGCATTAAGAAATGTTTGTTTCTCTCCAGATACAGTTTTAGAACTAGAAAATGGTAAAAAATATACTATGTCTCAAATACCCTTGAACTCTGTGTTAAAAGGTGGTTCAGTAGTTCAATCAATAATGAAAATTAGTAATGTAAAACAAAATGGTGAATTAAGAGAGAATATATATAGTATTTCTGGTGGTGTATATGGAGATAATATATTAGTAACAGGTAGTCATTTAATATATGACGAAAAAACAAATCAATTTGTTCCAGTAGAAGAATTAGATAGTGATGATGTAAGATTAACTAGTATTGAAATGAGAGAATTAGCTTGTTTAATAACATCAGATCATAAGATACGTATAGGTAAATGGGTATTCCATGATTGGGAAGATGATAATGGTTCACCATCTAAAACTTTAGAACTTTAATTTGAAAAATATATATAAATAATAATTTAAATAGTAAATAAATTATTATTAAAATATAATGAAAGAATATGTTGTGAGAGATATTAAAAAAGCTGATTATATTAATAATTATTTAGAATTATTAAGTCAAGATTTTACAATTGAACCAAGCAAAATATCTTTTTTTGAATTTTGTAATTATGTAGATACATTAAATGAAAATCATAAAATATATGTAATTTGTGACGAAAATATTAACGAAGTATTAGGAAGTGTTACTATATTAATAGAAACAAAACTAATTCATAATCTAGGAAAAGTAGCTCATATAGAGGATGTTATCATTGATAATAGAAATCGTAGAAAGGGTTTTGGCAAATTATTAATTAATAAATGTTTAGAATACGCAAAAAAACAAAAATGTTATAAAATAATATTAAATTGTAGTGATAAAAATATTTCATTTTATGAAAAATGTGGATTTACTAAAAAAGAAAATGAAATGGCTTTATATTTATAATAATTGATATAATGAATAGTAAGAATATGTAATTAAAACATGTAAAATACCACCCCACAATGTATCTATCAATGCTGTATAAATATCATAATTAGTAAATAAGGCACCAGTTGTAAAATCATATGTTCCATAAATAACAATACCTAATATGAAAGCATTTATAATAAGTTTAGTTAAATCTCTCTTTGTTGTAAATTTTGTAATATGTTTAATAATGAAATGATACATACCTATTGTTAATAAGATATATACAACACCAGCCTTATACATATCTAATTTAAAGGGTGTTTTTTGAATACGTTCTACAACATTAGTAAAATGTTTAGCAATAAGTGTAAGATATACACTGTCAAATAATAAAAATAAAATCATAATAGCTATAATTTTAACAATAATATTACTTTGTAATCCGAACATTATATATTATAAATACATTAAAAGTGAAAGTGTGAATCAAAAATGTAAATATTATCCATATTAAATATATATGTCTAATAATATATTTAATAAAATAAATAATTTATATAGTAATTCGGGTTATTTTGATAGGTATGGTGGTAATTTTATTATGACTATTTTAGTTTTATTTATTACTTTTATAATTGTAAGTTATTTTCATGTAATGAATCATCTTCAACCAATTAAAAGAAACTGGAATAAACGTAAATGTGATCCTTCTGTTATGCCTTTTGCTGGTTTAATTAATAAAGAAAATGGTAAATCTGGCATGAAATACACAGAAGATAATTTCACAGAATGCGTGCAAACAACATTCAAAAATGTGACCGAATATTCATTTGTTCCATATTATTATTTGATGAATACAATGATTGCTACATTTAATGATTTATCTGAAGCGATGAATTCCACACGTGCTACATTCAATGATATAAGAGGAGGTGTGAAAGATGTTGGTGAAGATGTTATGGGACGTTCATTGAACGTTACAATACCTTTAATGAGAGATTTTATTTATATCAAAGATATTTTTGCCAAAGTTCAAGGAACAATTGCAGCAAGTATTTATACATTATTTGGAAGTTATTTAACATTGAATTCATTCTTTGTTCTTTTATGGGAATTGTTAATGGGTGTTCTTGCTATTATAGTAACATTTATTATTGCTAATTTCGCGGTTGGATGGTTATTCCCACCAAGTCTTGCGGCTGGTTTAGCTGCATCCGCTTTCATGGTTGTTTTATTAGTTCCTATTATAGCAATTAAGATATTTATGTCTAATACATTTAATTATAGTGGAAGTCCAATACCTAGTATACCAAAATTTAAACCTCCTCCTCCACCATCTCCAGTTAAAATATTTAAATCATTATTCTGTTTTGGTGAAGATACAGAATTATCAATGAAAGGAGGTATTAAGAAAAAAATGAAAGATCTTCAACCTGGTGAAATATTACAAGATGGTTCTATAGTAACAGATGTAATGAAATCAACCTCAGCTAATAATGAATTTTATAAGTTAAAAGGTGTAATAGTGACTGAAAATCATAAAGTTTATTATAGTGATAAAGGTTGGATTAAAGCGAAAGATCATCCAGATAGTGAATATATAGATAATTATTACGCACCTTATATTTACTGTATTGGAACAAGTAATAAATTAATTAAAATAAATGGATTAATATTCCTTGATTGGGATGAATTAGATGATTATGATATGTTTTATCTTAAAACAAATAAAGAATTACCTGTTGAATTTGAAAAACGTTTTAATACTAAATTAATTCATAGATATTTGGATAGTGGTTTATTTGGAGATACACAAATTACACTTGAAGATGGTAGAAATATAAATATATGTGATGTAGATGTTAATGATATTTTGTATAATGGAGAGATTGTAAGAAGTATTATTAAAGTGGATGGTAAAGATATGGAAAATTGTTATGCGTATTATTATAATAAAAAATTGTTATTAAAAGCAACAGAGAATATAGAATTTTCTATTAATTGTGAAGATACTTATTTAGGAAATATGTATAATGAAATAAATAAATTAAAAAGAGAGAAATTAGATGAAAATCCTGAATATTTATATCATTTAATAACTGATAAAGGATATTTTGAAGTAAATGAAATTTCGGTGAGTGATTACAGATTTACAATTGATAAATTTTTACCATGTTAATAAATTGTAATATAATAAATATTTGGTATTTATAAAATTTATTTTTATCTAAATGGTTTGTATAAAGAGATGGAAATAGCAATTTTAGGACAAAAAGTTCGTGTAGAAATAGTAGTATTAGCTATGTTAGTAGGTATGTTTATTTCTCTTAATATGTTCTGTTCATGTGCTGGTGGTGTTAAAGAAGGATTTGAAGATGTCATGAAAGTATCAGGTGCTGCTGTAGACTATGTTATGGGTAAAGATGTAAAAGGAAGTTGGACTAGTGGGCCAGTAGAAAAAAGAGATTATGATTCATGGTACGGACACTTAGAAGGACACAAAGGTGCACACCCAATGGAATCCGATAAAATGTATATGTTTGGAGAAAACAAATTTGATGCTGATTGCTGCCCCAGCACTTACTCAAGCTCAACTGGATGCGCATGCTTATCACCAGAACAAGCCAAACACTTAAACGAAAGAGGAGGCAACAGAACTTTACCAGGTGAATACTAAAAAGTATTTTAAATTTAAAAGGTGTAAAATAAAATAATAGTAAAAAATATTATTTTATTTATTATTTCATAAATTATTTATTACAAATAGAATGACCTCCATGATTCATTTCCTTTTTTAGAACTTTGTATAAATTTATCAACAATTTCTTTAGTAACATTTATTGGAAATTCTATTTTGAGTGATTTTTTCTTTTCATCTTCTTTTTCAAATATATTTACACCTGGTTTCATTAGTCTGTAAAGATTGAGTTTGGTGTGAATTATTTCAAGACAACGTTTAAAGTTTCTAACACCCTTTTCATCAGAAGTATGATTTGCGATAATATAATTCAATACATCACGTTCAATTGTAATATCATCATCACTGAAATTAATCTGTTTTCTAATCTTTGGGAGTAGGTAATTATTCGCAATAATAATTTTTTGGTCTGCGTTGTAACCTTCTGTTTTAACATGATACATTCTGTCACGAAGAATCGCATTAATCTTCTTTTCATCATTGTAGCTAAATATAAACAATGCTCTACTTAAATCAAAATCTATTTCAGAGAAGTATTTATCATGGAATTTACTATTTTGTGTTGTATCAGTTAAGTGGGTAAGAATACCTATGATTTCATCACCACGTGGTGTATTACTTACTTTATCAAGTTCGTCAAAGAATATAACTGGATTCATACTCTTAGACCTTATCAAAATATCAACTATTTTACCACATGTTGATCCTTCATATGTGTATGAATGACCCTCCAAGAAACTACTATCTGTTGCTCCACCAAGAGCAATAAAAGCAAAATCTCTTCCTAATATTTTACTAATACCTTCTTTAACTAGTGTTGTTTTACCTGTTCCCATGGGTCCTTTAATTGCTATAGCATTCCCAATTGCTTCTGGGTTTGTAATCCACTGACCAATAAGTTGCATAATTTGAAGTTTTGCGTCATCAAGACCATGAACAGCATCATCAAGAGTTTTTTTAGCATTTACTATGAAATCACTACACTTATCAACACCATCATTTATTGAAATAGGAAGATTTTTGTATTGATTAAATGGAATACTCATAAATTTATTTACCCAATGCTTGATTTTATAATATTCACCCGCACCAGGTTCCATGAATTTAAGAGCATTTATCTTTCTGTAAGCGATTGCCTTATAGTGAACTGGTATATCAGTTTCTAACAATTTAAGACTGTATGGTTTTTCATCATTATAATATTTTTTCATTTCAGTTAGTTCATTAAGAAGTTTTTCTTGTTCGTCAAGTGACAACTTATTTTTAAAGTATTTTATGTCATTTGCAAGTTCCTTTTCTCTCATCATTTTTTTAAATTTCTTAGTATTTTTTTCCTTCGATTTTTTAGTCAAATTTTTCTTATCAATAGCGTGTTGTTCCTTCAACTTATCAAAACGATTAATCATCATTTTAAACATCATATTCTCTTTTTCTTTATCACTAATTTTCTTTATCATTTTTTCCATTTTTTCTAATGCTTTCGTGTTGTTATCATACTCTTCTTGATTTTTCGCAGGTTTAATTTTGTCTTCATCATCTTCCTCGTCTTCTTCATCTTCTTCATCTTCTTCCTCTTCATCATCTTCACGAGCACTAACATTTTTCTTCTTTTTTCTCTTTGGTTTTTCTTCTTCCTCTTCTTCATCAGAATCATCATCATAATCGCTGTCATCAGAATCATCATCAAAATCAAAGTCTTCTGGTAAATCTAAGTTAAGGATTATTTTAAATTCGGAGTATTTACCTTCGTCATCTTCATCACTTTCTTCATCCGTATCATCTTCGTCTTCGTCATCAGGTGTGTCATCATCATCTTCAATCTTCTTTTTATTCTTCTTTTTTTCAACAATAGTATATTTTACATTTTCTTCTTCATCATGAGTATCATCTTCAACTTTTTTCTTGTCTTGTTTCTTACTCTTTTTATTAGTTGTTTTAGATTTATCAGCTCTTTTTGGAGATTTATTTTTACAATTTTTCGCTCTCTCCTTTGAATATTTAGAAGGAAATCTCTCAGCAAGAAATTCTCTATATTTATCGAAATCAAATTTTTCTTCTTTATCGTCATCAAATACAATAAAGTTATCAAGAACAAAATCATCATCAGAACCATCGTCGGATGATTTCTTTTTCTTCATATTCTGTTTACTTCTAGTGTTGTATTTGTGTTGCTTTTCGTTATCCTTGTTTTTAGTCATGATGTTATTTATAAGTGTAATTTATTTAAACAATTTTATTTCAAGTTCAATTTTTGTTTAAATAAAAAAATTGAACAAAAACAATCTAAATATATTTATATTATAATAAAGAGATGCTCCATTCTAAGAGAGATAATTTTCCTAAGATGAAGGCTTCTAAGATAGTTGGTATTCAATTTAGTATTTTGTCACCAGAAGAAATTAGAAAAGGTTCCGTAGCCGAAATTACTTCACGTGATACTTATATTAATGGAAAACCAGTAATAAATGGTTTATTTGATCCAAGAATGGGTGTATTAGAACCAGGATTAATTTGCCCTACAGATGGTCTTGATTACATGAATACACCAGGATATTTTGGTCACATTGAATTGTCACGTCCAGTATTTTATATTCAATATTTGTCTACTATATTAAAAATTCTTAGATGTGTATGTGTAAAATGCAGTAAATTATTGATTAGTAAAGAAAATAATAAACATCTTCTTAAACTTTCTGAAATAGATAGATGGAACCAAGTATTTGCTAAGGCACGTAAAATTAAACGTTGTGGTGAAGATATAAATGATGGTTGTGGATGTTCTCAACCAGCAAAAATAAAGAAGGAAGGAATTGCTAATATAATAGCAGATTGGGGTGATATTATAAGTGATGAAGGTGAAGAAAAGAGCAATTCAACACTTGTAATGACACCAGAAATTGTTTTGAAAATATTTAGAAGAATTTCAGATGAGGATGTAACATTCATGGGGTTCAGTCCAGTATGGTCTAGACCAGACTGGATGATTTGTCAAACATTGGCTGTTCCTCCTCCTGCGGTTCGTCCATCTGTTAAACACAATTCTCAACAAAGAAGTGAAGATGACTTGAGCCACATCATAGTGAATATTATCAAAGCAAATAAATCATTGATGGAGAAAATTCAAGCCAACGCAGACCCTAAGGTAATTGATCACTGGACACTTCTTCTACAATATCATGTAGCAACACTTGTTGATAATAAGATTTCAGGGGCAGCACCAGCAGCTCAACGTTCAGGAAGACCATTGAAGTCTGTTAAAGAACGTCTTAATGGTAAGACAGGACGTGTAAGAGGAAATCTTATGGGGAAACGTGTAGATTTCAGTGCTCGTTCAGTAATTACTCCTGATCCAAATCTTTCAATTAGAGAGTTGGGTGTTCCAATGAAGATAGCGAAGAATATAACAAAACCAGTTGTTGTGAATGATATTAATAGAAATTATTTGACAAAATTGGTTCAAAATGGTCCAAATGTTTATCCAGGTGCTAAAATTTTGAAGAAGAAGAGTGGTGAAGAGATTTCTTTGGAATATGTTGATCGTGATTCAATAAAACTTCGCAATGGTGACATCGTTCATCGTCACATGATAGATGGAGATGCGGTTCTATTCAACAGACAACCTACACTTCACCGTATGTCTATGATGTGTCACATTGCTAGAATTATGCCTGTTGGAGATACATTTAGAATGAATGTAGGGGATACAAAACCTTACAATGCTGATTTCGATAAACTTGTGTTTGTGTAAACACTCACTCTGTCGAAAACAGGGGGTCTGAAAAGGATGCTACCCTCTAGTCACAACACAGTTCATTAACGTTGAACAAAAGTGGCGAAACACCTTGATGCGGGAAACTCCTTAGAGCTTCATACTACCACTCCTATTTGGGAAACTAGATTGGAGGAACTCGGTTAATTGCCGAACCCAATGGTAATAATGTATGAAGATTGGATGATCCGCAGCGTTACTATCTAAGTCCGTTTTGGTAGGATATGATAGGCGTTCAGAGACTGAACGGGTGTTGGTGAGCTACGACGAACTAGCCATTCCGAGCTTGCTTAAGATACAGTCCGGCCCCCTGTGAAAACTTGGGGATTTTGTCGGGAGACGAAATGAATTTACACATGCCTCAAGATGTGGAAAGTAGTTCAGAATTAAGAAATCTTGCTGCTGTTCCATGGCAAATCATTAGTCCAGCTAATAATAAATCCATAGTTGGTGTATTCCAAGATTCCCTTTTGGGTTCCTACAGATTCACACGTAAAGGAATAAATTTCACACCAAGAGAAGCTATGAACCTTTTGATGGCTTTCGATAAGATAGATGTAGAACTTCTTAATAAAAATGTAATTTCAAACTTTGATATTTTAACACAAATATTGCCTCCACTTTCAATCAAGTACAAGACAAAACGCTTCAAGGATGATGATAACGCAAGTGTTTCAAATGATGTGCTTGAAATAGAAAATGGTAAATATATTAGAGGTCAAATAGAAAAGGGTGTCCTTGGAGATGGTTCTAAGGGACTCATTCATAGAATATGTAATGATTATGGTAATATGAAATCAGCTGATTTTATTGATGACCTTCAAAATATTGTCACTGAATATATGAAATCAAGTGCTTATAGTGTAGGAATTAGCGATTTGATTGCTGACGATGTAACAAATCAACAAATCGCTGAAGCAATTACAACCAAGAAAGAAGAAGTTCAATCACTTATTTCACAAACACACATTGGAGTATTTGAAAATAAGAGTGGAAAATCAAATGAAGTAGAATTTGAAACTCAAATTAACAATATTTTGAATAAGGCGTCACAACAAGCAGGTAAGATTGGTCGTGAAAGTTTAAGTAAAGACAACAGATTTGTTATTATGGTTAACGCAGGTTCTAAAGGTTCTGATATTAATATTTCACAAATGATTAGTTGTCTCGGACAGCAAAATGTAGATGGTAAGCGTATTCCATATGGATTTGAAGACAGAACTCTTCCACACTATTCTAAATATGATGACTCACCACAAGCAAGAGGTTTCGTAGAAAACTCCTTCATATCTGGATTAACACCTCAAGAATTATTCTTCCACGCAATGGGTGGTCGTGTAGGTTTAATTGATACTGCTGTAAAAACATCTGAAACTGGTTATATTCAACGTCGTTTAATTAAATCTCTTGAAGATTTGAAGATTGAATATGATATGACTGTTCGTAACAATAAAGGTAAGATTATTCAATATTCGTATGGTGATGATGGAATTGATACAGTTAAAGTAGAAAATCAAATTTTACCAATTGCGAATATGACACTTGAAGAAATATACGCTCATTACCAAATGCCTAGTGATGAACTTAAAGACGAAGTTTATACTACATCTTACACAAAGACAACAATTAACAGAATGAGACGTCAAAAATCTAAACTTAATGATAGATGTAAACAAATTATTGACTTTATGATTTCAACCAGAGATGATTTGGTTGATAAAGTATTTAATAATAAAACTAACAAGATGGTAAGACTTCCTGTTGCGTTCAACTATTTGATTGAAAATGTCAAGGGTCAACAAAACATTAATTCTAAATCTATGGTTGATGTTACACCATATGAAGCCTTGAAAATAATTGATAGTGGTTTCGAACAATTAAATATGCATTATGTAAAACCAACTGAATTGTTTAAATTAACATACTATTACTATCTTTCACCTAAAACATTACTAATGGTAAAGAGATTTAATAAAGATGCGTTAACACTTCTTGTAGAACAAGTAATTCTTAAATACAAAGAAGCAATCGTTGCTCCAGGTGAAATGGTTGGTCTTATCGCAGCTCAATCTATTGGAGAACCAACTACACAAATGACACTTAATACATTCCACTTTGCTGGTGTGGCAAGTAAATCTAATGTAACTCGTGGTGTTCCTCGTATTCAAGAGCTTTTATCTTTGTCTGAAAATCCAAAGAACCCTTCATGCACTGTATTCTTGCTTCCAGAAGAAGAAGAATCACAAGAAAAAGCTCAACATATAATGAACCGTTTGGAACACACAAAACTTCGCGAAATAGTTAAATCAATAGAAATATGCTTCGATCCAAATGATGAAGCAACCTTGATAGATACTGATGTAAAATTAATGGAACAATTCAAAGAATTTGAAAAGATGGTAGATGAATGTCTTGGTAAAGAAGATGATGAAGAAGCAGAAAAGTCAAAATGGATTATTAGATTAGAATTAAGTGCTGAAGATATGTATGAAAAAGATATTACAATGGACGATATTCACTTTGCTATTAAAAACACATACAACGAACAAGTAGAATGTATATTCAGCGATTATAACGATGATAATTTAGTATTTAGAATTAGAATGGTAGAAATGAAGAAGAAGAATATACAAAAATCACTCGACCAAAGTGATGAAATTTATAAACTTAAGAACTTCCAAGAACAATTGCTCGATAATTTAATCTTAAGAGGTGTAAAAGGTATTGATAAAGTAATTCCACGCAAGGTTACAGATAATTTAATTAAGAACGATGGAGTCTACAAGAGAAAGGAAACATGGGTTCTTGATACAGTAGGAACAAATTTATTAGATATATTAGGATTAGATTACATCGATGTTAATAGAACATTCACAAATGACGTTCAAGAAATATACAGAACCCTTGGTATAGAAGCAGCACGCCAAGCAATCTTCAATGAAATTTCAGAAGTAATTGAGTTTGATAGCACATACATTAATTATCACCATCTTAGTGTATTATGTGATAGAATGACATGTAGAGATACTATGATTGCGGCATTCAGACATGGAATAAACAATGATGATATTGGTCCAATTGCTAAGGCATCCTTTGAAGAAACACCTGAAATGTTCCTTAGAGCAGCAAGACACGCAGAATTAGATAATATGAGAGGTGTATCATCCAATGTTATGTGCGGTCAAGAAGGCTATTTTGGAACAGGAGCATTTGGTCTTGTATTAGATTTAGATGAAATGATTAAGATTGATGCTGAGAGAGTTGAAGATGAAGACCTTAATGATGAAATAGATAAAGGTTTTGCTAGTGTGAATAAGGATAATCCATGTGATGTCAATAATATAGTAATTAAATCTAATATCAATGATATTTTACCAAGTGACTTAGGTGGAGATGATAATTTCGATATGGGTTTCTAGACGATAATATAATTTAAATTAATTAAATGTTATAATAATTTAAAAATTTTTTTATTTAAATTATTATGGATATATTTTCTGAGCTTATTATCAAGTCTTTTCCTAAGATAGATATTTATACTTCAACATTTCATGTTATTGACCCTTCAATTAATTTTGATGTATTAGATTTTGATTTTGTTTTTGAAATGTGTAAAAGAAGACATAAATTTAGATCTAAATTTTATATTTTAAATAGATTTGCAATTGATAATTTATTTATTGATGATGAAAAAAGAGAGAAAATTTTACTTAAATTTTCAAAATGTCAAAGAACATATTCAGCATTGTGTAAATTAGCGTATATATTTAAAATGAAACGCGCTATTGTTGGAAGTACAGATACCGATATGGAATTCAACAAATTAAATACTTTACCTAATTCAATTAAAATAACAATGTTTGATAAAAAAAATAATACTGTTTATAATTTCAGAATATCTGATTTGATAAAGATTATTGAAAATGCCTTAACATACGCACCTTATTTTTTCGCAGAACCATTTATGCCTAAAAATCCATATAATAATATTCAATTTACTAAAAACCAATTATATATGATTTATTTAAAATATAAACAGTCAAGTTATAAAAGTTCAGTATTATTTGATTTATTTGTTGAGTCTAAATTTGACCTTCATACCTTTAAAAATGTAAATGAATGTATATTAAGAAATAAAATACTTAAAAATTTCTATGATAATTGTTCTTTTGATGAAAAAATTAGATATGTTGATGATTTATATAGTGACTTTTTTGATCTTACAAAAGTATTAAAAATACATCATGATTTTCCTGATAAAACATATGTTAAAGCATTTGAACCTATATTATTTGATTATTTAATTTATACCAAATCATTAACACCATCATATAAAATACAAGCAAGAGCTAAGATATTAGTATATCTTAAACGTTTTATCAAATTTAATCCATTATTTGGAAGAAGAGTTGAGAGAAAATTAACAGATATTTTACATAGGAGAATTATTTTATCAGATACTACTATTAATTTTTATGCTGCTTATCAAAGTTGCTTAAAATCATTTGGAGATTATTATTTTATTGATTATATATTAGATGAAAAAACATATTATCAACGTAATACAGCAGCAAATTATTTAAGAAACAACTATAATTTAGATTTAAATAATAATAGTTACGCAAATATTTTAAGTGAAAATTTAAATATATTAACAAACAATTCATATGTATTAGATAATAGTAATAGCAACATTGAACTATCGAATAATAGTGTAAGTGTTGATATTTCTAATACATCTGTTTCATATTTATTAAATAATTATTTAAATGAAGCATCATCATATTCAGCAACTACTTCAACCACTACAGTAGCTACACATGCTGAAACAACTACCATTGATACAGCAATTATTACACCTTTACCTAATGATTACGATTCATCTAATAATGTTATTGTTTAATTTAAGTTTCTTTATTTTTTGCTGTTTTATTAAATGTTTTAACTATTTTTAATTTTCGTTTACATGTTTTACCTTCTTTTGATTGTTTGAATCCTTTCTTGCATCTTAATTTTTCCTTTTTATAAATATTTGTGTCTAATACTTTTAATCTTTTTCGAATATTGAATCTGTTTTTTCTTTTGAATAATTGAATATTTGTTAGTTTATTATTAATTATATTATTATTTTTATAATTACTTATAAATTCATCTACATTTAAATCTTCTAGTTTCATTAAATAGTTTTTCATTATTTCATTTATATTATTAATATCAATTACTTCAATATTTTCTTCTATACCTAATACACTATATTCTGGAACCTTATCATTATATATTCCTGGGACTCTAATCATATAATATTTATCATCATCTAGACTATTTACTTTCATTAATATTTCCTTATTATCATAAAGTAATGTTGAGGACATTAATATAAGTGGAATATCATATATTTTTGATAAAAGAATTAAATCAATATTTGTAAGATAATAATTATTATTATTTACTATTTTTGATACGTTCATATTATTTAAAACAAGTAAATTTGATATTTCATTTTTACCTTGATTTTTCCATATATACATTATTTCATTTACGTCATAATTTTTATAAGCTTTTATTAATTTATCTCTCATTTCATTTATTTTTGGTCTTTCATTTGTCATATCATAAACAATATCAGATATCATTTTGTAACTACATTTATTTGACGTTGAATCATAGGTTATTTTGTCATAATTATTATTTAATTTTTGTTTCCAATAATTACTTATTTTATTAATAGTTATATTACAACTAATATCATTATCTTTTCTCTCTTCATCATAATCATAAGTGTTAGAATATCTAATAGAAATGCTTGGTTCTACATTATCAAATGTATTATATGTTACATTATAATTACTACCTGATGCTATTAAGTTTTCGAAATATTCTTTTGTTAATAATTTTTCTAATATTAATATTTCATTTTCTCTCAAATTATATGTGATTGTATCAAATGATAAAAAGATATTTGGTTCCATTATGAATTCTCTTATTCTTGAATATCTTATAAGTTCATCTGATATTCTTGTAAAGTATATTACTTTATTATCCTTTCCGTTTATTAAGTTTTTTTCTGGTATAAGTAAATTTTCATCTTCTGATTTTACTTTTTTTAATTCATCATCAAAACGTATTGTTTCTTTTACTAAGTTTTTAATTATTTTACTTATTTTATTTTATTTATCATCATAATTTATTTCATTATTTAATAAAA
>Ga0181592_10002410_pt1 | contig 15396 bp, 6 predicted proteins | sample 071ome_20_FD_133755 | JGI IMG/M metagenome (GOLD analysis project Ga0181592, IMG submission 133755) | Coastal salt marsh microbial communities from the Groves Creek Marsh, Skidaway Island, Georgia - 071412BT metaG (megahit assembly) | ecosystem: Environmental > Aquatic > Marine > Intertidal zone...
CATCTCCCCATGGCCATGGCCTTCATTCAATACGGATTAAAATCGGAATATGTTCTCCCCATGACCGACGGTGAACAATCCGTATTACGAGGCCTGCAAGAAATCATCTCTCAGGCGATGTCCCAATTTGGCTGTAATGCATTGGATATCTCTGGTGCGCTTACCCTGTACTCCATGTACTTCCACTGGAATCAGTTGGAACAATATGAACAATTGCTGAGCTTAGATGAAGCCAAATGGCCATCTAATCTCATCCCTGTCAAAAAGTGGTACGAGACCCAGGATAATCAAAGACAATATTCATTTAAAAAAGTTACTGCGTTACCGGATAACAGCATTCAGCGTCAATATGAACGCTTCCCTTATCCTAGGTGGCAGTATTTGGATGCAATGAAAAAATCCAATTACGGTGTGTCGTTGCAGTATGAATACCCTGAGCACACCATTCCTGAAAGTTATTTGAAGAATAAGCTAAACGTGATGGTTGCCGGTTGCGGAACTGGGCGCCATGCCGTTAATGTGGCTAAACATTTCCACAATACTGATGTAACCGCTATTGATATTAGCGAACCCAGTTTAAGACATGCAAAACAGCAGGCGGATTATTATCAGCTGGACAATATCCAATTTCAGCTCGGAGATATTACTCAGCTTAAGAAGCCAGCGATCCAATACGATGTTGTGGAGTGTTCCGGCGTACTTCACCATATTGTGAATCACGATACCGCACTCAACAACTTAGTGAACAGCTTAAAGAATCGCGGTTTTATTAAAATCGCATTGTATAGCCAACGGGCCAGAGCGACACTTCAGCGTATTAAAATGTCAGTTGAACGATTAAACATTCAAGAAGACACGAATAAGCTTAAGATTATTCGTCAGGCAATTTTAAACTCACAAAATTTAGAGGGCATCGATAAAATTGTAGTAGCCGATGATTTTTATACGCTAAGTGGCTTTATCGACATGATGTTTAACGAATACGAGAAACACTTTACACCACTCAAAATTCAAGAACTATGTGATAAGCATAATCTTGAATGGCTAGGTTTCTGTAATCTATCGCAGAAGGTTAAACAGCAATTCCGAGATTTCCATGGATTAAGAGCTGACTTTAAAGATCTTAATCAATGGGAAGACTTTGAGAGAGAATATCCTGATTCTTTTCCTCAGATGTATCAATTCTATTGCCAAAAGCGCTAATTCAGCGTCAATACACATACTCCATTAAATAAAAAGGGCTATTTCATAATATGAAATAGCCCTTTTTGTTCTATTAAATCTTTATAGTAAACTCTACTACGCAATCAACTTAGCTCTTACTGGCTGCGGTAAAGGCTTCGAATTGCTGAGTCACATAAGATTCTAATGATTTTAATCCAGCAATAATTTTATCAGCAGCTAGGAATTTCGCTCGAATCAGTTCTTCTTGTGCGGCCATGCGTGTATCAAGTTCTTCAAGTTCTTCTGTGAATTCTACAAGCTCATCGTTTAATCCATCCACTCGTAAATCCAAGTCACCAGTGTTTACTTTTAAATACGACTTTAGAATATCATTCAGCTGATCCGCCAAGCCTGAAATATAAGTAACAGAACCTCGATCACCCGTATCGCCTCCTAATACTTTCAATCGAATACCTGATGCGTCGTCTACATTACCAACTGCATCAGATCCTCTTTCACCATCAGCTTGGCCCTTTTCAAAACCAAAAGCTGTAGACGCTGCGGCACTGATACTTTCAATTTCGACGCGGGAACTCGAGCCCTTTGTATTACTAATTAAACTGATTTTTCCATAAAGTGCCGAACCAGCATCATCAGTGTATTCAGCTTTAACTCCGTAAGATAACGAAGAAAACGCGGACGTGGTATTTATGGCAGTTTCAACAGCAGTCGCCAATGCGGCCCCCGTGGCGTAGGTTCCATTAGCAACCGAAACCGTGGCTTGGGTCCCATTCAAATTAAGCGTAAAACTGTTGTTAGTACCATCAACAACAACCGGACCAGATAAAATGTCAGATTGATTAGCCACATAGTAGCCATTAACCGCGGCTGTATTACCGTTTTGAGCTGTTAAGAATTGCCCGCTACCATTGGCACTGACACCATTAATGGTGCCTGATACATCGGTACCTTTAGGGATTGTACTCTCTGTCCCATCCGGTTCGTGTATACCCAGCATACTGATTGCATCTGAGGTAACATTGCTGAAACTTAATTCCGTTGCATTCCCACCTACAGTAATCACCAACCGTCCGGTACCATTATCGGTATCATTTTCGTAAGTGACATCTGCAGTGGTATCGTAGCCGTAATCCACTTCGTCACTGATTCCGAAAGCGTCATAGCCGTTTGTTTGAGTTTCTGCCACCATACCTAATGTGCCCGTGGCATTCGCATTTAAGTTAGAAATTTGGATACTGGCACTGGAACCGAAAGTAGCTCCCGTTTTAATGCCTTCTTTTGCAACCGTCTCTAAAACGAGTTGATTTCCACTGTCCAATTTTGCAATCACGTCACCCGCATCAAATTGACCTGACGCCGTTAATGCCGAATCAATGGCAGACTGAATAGCTGCAAGAGAGTCATCTGCATCTCCTGCGCTAGCATCAGTGTTTACATCTACTGACATCAATACACCATCGACGGTCATATCAAATGTCGCATTATTCCCACCGCTAAAATCAATACCAGCAGCAATAGCTGCACCAGCGGTTGTTTGAGCACCACGACCATCACTGACCATCTGGATACTCTGAGTATGACCAGTCGCATCCGTTGTTAAACGCAGCCCATTGCCATCTAGGGATGCGGTTACAACGCCAGCACCAAATACAGCATCTATGGCATTGTTAATTTCTGTGAGGTTATCTGTGATCGTGGCATCAGCACTTATAATCACTTCTTGCTCAGTACCATTCACATTTAAAACGAATCCACTATTTGCCGTACTGAAATCGACCGCGGCAGAAATATCCCGTGTGCCAGCACCGATTGTCGCTCCCTCCACTAATGGAGTAAAATTCGGATCCGCAGCCAAAGCAGTATTAATCGCCGTTTCTACCGCAGTGGCAATGTCATTTCCAGTGGTATAAGTACCTGCAGGAATGGAGATCAAACTACTGGTAGTCACACCATCCAAAGTCAGATCAAACTCGGCTTGGTTGGCTGTAAGCGTCAGACCGGCATCGCGTCCATTGGATTGCGCACCATCACTATCGCTTAACCCTAAGAGCGTGTCGGTGGCACTTCCACCCACTGCAGTGATTTCTATGGTTTTTGCTGAACCCACTGCATTTGTGGTAAACACCAATTTATTATTTGAATCAAACGAAGCTGTGACAACGCCATTCAATGCAGTCGCATCAATGGCATTTTGAATGGCTTGTAAGGTATCCAATCGATCACCAAATACACTGTCGCCATTCAAGTCGTTGCCTGAACCATCTTCGTTTACGGTTACAGCAACTGCACCGCCACCATCGACGTCAATTGAAAACGTGGCATTATTAGCCGAGAAATCAATACCTGTTGATTCGGCGACCACCTTAATACCTGGTACCGTTGATGCACCAGCACCTAATAAATACGCTGTGCTTAATGAAGAAATATCACTTCCATTAAATCCACCAGCAGCCAGTGTATTAAAGCCTAAAGTATTGGCTGTGTTGGTATCAACTGATGTGAAGTACACTTGTGAATCGCTACCATAAAGATTGGAAGTGATATCAAATTTTAGATTAGTAGCGTCATAGCTAACCGCAACACCGGCCCCATTATTTTTCAAAGCTGATGCATTATTAATCTGACTTTGAATCTCTGCCGCCAAGTCTGCACCCGTTGTATATTCTCCTTGGGTTAATGTGATATTGGCAGTTTTACCATCCACGTTTATTGCAAAGTCGTCGTTACCACTGGTTATTTTTACTGGACTGGAAAAATCTAAGGTACTGATGATTGCACCTTCGTATGTCGCTTTAGTGGCTAGTTGTGAAATACTCACGTCATACGTACCAGACTGAGTATTAAGTGATTCATTGCTATATGTGATTAACGAATCTGTTGTGGAGCCACTGGTGCCAAAGATATTTCCAATGGTATCCCGATCTTTACCAATGGCTTTAGTAAACTGAAATGGATCAAACACCATTTTAAAATCGTTGTTCTGATCTTTTGTTATACCAATTTCCGCAAATGACTCATATTCCTTTCCGGTTATACCAGATACTGAAGACGCCATAATATTATCAATGGAATCCATTAAGCGGCGAATTGTTCCATCGCCCGTTAACAAGCCAGCTTCATTTTTGGCTGTATCATAATCAGTATAAAAATCTACAGACTCCTTTAATGCGTTATAGTTATCAACTAACTCACCTACCTTATCGCTAAAGGCAGTAATATCCGTTTCAATGGAGATACTAATATTTTGGCCAACATTCGCTGATTGTAGAGTAAGACTCGCCCCTGTGATTAAGTCCGATATGGAATTAGATTCACGGGTAACATTTAAACCATTAAAGGTTAACTGAGCATCTTGAGCTTGTTGATTTTCGCTCAAATTACCTGCTCCAGATTGTGATGCATTAAATGCTAAAGCTTCCAATCCATCGCTCGATAATGGTCCTCCAGACGACGCGCTGGCCGTTACTTCAATACTGTTATCCAACCCCGAATCATCAGATACCATGGACAAGACATATCCAGAACCATTGAATACAATGGAAGCAGTCACTCCAAAATCGGCGGCGTTTATGGCCTCCCGAATGTCAGCAAGCGTAGAATTCGCTGCAATATTGACTGATGCGCCTGACTTATCACTATTGACGGTAAATGTATCGTAGACATCGTTACCTGCACCTGTGTAGGTAGTGGTACCAAATCTAAAGTCCAAGACCCCGCCCGCTGTACTTACGATACTGGTTGGGTCCGCATACTCTGCACTAGAAAGTGAATGGGCTTCAGCGATAGCTTGAACTTCTAAATTGTAAGTCCCTGTCGTGGCGGAATTATCACTGGAAACAGTAACAATACTTTCATCACTTGAACTCGATGTTGTGCCACTTATGATGTCTCGCTTGGTCAAATCATTTACTGTTAATTGAAATGCTGAAACCAGACTTTCGATTTCACCATACGCGGATATTTTGGCCTCGGTAACCTGTTGGCGCTGAGTTATAAGAGCCTCTGTTCCTGCACGCTCTGCTTCGATGATTTGATCCACCAGCTCACTGGTCAGAACATTGGAACCTAAACCTAAAGATTGAATACTGGCCATTTTGCTCACACCTGATTCATTCGGCAACTGAGTTACAACGCAATTGGCATGCCGAATCGTGATTTTTGTTGTTCGAAGTCACGGTCACGTCGATTCGAACGTTTAAGCCTCCTGGCACAAAAGGGACATAAAAAACCCCTTACTGGTTTTAACGACCAATAAGGGGTTTACTTTAGTTGTGTTAGTTATAAAAACGATTTCATTTAAAACCGCTTTTGACTACGCTCTTACACTTGAGCCGTGAATAAAAACGATGGGTCATCGTCACTCAGTTTCTTTGCCAGTTCCAACGCTAATTCATTAGGTATCTGGCGGATCAAATCGTTTGAGGATTTGTCGTAAACTCGAATAACGGTTTTGCCACTATCTTCATCCACTTGGAAATTTAAAGTGCGGCTGGTTTCTTGAACTCGTTCATTCAATCTAGAAACCACCTCTTCAATTTCCTTGGCACTTACGTCGGCCACTTTAAGTTCAGATTGCGGTAATTCCTTACCGCTTTGCTGAACTGGTTGAGTAGGTGCTTTGGACTCAGCGCGACGAGCTGATGTCATCAACTCACTTTGCATATCCGATCTTATCTCATTCATATCACACCTCGTTTAGTCTAAGTTTACTGCTGAAAGCAACTGCCTCTCTATATAAAAGAGAGACAGTTAACTCAGACCTATCCGAGTAGGGATAGTACCTGCTGTGGTAAGGCGTTAGCCTGAGCCAGAATCGAGATACCCGCCTGTTGTAGTACCTGGGTTCTGGACAGCTCTGCCGTTTCCGCAGCGAAGTCAGCATCTTGAATCCGCGAGTTCGCAGCACTCAAGTTGTTTGATGTAATCGATAGGTTATTCACGGTACTTTCTAGACGGTTTTGAACCGCACCAAGTGTCGCCCGCTGACTCGCTACCGAACCGATGGCGTTATCCACTGCTTTAATAGCTGCTTCTGCCCCTGCTACGGTTGAGATATCAATATCAGATATGAATACCCCTGCCTCACTGGAACCGTATTCGCCCACTCTTAGCCCCAGACTCTCTAGAGCGGCACTACCATTTTGACCGGCCTGAATATCAATGGAACCAGCAGCGGTTAGCGTTACGGAGCTATAAGCTGTTTGAGCTGTGGCTGCGAAGGTTGCGCCCCCACTGACATCCGCTTCAGCAACATTTAAGCCTATTGCAGAACCGGTTAAGGCTGCTAGAGAACCACCTGAATCCGTTGCTGCTTTCTCGCGGTTATTAATTACCACCGAGATATTTCGGCCATCTTCAGCCTCTAAGGTAATGCCTTCACCGTTATCCAGCGCGACAACCCCTGTCTGCCCACTAATAGCATTGATCGCATCAATGGCTGCTGTTCGGTCGTCTGCACCACCGTTTTGGCCATTTGTGGTAAGAGTTGCTGTTTCAACTCCGTTGATGATAATCGAACCTTGCTGTGGCGTGTCGCTAGTACTAGTGGCTACCTGACTACCACCATCCAGCGTGGTCGCATTTACTGTTGCGGTTACACCCGTTTGCTCAGTAGCTCGGTTAATGGCTTCTGCCATTGCAATACCACTGGCCTGTTTACTACTGCTTAACGCTGTATCATTAGAAGCTGTATCATCACTAGCCAGTGCTGCTTCAATCGCCACGCCATTCAATACAAGGTCACCGGAATCCAAACCGTCTGGTGATTCGACACCATCCAAACCGGGTGCTGCTTTAGCGTAGTCAAATAGACCAATCATACCCGATAAAGTATCCGCGGTAGTCGACGCCGCTAGAATCTCAATACCCGATTCTGAACCAACCTTGTCAGATGTAATTGTCACGTAACCATCGCTGTTAATATCAACAGAGACAGAGGCACTTTGACCTTCATCTGCCAATGCATCATTAATAGCATCTTGGAAATAGGTCACTGCCGCCGCCGCCACACTGATATTTGTAGCTGCAATGTCGACATCAATGGTTTTACCGCCATCCACGCTAATTCTTAACGTTTCGGCAGCTATAGCACCATTGGTGTTACCATCATTCAAAGCAGTTGAGAATACCTGACCAACACCACCACCCGTGGTTGTTGCATCACCCACACCGGTTAACACAGCTTGTGTCGCAGCTTCACCATCGTTACCAAAGCTATCTAGGTTATTGTACAAACCCAGCACGTCAGTCGTACCAGTTGCCACCGCTGAGATTTCAATACTTGAAGTATCCCCTTTGGTATTTGAGGTGATGACAATTTGGTTGTCAGTATTCACCGTGACATTCACACTGGCAGTCTGGCCGTCTGATGTTAGAGCTGAATTAATTTCAGACTCTAATGCCGTAATATAGTTATCCAGGCTATTCAATTCAGATGCCGTTGCAGCCACATCAAAGGCCACATTCACTGCGTCCCCACCATCAACTTCTACTGAGAAGGTTGCCGTAAATGTTGCAAAATTTGCCACCAAAGAGTCATCTAGACCACCTGTGGAAATCCTTTCACCAACAACCGCCCCTTGTGTAGCTATCGCACCGGAAACTTCGCGAGTTTGAGTTGATGCATAAGCCTGGCCGGCTTGGAAAGTACCTGATTCCAGACCTGTAGACTCCAAACTACCGCTACCAGAATTAATGACGATATCATCACCATTCACGGAACGCAGAGTAATAGAGCCTTCATAAGTTTCTGAGGCATTCTCAACACCATCCGTACCTAGCACACCATCATTAGGTGCTACACCATTACTTGAATTCTCTAGGCCAACATATCGAGCACCCGCGTTCGTACCAGAAATTCGGATGGATGAATCGCTGCCTTCCTCGCTCGAGGTGATATTTAAGCGATAACCATCATCGATTGAAACGGTTACTGTAGCTGTTTGACCGTCTGCGGCTAGCTGAGCATTAATCTCAGTTTCATATTGTGCCGCATAAGCATCAAGATCACCCACTGTTGCGGGAATCGCAGCGTTCGGAAGCCGTGCTACCGTAACGTTAACAGCCACACCACCGTCTACTTCAATGGCAAACTGAACGTCAGCCGAAGTAATTGTCGTCACAGCTTGTGTACGTACGGTACCATCATTTTCGAGTAAACCTATTGCACCAGCATACGTTGCTTGGGTGTTTTCTGAACCATCACTACCTTCAGCAGATAAGTAAAGAGCGTCGTAATCCGATGAAGAAATCGAAGCACTTAAAGTAGCAAAGCCAAGAATGGAGGTTAATTCATTAGCAACACCCGTTGCAGAAGAAGTAACGGCATTAATTACCAATGAAGAATCTTCACCACTTGAATTGGAAGTGATTGAAATGACGCCATTTGTTTGACTCACTGTCACACCCACATCAAGTCCCGCAGCAGACACTGCGCTATCAATCGAACTTTGTAGACTTGATACTACATCGTCAATGGTGCTTGCAGTACCAGACAGCGTAACTGTGATCGCTTCCTCACCGTCAATGGCGATGTTGAATCCACCAGCCAATGTATTGAAGGCGGTCACCGAACCAATACCACTGATGGTGGCGGACGTTGCCACTGCACCAGAAGATGAGCTACCACCAGAAGCAAGACCGGTTGCTTCCGCGGTTACACCATTGGTATAGGCATTTCCATCGTCATCAAACTTGTCATATCGGATATCGATATTTCGACCATCTTCAGCCACTAAATTAATACCAGTCGCAATATCACCAGTATCAACAGCCGTAACACCAGTCTGATCAGCTACAGCGTTAATGGCTTGAATTACCGAAGCACGATCGGCAGAAGCATCCACACCACCTGTTGTAATATCAATACGTACATTGTTAAGAGTTATTGAACCTTCCGTTTGGGCAGCAACTTGCCCGGTACCCGAAGCAACGTTCGTATTTACGTCTGCAACCACACCTGTTTGATCGGAAACCGCATTGATCGTAGCGGCTTTGGAGATTGCTGATCGATCGGCACCATTGGTAGAGGATGAGTCATCCGTGGCTGACGAAGCACTGATACCGACACCATTAATAACCAAATCACCATTTGCGATGGCTGAATCCGTACCTAAAGCAGAAATACCCGACTCGCGACCAGCACCAAGCTTATCCGCAGTGAGCTCTGAAATGCTTACATCCACAGTTTGTCCAGCGTTCGCACCGATCTGGAAAGTTGCTGAAAACGATCCATCAAGTAATTTACGACCGTTAAAGTCTGTCTCATCTGCGGTTCGGGTAATCTCAGCTACCAGCTGAGACACCTCGTCTTGCAGTGCCTGACGGTCAACGTCAGAGTTAGTGGCGTTAGCAGACTGAACTGCCAGCTCACGAATCCGTTGAAGGTTGTCGTTCATAGTCCCTAACGCACCTTCTGCAGTTTGCGCTAGAGAGATACCATCCCCGGCATTTCGAATCGCGACGTTCAAACCTCTAATTTGAGATTGGAAACGAGTAGAAATTGCTAAACCCGCAGCATCATCCTTTGCACTGTTAATACGTAAACCAGAAGATAAACGTTCTAACGCTGTCTGATTCGCAGATTGTGATTTATTCAAATTACGTTGCGCCGTTAAGGACGCAATGTTGGTATTAATAATCTGTGGCATTGACCTTCTCCTTGAGCCCCTTCAGTAGCGGATTACTACATCGGTGGTTATTAATGTTCACGCAAAATATAACGGCGGTATTTTTGTAATCTTTACGATTTAAATAGAAGATTTTGTTCTTTTAATATGAGAAATATAACTGGCTGGCATAAAAACAGGTATGGCATGATGCGTGCACATTTCGCTATGCGTCAAAATGGAGACGAATCATGGGGCAAAGTGTGGCGGAATTAACCGAAAACCAGATTGAAACTATTAAAGAAGCAGACTTGATACGATCTAGGAATATCGATTTCTTTAAGGACTTTCATAAACCGATATACGAACAATTCAAAGATTACAAACTTCAGTCCCTGAAAATTAATTTCAATACTCGAATTAATCAATTCGATATTCTTAAAAATGGTCAGTCGCTATACGCCAACGCCCCTTTAGCACATGCTAGGGAAGAACTATCAGATTTCTTTGGCAAATTTGGTCCCGGTAAAAAGCTCATTACGATTCCACCTCCATTTACCGGATATACGCTCCCCAGAATTTTTCACTCATCGTGCACCGATATCATAAATAGTTCGCCGTTAAAGCAAGGTATGTATAGGGGCTACAACATTGAAAACTTCTACCCACTTGTTGCGTTTCATGGAATAGGTGCTGGCTACCACATTAAGGAGTTCTTAACAGACAATACAGTGATCAATGCTATCATCGTAGAACCAGATCCTGATTTTTTTGCTGCCTCCCTGTACATAATAGATTGGTCAGAATTTCTGACTCCGTTTATAGAAGACAAAGATCGTTCCGTACATTTTTTAATAGGGCCATTTGATGATGATAGAAGGATCCTAGCGCATGAGTTTAGATATTTATCCTCCCATTGCCCACTATATCCTTTAACTACGTATTTTATTAACCATTTAAATCAACCTGTATTCACTGAACTCACCAAAAAAATTAATGAAGACACCCATGCATTTACGACTATCTGGGGATTTTACGATGATGAAATCTACCAGCTAAATAACTGTCTACATAATCTTCACAAATCACATAAGATCATAAAACCTAACTTAACTGAGCTTAGGGAATTACCAATCTTTATTATTGGTGGTGGTCCTTCCCTCGATGATCGAATTCAACAGGTGATTGCCAACAAAGATAAGTCGTTAATAGTGTCGTGCGGGACCGCTATTCACTCCTTATATCACTATGGCATCAAACCGGATCTTCATATTGAACTCGAATCACATTTGGTGACATTAACATCGCTAAATGAACTAGATGACCCGGAATGGTTAAGTAGTATTCCTATCATTGGCCCAGCTCAACTACCTCCGAGGGTATTTGACCTATTTGAAAAAAAAGCCATCTATTTTAAAGGTGAAAGCGTCACAAACTTTTTATTTGGCAATATTGATAGCGCCATCGATAGGGGGACACCGACCTGTACCAATGCAGCACTAGCAATATTTCTTCATTGGGGTTTCTCAAACATATACCTATTTGGTGTTGATATGGGGTATAAAAATACAGAGGTTCACCATGCTAAAGGAAGTGTATATTATAAAACGGAGGATGAAATTCTAGGTACAGGTTCCAAGGTGGATCATGAAGCAACGATCACAATTAAAGATGTTCATGATCAACCTATGAAAACGAAACCTCTTCTGTATACGGCAAAGAGAACAATTGACACTTGCGCTATCGCATACAAAAAAACAAGCTCAATTCATAACTGTTCAGACGGTGCAAAACTGTTTGATACGAACTGGATTCCTAATGGATCGTTGGATTTATCAATAACACCTGATCAAGGGATAAGTATGAAGCAGATGTTTATAGATAGGCAATTTGACTCCAATGAAAATTCAATAGAGAAAGACCTGATACTTAAACGTATTGATGTGTTAGATCATAATATCGAAGAGTTGTCACGATATATCAACTCCGAACTTAAGAGTATTGAAAATACACTCTATTCATTAACAGTCATTGTGAATCGCATATCAACATTCCTTGAAAAACGAATAAAACCAGAGTTACCATCGTTTTATTTCTTCATAAGAGGATCAATATGGCACTTGCTGTATATTGGTTACTCCCATGCCTTCTCAATTGACGATAAGAACGAACGTGAGCAATGGATTCAGCGCTGGAAAGTGATGTCCTCCGAAACAATCACAGAGATATCCAAACACTTCAAAAGAGTCGTTTATAAAGAGTTTAACATTGAAACTGATTCTTGGATGTGGACTTCTACTTCTGAGCCAGAGTAGTAAAGGTGTAACTCACCCGTTAGTTAAAGCGGGTGAGTTACTGAACCTAAATCATAACCTAGTAGCCTTCTACAAATTTCTTCTTAAACATGGAAATAACTTTTTTCACTGTATCTTCAGTAACATGTCGATGATCTTCTTTCCATGCCTCAGATTGGCATTCTGTAACCAGCTCATAGCTTGGTAAATAATAGATATCCTCATGCTCTCTAACTACCGTCTCTAAAGCTACACGAAGTACAGCCTTTGAGTGTGTGTTAGCCTCGATAATGTGATGGGTCGCCCCTCTTCCCGTTGCCAACAACGGAACCGGTGAAAGTGTCAAAATCAACTTAAATTTTGGATTTCGTTTCTTAACCGAATAGAAAAACGAAAGTATATTTTCAACATTCTCTTCTACAGTCAATACACGATGTTCAATCAAGTGATATAAACCATTACGAGGATTTCTTGAAATAACCGTTCCGTCCTTTAATTGCCAACATTCATTTAATCCAGCTGTAAAAATAAATACTTCACTTTGTAAAAGCGTATTTCTAACAGCATCAATATGTTTAGGATAGTCACGCAAGAAATTTTCAGTATTTTTAAAATACACATTTTCCCTATATGGATCCATAAATAGTCCATGCTCTGCTTGAACTAAGTACTGATTAAATTCCCTTTCACCAAAGGCCTTTTCCGCTAACTGCCTTAAGCTAGGAGTATTAAACAAAATACCAAAGTTTGCGCTATATAGAGCTCGCTTACTCCCTAAAGTATAACCGTCAATTATGGCTTCCTCATGTGGGTTTTCTCCCAACTCGGTTACAACATAGTTAAACTCTTCTTCTTGAAGTACCTTTGCAATCTCCATTGCGAAACATGAACCTGCTGAACCAATTGGTGTATTGCGATCCATTATCTTTTCTGTCGTTACATACGGCAGCATCTCAAATTTATTGCGTGGATATTTAGGGTGATTCGGGATAGGCCACATTATCGCATTTGGGTTAGGTTTACCCACTGGACCAAATCGATTAACCGACTGACAGTAAGATTCTTCAAAAGCAATTAGCTCTTTAAGATTATTTAAGTCTTTGCTATTAAAAGTGCCTTCCCAATTAAGTCCATCATGAAATGATTTTTTGAGTAGAATAAGCAATTCATTAATAGTAAGTGTATCAAAATTTACATTACTTGATATTAGCTGAGTGTAAAGGTTATCAGTATAGGACCGATCGGAAAACATTGACTCTAAGTGTAGCTTCAACGACTCTTTACTGTTGATACTACCAGAATTTGACACATAAATGACATTGCTTTCGTCGACGTTTTGCGTTGTATCTTTAGGGATGTTAACCGCCGAAAGGAGTCTTTGAACTTGGCCTTTATAATGAACACATTTATTGGCAGGCTGAAAACCTCTTCTAATTGCTTCATCCCATGGAACCGGTGAAGGTATAATACATAAGTCAATAGTAGTACGCTTCCCATCCTTTTTAGGAACTTCCGCCCTATGTGCAACTTGTGACGCACCAAAAACAATTGTTTCTCCCGACTTAAATTCGTGACGATGAACTTGACGGTCTAATTCATAGTATTCTAATAAATCGTCTATATCTTCATGCCTATCAACCACTCTGGAGTAGATATATCCTATTTCTTTAAGTTTCTTTGTTACATCCTCGTTAAGAAATAGAGTAGAGGATTCATGATCTTCTTCTCCATTCAGATAACACATAACCATCGCAGACTTTGTAGGTGCGCCATCACAGTGCCATTTAATAGACGGATTAGTGTTACGACTGTCTAAAGAAATATTACGAGAGGAGTAAAACATAATCGAATAATTTGAATTGAAATATGCCTTTAATTCTCTATCCACCTCTGGTGTTAGAACACTCCTAAATAAATCAATTACTTCTTCTGTAAGTTTTAATTCAGGATTACGTGATAATAAATCAAACACTCCCCCTACCTGCTCGGAGTTTAGCGACTGAAAATAAGCCCTATGACTACCATTACCCATTTGTTGACATTCTTGATTCTGAAACTTGGAATGCTTGACGGATATTTCATGGAGAAGACGATACTTGTATTCCTCATCGAATTCTTGTTCCATATTTTTATAATATCCCGGCATCAACGTATCCCAGAATGGCGCTTTTTCTTGCAACATAGTGACCTCTCGATTTATACAGTATCTACTTGTTTGATAAATCGGCGATATCGCCCATATCTTAAGCAGATTTGAATAGAAAATTGCTCTATGTCAAAGCGCAATATCCATACCATATAGAAGGTGTTGTTAACCCCTTGTTATTTAGTCACTTTTTAATTTGAATCGATATAAATAGGCAATTCATTGCCGTAAAAGCGGAAATGGGCACAAAATATGCCTTATTAAAAACGACGGATCAACCGACAGTTTTTTGATATGAAAATTGGATTGCTGAGTACCTTAAACCACCCTCTCCTACCCCATTACCTGTATAACATTTTTAATACAGGACTAACCGATATCGTCATTATTTGTGATAAAAAAGGGTTAAGCGAATCCGATATAGAACGCATTCATCAACGTACAAGTAATCAGTTTAGATCCCTTCAAAATAGCGACCCATGGGAGTTTGTTTATAACAACATCACGTACCCCATCTATCTAGTAGAAAACCATAATTCAAAAAAGAGTTTAACTATCATCAATGATCTGGGTCTAGAATGCTTAGCGAACTGTGGCACTCCAAGAAAACTATCAAAAGATTTGCTATCTTCAATCCGAACCGGAGTAGTTAACGTACACCCTGGTTCACTCCCCCAATACAGAGGATGCAGCAGTGTAGAATGGGCCCTTTTTAACAAAGATACGCTGGCTAACACTGCCCATATAATGAGTGAAGAGTATGATGCAGGCCCCATTATCAATATCGAGACTTATGAAAAAAGTGAATTCAACTCTTATCAAAGCGTTCGTATATTTATGTATGAGAAAGCACTAAATTTGATGGCCAAAACTTTAAAGGATATGAACACGAATAACTTTACTTTAACAGTTCAAGATGAAAGTAAAGCCAAGACATGGAAACCTATCGAGCAAGACAAATTGATGAAAGTAATGAACCGATTAAATGAACATTCTGTCACAGAAGGTAATTAATATAGCTATGCGGTAAAAGAGGCTTAAGACTACTTTTGGGAAAATAGCTAAATACTTTTCGGTTGGTTTTATTTGCTAATGAAAATACAGAAGATTGATATCCGAGAACAGCGCTAGAATCGTTCAAGTCATCGATTAATTGATCTCTTTC
>Ga0181592_10002418_pt1 | contig 15385 bp, 11 predicted proteins | sample 071ome_20_FD_133755 | JGI IMG/M metagenome (GOLD analysis project Ga0181592, IMG submission 133755) | Coastal salt marsh microbial communities from the Groves Creek Marsh, Skidaway Island, Georgia - 071412BT metaG (megahit assembly) | ecosystem: Environmental > Aquatic > Marine > Intertidal...
ACTGTCTACAAGTTCTGCATCACCATCAACTACCCAAAACATATCTGTATTTGCTAAGTTGGCTGCTGCAATATGTGCTTGATGAATTCCTTTTACACCGTGTACTCTTTTTGCATTAGGAAATCTTTGTAATAAATCTGCATAATTTTCATCAGCATTAAATTCTTTGTAACTAATAAAAATTATATCAAACGGTTTTGGTACACTTGCTTTTATATTGTTTTCTTTTTTATTAACTATAAATCCGTAATCCCATTCTCGTTTGCTAATTGTAGTTTTTTTGCTACACAGTATTATACCGTCGTTATAATTACCGTTTTTATAAACATGATTAATACTTAAATCATAAGCATTAGTTTCATCATGCATGTGTTTTGAAGTAAAATATGTTTCAAAAATACTTTCATCTACTACATCTAAATCGTTATGTATTGCCCAGAACATTTGCGTAGTTGACTTTTCGTGCGCAGAAAGATAATCTTCATACGATGATATTATAAATTTATCATATAATTTACGTTTACTGGCTACAATATCGTGCTCTTTTGCATTTACAATAAATCTATATTCTACTTCTTTTTTCGACAGTAAAACATTTTTAGAACAAAGCCATACACCATTGCGTAACAGTTCTCCACTGTCATCATGTAAGAATGTATGATTTATATTTCTATCATATTTGTTATCGTGTGTAAAATACGCAGAAAAATCAAATCCTGTACTATCAACGTCTTTAAAAACGATCCAGAACATTTCTGTAGAACTCGATACTGAAGCATTTACATAATCGTCATATGTTTCAATTTCAAAGATATCATATTTTTTAGGATAACTTGCAACTATGTCCCATTCTTTCTTATTAACAGGAAATCTAAAATTGACTTCTTTCTCTGAAAGTAATACGTGTTTGCTGCAAAGAAAAACACCATTGTAATAATTTTCACCATCTACTTTGTGTATAAATGCATGATTTTGTTTTCTGTCATACTCATTATCATGTGTAAAGTAAACGTCAAATTTGAACTTAGTTGTATCTATATTTGCACTTGTCATCCAGAACATTTCTGTTTTAGAATCAGTTACGGCTTTTTTATAATCATCATACGTTTCTATTTCAAATATATCATACTTAACAGGTTTGCTTGCAACAATGTTCCATTCTTTACGATTTACAGGAAAACGATGTTCTACTTCTTTTTTACTAAGTGGTACAGATTTCGAACAGAGAAAAACTCCGTTATAGTAATCTTTATCTTTTACTCTATGTATAAACGCATGATTTTGTTTTCTGTCATACTCATTGTCGTGTGTAAAGTGAACGTCAAATGCAAAGTCGGTTGTGTCTATGTTAACACTCGACATCCAGAACATTTCTGTGCGAGCATTTGCAAGTGCATGTTCGTATTCTTCCCAAGTATCGATTTCAAACACATCATACTTTGCTGGAGTACTGGCTACAACGTCCCACTCTTTGCGGTTTACAGGAAATCTGTAGTTTACTTCTTTTGCACTTAGAGGTACATGCTTGCTACAAAGGAAAACACCGTTATAGTAATCTTTACCGTTTTCTCGATGTATAAACGCATGATTTTGTTTTCTGTCATATTCGTTATCGTGTGTAAAGTATATGTCAAAATTAAACTCTGATGTGTCAAGATTAGCACTAGTCATCCAAAACATTTCTGTTGTAGTTTGTTCTAGTGCGGCACAGTAATCTTCGTATGTGTCAATTTCAAACACATCATACGTTTTTGGTCCGCTGGCTACTAGATCCCACTCTTTGCGGTTTACAGGAAATCTATAATCTACTTCTCGCTTACTAAGAGGAGTTTTTTTAGAACAAAGAAATACACCATTATATAATTCCTTGTCTCCAACCTTGTGAATAAATGCATGATTTTGCATTTTATCATACGAGTTGTAATGCGTAAAATATATATCAAAATTAAAATTAGATGTGTCTATATTCCTACTAGTCATCCAGAACATGTCAGTAGTACTGTGTTCTAGTGCTTCTTGATATTCTTCATACGAATCAATTTCAAAAATATCATAACTTTTAGGTTTACTAGCAACTATATTAACTTCTTTTTTATCAACAAAAAATCTGTAGTCTAATTCTCTGCTAGTCGGGACATGTTTTTTAGGGTGTAAAGAAATGCCATCGTAATCGTTGCCATTTAAAAATGAGTGAATATATTTCTCATCCCACTCGGGCACTTTGTAAGAAAAATTCCAATCTTCACTTATTTCTACGTCATCATAAACTGTATAAAACATTTTTGTAAAGGCTTTCTTTTGCGCAATAGCAAACGAGTCTGCTTGTTTTGCCGTAGAGAATTTGGACTTTATTTTAAGCCATTGTGGAGAAGTTTTTGATCCAATAAAAATGATATCATACATAGTTATAGTTTACAGGATAAATTTAAGATTGTCAACAAAAAACATCTTGCAACCACTGTGCATTTTGTATAGATCTTGGTATAATTTTGCCGCCATAATACTCATCCTGTTTTATAATTTTTGGTATTATTTTTTTATTTTTTGTTAATTTAATTGCATGAAAAAAATTATATTCTGTTGAATGTTCTAAACTTTTTGCTAGTTTATTACAATTCATTTTAGATAACCTTCTAAGTTCTATGCATATAGCCTCAGTTCTTTCTGCCGGGTCGCGTATTGTATCAAAGGAGTAATTAATAATACTTCTCGGCAATTTAAATCCCCATTGCTCTAATTTTTGATGTATGCCTTGGCTGCCTAAAATTATAAATGGCTTTTTATATAAAAAACATCTAAAAGTTTTTTCAGTTATAAACATAAAATTATCATAAGTCTCTGTAACTAGATTAATTACAGATAGATCCATTTCTTTTGGCCAAAAACTAATGCCACGCCTTTCTTTATCCATTAAATCTAATTGTGTTTTTTTACATTTCCAGTACATCGGTTTATACGGTGTACCATCGCACGAACCATGCCAGGAATAAAAATTATTTTCAAGTAAATTATATTTTGATAATCTATCTAACAATCTTAATCTATGTGCACGAGGTGCATAATTAAGACATGTAAACAAACATTGATAATTTTGATTTTTTTGCTTTTTATAAGTAAAATGTCTTGCACCGGCCATTGCCCAAGTTAAGAAAAAAGTCGGCCAAAGAATTATTTTACTTTTATCTATATTAACATTATTGTACGGTACAAGGTCACAAGCACCGAATACTATTTTTGTAAAATTGTGTGTTTCATATATACTCCAATCGACCTTGTGCGTAAAACATTCCTCAGGGCTAAACATAACCTTTGAATCAGTTGGGTTTGCTTTTGCAAGCAAATCTAAAACATCTAAGGGTTGATAACTATTTTTCCAATAATAAAACTTATTTTGGTTTGTCATGGAGCAAAATTACTTTTAGTTAGCCTGTCTATATTATCTATAGACTGCTGTATCTCTTGAGCATAATAACTATCCTCTAGTGCTATTTGTGGTATAATTTTTTTGTTTTTAATAAGCCTATAAAAAATTTGTAAATTATACTCTGTTGTAGGTTTTAGTTTTTTTGCTAGAATATTAAAATCTTTTTTAGACAATCGTTGCAACTCTTTGCAAATAGCCTCTCTTCTTTTTGCATGATCTTCAATCAAGTCAAAACTATAATTAATTATTTTTTTTGGCAGTTTAAATCCCCATTCTAATAATTTATGATGTATTCCTGGTGGTCCGTATATAATAAATGGTTTTTTGTATAGAAAACATCTAAACGTTTTTTCTGTAACAAATGGTCCAGCATCAAATGTTTCAGTAACTAGGTTAATTACAGATAGATCCATTTCTTTTGGCCAAAAATTTTGTACAGGAGAGGTGTTTTGATTTAAAACATCAAGTATTACCTTTTCTTCTTTCCAATATTTTAGTTCAACTTCTAAGTTATCGCCATAAGGATCACCGTGCCAGGAATAAAAATTTTTATCTAAAAGATCAAATTTTGCAAGATCATCAATAAATCTAACACGATGGGGCCTAGGTTTATGATTTAAACACACAAACAAACTTTTATATTCTTGTTCATTTGGCTTATTGTATGTAAAAGTAATTGCACGTGACATACTCCAATGTGCAAAATAAGTTGGCCATATTACAATCTTTTTTACAATATCTTCAGGTAAAACTTTTTTATAATCAGAATAGTCATATGCCCCGTGGAGTATATGTATAAAGTTATGAGTCCTATAAATGTCGTGATCTACATTAGTCCAGCACTCTTCTGGAGCAAGCATAATTTTAGGTGTGCTTGGATCTTTTCCTTGTATCCATCTATAAAAAGGAACATCATCTTTATGCTTTTTCCACCAATAGAATTTATCTTCCTGTTTGACTTTTTGTTTCATTTACCAAGTTTATTCTTCCAAATTTTTATAGTTCTATCTAACCCAGTATCTAAATCTACTTTTGGTTCCCAACCTAATAAATTTTTTGCTTTCTGATTAGAAGAATTTAGTAAATAAATTTCTCCATGTCTTTTTGGTTTACGATTCCAATTTACTGTGCCTTTCCAATCTAGTTTATCTGCAATTATATTAACAAGATCTTTTATTTTTATTGCATTGTCTGGGCCAGTGCAGAAAATTTCACCTTTTGCTTTGTCAGGATTTTCTAGCACTGCTTCGTACATGTCAATTAGGTCATCAATCCATAAGAAATTTCTGTATGGTTCTCCGTAGCCTAAGTTAATTTCTTTTTCATTAGTTAACATCTGCATAATAATCTGTTCGACTACAAAAAAATCATTGTCTACACGACCGTATGTATTTGTTTGTCTAAATGCTGTAAAGGGAATTCCGTAAGATCGTTCTGCATATTTTAGATATAATTCGCATCCTACTTTTGCAACAGCATAAGGAGCATTAGGGTTCTGTATAGTTTCTTCGGTAAACGCAGGAATGTTATCTGGATCTTCTTTACCATCTCGAACTATGTCGCTAATAGGTTGCCAACCATATGTTTCCATCGTTGAACTGAATACCAGTAACTCTAGGTCCTTTAATTGTCTTGCAGATTCAATTAGATTAATTGTGCCTACATAATTTACTTCGCTAAAACTAGTTTGCTCATAGAAACTTTTTTCAACTTCTGTTCTAGCCGCAAGGTGTATAATAAAATCGGGCTGTACATAATCAAGCCTACTATCAATGGCTCTTTTATCTAGTAGATCGCATTCAAGGTCATAAATTTCATACTTGCCTCTAAGTCTCTTTGCTAGATAGCCGCCAATAAACCCGCTTAAACCTGTAATTAAAACTTTTTTCATTAAAAATAATCCTTTGATTCGTCATATTCCAAATAAGGTAGTTCCTGTCTTTGGTCTATATTTTCTAATTTTATAAATTTTTTCTTAAATTTATCTTTACGAAAATACTTATTGGTTTTGTGTTGAATGCACTGCGTGATCTGATCAGCCAATATCATGTTGTTAGAGTTTGACAAATGACAGTTGCGCAGTTCTCCGCCGAAAAAGTCATTAAATTTTTTGTAGTCTGCATTTATTAATTCATTTTCAGATAATTCAAACAAGTTGCCTGGAATGTATATAAAATTATCTGCATCTTTTAACAACGACACATCCTTTAAACCCATTGTTAGATCTTTAAAGGCTGTAATAACAACTGTCATGTTTGGAATTTGTTTTAGTGCTAGACAGAATAAATTCCTATCACAATACTGTGTATCTATGTCATAATATTTTGTAAGACTTTTGTACAATTCTTTATTATCATTATAGTGATTGTAAGCAAAATGAGTTTTACTTAATGTGCCTTGTAGCCAAGCAGCATAATAAGATGCATATTGCGCAGGAAGATCTTTTGCTAACAGAGGACTTCTTTGAAAACTTGTATATACAAAAATTATTAAATCATTTGGTGAATATTCATCACTGTTATAATATTTCCAAAATTGATTTTTTGAAAATTCAAACGACGATCCTGCACAGGCTCTGGTTATAAAAGGTAAATTTAGTTTTTTTGCAACTTCCTCAAACCACAAAACTCCTTTCGAATCTTTGGCTTTTTGATGGCTGTCACTGTTTCTGTAACTAGCAAAACTGTCACCAAATATAACTAATTTTGACATTATAATTCTACCTTTATTTCGTCATACTCAGGAAAATGTTCTATAGCATGATAAGATTTTGAAATAATTCTTCCTACTTCCCATTTTCCATACCATATAGGATTATTATAATCATAGCCTAACTCAGATGCGCCATGTTTTTCACACCAATTTTTATATTCTTTAGGGTCTAAATAAGAGTCATTAAAACTTATAAAAAATTCGCTTAAAATATATCTTTGAGGTTGTACCATCTGCCGTTTTAGCAGATCTACTTCGTTCATTGCAAATATATGAGCCATGTTTTTTCCAGTCTCTCCGTAACCGACATACATATGATCTTTTTTATAATCAGGTACTGCTTCTGATATAATTTCCTCAGTTAAAGGAATACGAACTATATTTGGCTTTTTAAACAAGGCCTGCATCCATTGACTGCCATATAAATTTCCTTCTAGTTTATGAATTAACCCATTCATTTCACAGCCTAAGTTAATAATTTCTTCGTATGCATCGCGTGACAATGTAGGATCATCTGAGCGAAAACGTTCCCCTAGGTCTTCAAAATGTTCGTGTAGATCAAATAACTTTTGAAGACTAAAATCACTATTAAGATCTACATCTATTTTTCTATCATAAGAACTGTTGTTAATAAGATTTACTAGTTCTTTTAAACGTAAAAAATCGTTTATAACTTCTATTTTACTTCTAGTAAAACTATGATTATATGTTGTACTTGTTTTTGTAGTCTGACTTAGTGCTTCTAAAAAAGTATTTGCTGTTTTAGATTGATGTGGATCTATTTCTAAAAACCCTGTCTGTTCATTGTTTTTATAAAAAATAATTTTCATTTTTAATCCTCGAACAAATTTTTTATATCAACAGAAAAATCTCTATCAAGTATAATGTTTCTGTTGTGTCGCAATTTATCAAAACTTTTTATATAATATTGCTGTTGTTTATCAAGTCCTAAATTAACCCATTTAATTAAATTTTGTTTAATAATTTTCCATCGTTCATACCAGTGTAACACACTATCATACGATTCGTCAAATATATCATCAAATGTTTCAATGCCAAAAGACTTTAAATACTCTAAAGTGCCTGGCTGTCCTATTATTAAAAATATATTGCCGTGCACAATCGACCTATATGTTTTTTCAGTAATACACAAATTATCTGTGTTATCAATAATTCCGCCTTCTGTAATTAAGTCAAGGTAACTGTTTGTGTAAAAGAAATTTTCCTTATACATATCTAAACGTTCAGTAGTATCATCTTCTAACTTTAACGTATCAGCGGTAAATTTGACAAATTGATCACTTGTAATTAACGTTTCAAAATCTATATTTTTTGGAGTTGCACTAATTTTTCGTAAATGTTCATCTGTATATTTTCTAACGTACTGTTCTCCTACAGTAAAGGACAAACCATTATACGTATAATCGGCTTTATCTAACAAATTACTATCTAACAAATCTTTGTATATAACTGCTCTATGCAGCCTATACCTATAATTGTAAAAACTAAAAAATTTTGTTGCTTTTTTATTTGTATCTAACTCTGGCAGGTCTTTAAAATTTTTATATATCCTTTGTACATCGTACCACCAATGATCAAAAGGTTTATAGATTAACCAATCTACGTCTTTTGTCCAGTTAGGAGTTTTTAAAGAGTTGAAAACAAATCTTATTTTATTTCGGGGAAACTGGTCGTGGATACTATCAAAAAATTGGGGTCTTTTAAAAACTCCGTACGGCTCTAGAGGAAACCATACTAATATTTCTATATTATCATAATACTTATCTATCCAGTTTTTTACAAAAGAATTTTCAAAACACAACTTGTTTTCAATAGTAGAAACTGCACCTGAGGTATTTTGCCAATCTTCAAAGTACCAAGGTTCATAAGATACAAAATTTTTTCCTTGTGTAAGTTGTTGTTCGTTATAAGGTATACTGGCTGACAAGTTGAAACTCGGCGTTATTTCTTTTAAAGATTTTATATAATCCGGAATTAGAGATTCAACTTGTGTATTATCAAGATTTTCTTGATGAATATAATTAGAAATTTTATCTTGAGGAATAAAATTATTAATAAATGTATTACCAATTACGGTATCATACCAAAATTTGATGTGCATTAGAAGAACCCTGTATCTTCATCAAAAAGATCTATTATATTGTTTTTAAAATTTCTATTTAATATTATATTTCTATTGTGTACAATTTTTGATTCAAAATTATCTTTATAGTATTGTTCTTGCTTTGTTGGACCAAGATTAATCCATTTAACTAAATTTTGTTTGATGATTTTCCATCTTTCGTACCAGTGCCATGTTGCATCATAAGATTCATCAAAAATATCGTCAAACGTTTTTATGCCAAAAGATTTCAAATGTGCTAAGATACCAGGTTGTCCTACAATAAGAAAAATATTTCCCGAAACAATCGATCTATATGTTTTTTCTGTTATAAACAAATTATCATCTTCATCATGCACTATTGTTTCTGTAACTAAGTCTAAAAAACTCTGTGTATAAAAAAAATCTTTATCATATAACTGACTATTTGCAGTTTCTACAGTTTCTCCTTGCATATGATTTTGAGCAAACGTTATAAATTTTTTACTTTTAATTAGGGCACGAAGTTCTTCGTGCGGGGTATTTTTTGTCCAATACAAATAGTTTTCAATAAATTTAGATACCGACATATTCTTTTCTGCGTTAAAAGAATGATAAGTGTAATCTGCGTGTGTTAACAAATTACTATCAATAAGATCTTTAAACAACACTGCCCTGGGTATTCTAAATCTTCTATTGTAAAAACTAAAGGCTTTATTTGCTTTTTTATCTTTGTTTAACTCTATAGTAAAATTGATATTTTTAGCAGTCTTAAACCACCAACCATCAAAAGGACGATAAATTAACCAATCTAATTCTTTTGTCCACTTTGGTTTTTTTAAATTTCCGTACACAAACCGGATTTTATTATCTGGAAAATGACTGTGTAAAATATTAAGAAAATCTATTGTCTTATCAGAGTGAAATCCTTCATCGGGGTACCATACCAATATTTCTATATTTTTGTCATTTTTTAAAATGTTTTTTACAACCGAATTACTTACATCCAACGTGTAATCACCTTTAAAAAACCACGGCTCAAAAGGTACGTAGTTTCTGTCTGTAGATTGAGTGTCTTTGCAGTACTGGAAAGCGGCTGCTGAATTGTAATTTATATTTTTAGAATAAAATGTCTTGCGAAAATAGTCAGGTATAACAGAATTCGTACGATATGGTTTCATATGTTGAAACGTATCATAAGGATTTTTTACATAGTCCTGTATAATTTCACGCGGAATAAAATTATTTAGAAACTGATTATATATTATATTGTCGTACCAAAGATTTACTTTCATTAGAAAAAACCAGTTTCGTTATCAAATAGATCATTTATTTCATTTATAAAGTTTCTATTGAATATTATATTTCTATTGTGAACAATTTTATCAAAATTATTTTTATAATAATCTTGTTGCTTTTTTAATCCAAGGTCAATCCATTTTTGTATATTCTTTTTAATAATTTTCCATCTCTCATAAAAATGAGATACATTGTCATAAGACTCGTCAAAAATATCATCAAACGTTTGTATACCTTGAGACTTTAGATGTTGTAGTATGCCGGGTTGACCAGCAACAAGAAAAATGTTACCAGAAGCAATTGGTCTGTAAGTTTTTTCTGTAATAAAAAGGTTGTCTTCTTCGTCTACAGTATATGTTTCAGTAATTAAATCTAGATAACTGTGATTGTAAAATCTATCTGCAAGAAATTTATACTTTGTATCTTGAATCCATTCGCCTGTCTCAGGCTGTGCAGTATCTAAATTAAATTGAAAAAACTCTTTTGAATTAAGTAATTGATAGTATGACTTATTATATTTTGTAGATCCTATTTCTTTTTGAATAGAATTTTGAATAGAAGTTGAAAAATCAGTTTGTGAAACATGAGCATGGTATGTATAATCTGCATTATCTAACATTCCTGATTCTAGCAAGTCTTTATACATTACTGCCCTAGAGATTCTAAATTTTCGATTATAGTAACTAAAGTTTGCTGTAGATTTTTTATTAGGATCTAAATCTGCAATGTGTTCTCGCATATTTTGTGTGCGAAGCCACCAATAATCAAAAGGCTTATAAATTAACCAGTCAATTTTTTCTGTCCATACAGGCTGCTTTAAGCAACCACAAACAAATATTATTTTATTATTTGGAAATTGCTCGTGTAATTTATAAAAAATATTAGGAACTTCGTTAAACTGTTGACCATCCTTTGCATAAGGATAGCCTTCCTGGGGATGCCAAACTAGTATATCTGTATTTTGCCAGTTTTGCCGAGCCCAATGCGCAATCTGAGAATTACCTACAAAAAGATCCGTATTTTTATTGTCAAAATACTCAATTTGAACAGGTACTATATTTTTTCCTTCTAGAAAATATTTATAGTTATACTCTATAGAAGCAGAGCAGTTATGTGTAAAAGAGTTTTCTATGTTAACAAAATTATCTGCTAGAGTGCTAATAACACTTAGAGGATCTTTAATACTAGTATCGTTTGTTTTTTGATAATACTCAATTTTTTGTGGAGACAAAAAATTATTTAAAAATTGATTGTTAAAAGCATAGTCATACCAAAACTTAATCTGCATTTAAAAAATCCTTTAAAATTAACGGATCGTTATCAGGTCTAATTTTTAAAAGTTTATCGACATATAATATTGTATCATTTACTGTGCTCTCGGTATTTTCACCTTTAATCCAATTTAGATTTTCTTCTAGCATTTGAGATACAGAAGGATATTTTTTAATAAGATTTTTCCATTTATTTTCTACTACTTCTTTTCTTTGAATATCCAGTGTTTGCGGATTAAGATATATCGGATGATGCACCCTACCTAGTCTAATATTTTCTACTGGTAATTTTTTCCAATCTTGCTCGCTTACATAGTCATATAACTCGTCAAGATAATAAGCACTTATACTACTTAGACTACATAATATCATTGATTCAATATTAGGTTGATATTTTTCGTTTTCGTTGATTGTTTTTAAAATTTTATTCCAGTTAGCAGGATAGCGCAAAAAGTAATTCATCTGATCTACGCCGTCGATGCTAAACATTAGTTGTATTTTTCTAAAATGCTGAAGTAACTCAAAGTCTCTTTCTATAAGGTAAGTTCCGTTAGTATGAAATCGTATACTTAGATTCTTGGCTACATCCATTTCTACTGCTTTTTTAAGGAGTGTTTTAACTTCTTTTAACATAAACGGTTCGCCGCCACCGAATATAAATTCTTTTATGTTAGGCAGTATTTCATCTATGTTATCCCAAAATAATTGATTGTTAATCCAGTTATAGTCATTGCGATTGTAATTAACTTTGTAACCTACATCACTAGCAATTACATTAGATAACTTTTCTTCTTTTAATTTTAGAATATCTTCGTACCATTGATGGCTTTCATTAGGTCTACACATTATGCATTTTAAGTTACAGGTGTTTCCTAATCTTAAATCTAATGTTACTAAATTTTCTATTCCTACTTCAGGCGATGTAAACGATTCTTTAGTAATACCATAACTATCTGCATACACCCTATTACTACTAGTACGATGACTATCAACTCCGTGTGCTTCTGCATTGTAGCAATCTTGACAGTTAGAAACTTTTTCTCCTGCAAGCATTTTTCTGCGTACTTCTTGCACAGCAGGATGATTCCATGCATCTTTAATTGTAATATTATTGAGATTTAATCCGGGATATTCTTTTGCAATACAACACGGAGTGATTGCGCCGTTTGTAAAGGTGGCTACATGAATAAAAGGATACACGCACCATGTATTGTTATCAGACATTATCTATTATCCTTTGTAAAGAGGGATTAACTAATTGTAAACTCTGACCTCTTTGAGCGTCAAGAATTGTAGTAAATTTTTTAAACACCTGAAGTTTTTCTGGGTCGTAACTATCTAGGTGACACTGTGTTTGTATATGATTAAATCGTCCCATAAAATGCGGGTCATTCTGCAAGTTAGGTGCACCGTCTACAAATTTTTGCATTTTTTCTAAACATTCTAGTTTGTAATCTTTAGGCAGATAAGTAAAATCTAACATTTGTGGAGAGTCAAGAACTATAGGAAGTAAACGTATTCTATAACATCCGTGTTCTGTGTTTATACTTTCTATATAGTTCCAAAAATCTGTAGCATATTCTAAATTTACATTTTGTATTACTGGTACTGCAAAAATCATGACGTGGGACGGCAGTGATGCTAATTTTCGTATATTTTTATCTAACTGTTTCCACTTGCTAGGATAGCGTAAGTATTCTTGTATGTCTCCGTACCCTTCTATAGAAATACACATTTCAACTTGTTTAAAGTTTACAATAAGATCGTAAAAATCGTTTCGGAGATTAGTCATATTAGTATTAAAACTTACTACCACATCTTTGGCTTTATCAAGTTCAACTAGTTTTTCCATTATACGATAGTTTTCTTCTATAAGTGTAGGCTCTCCGCCTGTTACGTATATTTTACGTATTGATTCGATATTATCGTACACATTATTTTTAAACTGATCTGTTTGATACCAGTCGTTAATTGAATCGTAATATCCTCCGCTATCGTCAAAAAAGGTGTTAGGATATTTTTCTTTTAATTCTTTATATTCTTTGTTTAACTGAGAACTACTTAACGAACCACAACTTCTGCATTTTAAATTACACAAATTTCCAAATCTAAAATCATAATACATAGGAGCATAATCAACAGAATAATCATCAATTGCTGATAAATTAATTAAATTAATTAGATCGTGGTGATTATCTAGCCATTCGTTTGTAAAGCCTTTGCGTTGCGAAATACCGCCGGCATCTTCTTCCTTCCAGCAATGACTACATTGTGCAATTTTTTCTCCGTTAAACATACGTTTGCGTATGTCTTTTAAATGAGCACTATTATAGATTTCTTTAACATCAGTGTATCCTAAATTATATCTCTTGTTGTTTTCGTCTCTTATTCTGTCTTTGGCTAAACAACAAATTTTTACTTCACCGGTTGGTTCCGTTGCTAGGTGTACCCAAGGCATAATACAGAAAGATTCTGAGTTTTTTAACTCGTCTTTAGATTTCATTAACTGCTCCTGTTTGTAGTTTTTTTATTAGATCCATATCTTTCTGTGAATATATTTCATATAATTCAGTATTCTTTTTTCTTAAAATATCAAAATTTAAAGTTGTACGATTTAAAAATTCTGGAATGTCTTTTACTTGTTCAAAATACTTATAAGTAGTTTCGGCCATACCTGGCATAATCATGAAATTTAGTCCAAACCAATCAGGATTAGCATTTACTATTGTAGTACAGACTCTACGTAATTTTGCAGGTTTTAAAAACTGATAGTGAACACTTATATTAATATTAGCCACTTGTGCAAGTTCATTATAATATTCGTGCGAAGCACTTCCGTTAGTTGCTACAGTTATTGTATCCCCTTTTGCTTTTAGATATTTTACCAAATCTAAGAACAAAGGATTTATAGTAGGTTCGCCTCCTGTAAAACTCCACATTATCGACTTACCTTGTCTAAACTGTTCTGCATATTGTAATGCTTTTTCAATTGAAAATTCAGTGACTAAGTCTTGATCTAGTTTACTGTGACTATTGTCATCGCAATAAGAACAACTAAAATTGCATTTTCTACCAAATGCCCACATGATATATTTTCTATCTCTATCAAATTCTGATGCTCTAGTAACTGCACTAAATTTTTTTAAACTAACGTTACCTAACTGTGTTTCGTTTAATTGTTTTTTTAGTTTTTTATATTTAGGCAGGTATATTTCAACTAAGCACGGACAGTATTTGTGATTACAAGTAATATAATCTTCTAATAATTTTATAGGATTGTTATCTTTTAATGATCCTAATTTACTTTGTTCTTTTCCTATTTCGCAAGTTGCAGGCCAAACTATGCCGTCCCAGTCTATAAAGAGTCCTTCGGAACCTGCAGAACATTTCCAATTTTTAAATTGATTTACATCATTATGTATTAGATCTTGAGGAGAATAATCTTCAAATGTGCCATTTTCAATTATTCTTACAAACTTACTCATAGATACGGAGCCCAGTCTGGAATATAATCAACTATATTTTGTTCTCTATAATGGTCGTATATTTTTACGTTATCTTTGAACATTTGAAATTTTGTTTCGTCGTACGTTGTACTTTTCATTACAGAATTTATAGTTTGCAATGAAGCAATCATTTTTTGCTTATTGTTTTCTTGATGGAAATCTTGTGACTTTGATTGATTTAATATTTCCATAGTTTCAATATTGCTTTTTGTTGCAACTTCTTTGACTTCGTCGGGCAAGTTTACAATGTTAAAAAATATAGGATTTTTTAGTATGGATAAATTTAAGGAACACCAAGGAAAATTCCTATTTACAAAAAGACATAATTCTTTTAAATTTAAAATATTAAGCATTTGTACAGTTACATTAAAACTTAAAAAAAGATTTTCTGATGCAATTGATTTAAATAGATTTAGATTTTTATCAATTTTATTCCATTTTAGCGGATATCTAATATACTCTTGTACTTTTTCAATTCCTTCCATGCTTACACATACATGCACATCCTTTAATTTTTTTAAGGCTGTAATCATTTTTTTACTAGTTATAGAACCGTTTGTATTAATGTTCAATCTAAGATCTGGATTTTGATCTGCAATTACTTCTAATAAATGTATAGTTTTTTCTAATACAAATGGCTCTCCGCCGCTTAGTGTGATGGTGTTAATATCTTTAATGTTATCAATAATATCGTCAATATGTTTATCAAGGTCCATTTTGATAGTGCTAAGATGTAATCCTTCAACATTACCAAATATAATCTTTTCTGGATTTCCTAACATGTCGTAACCGTTTTTTCTTTCTGAATCAGAAAATTCTTTAAATTTAGTTTTTAAAGTATTGTGTATTTCTGTAGTTTCTTTATATACTAGGCTACTGTCATTAGTATTGCACATACGACAAGCACTGTTACAACTGCTACCTGTTCTTAATTCTACAAAAGTAGGAAATTTAGTTAAAGAATAATCGTTAGCCTTTGCATCTTCTACGTGTGCTTGATTATTTTCTAAGTATTGCTCGTTATAGACTTGACGTAGGCTTTTGCCTCCAGCATCTTCTTCATTATAACAAT
>Ga0181592_10002430_pt1 | contig 15335 bp, 10 predicted proteins | sample 071ome_20_FD_133755 | JGI IMG/M metagenome (GOLD analysis project Ga0181592, IMG submission 133755) | Coastal salt marsh microbial communities from the Groves Creek Marsh, Skidaway Island, Georgia - 071412BT metaG (megahit assembly) | ecosystem: Environmental > Aquatic > Marine > Intertidal...
CCTTGTATACGACACGCGTATGATTTTTTAGTATCACCGGGACACACCGGGACACACCGGGACACACATACACGGACGCGCGACCGGGACACACACGCACACGTATGGGTTTTTAGTATCACCGGGACACACCGGGACACACACACACAAACAAACACAAACACGCGCGACCGGGACGCGGGTGTTACGATAGTACTGTATGTTTAGTATGGGTTTTTAGTAGTGAGTACCGTGTGGTGTCCCGCTCGCGCGCGCATTCGCGTCGCATCGGGACATCCCCCCGCGCCGACGGCGACGGGAGTGCGCGACGACCGGGACACCGCGACGACGGTTTAGGAAGGGCGCGACGACGGTTTAGGAAGGGCGCGGGCGGTCCGGCGAGGGAACCCAGCGCGTCGTCGTCGTCGTCGTCGTCGCGACGTGATCGTCATTTAATTTAATCTTCTCGTCCGGTGCGGCGTCCCATTGTCGTCGATCATCATCGGAACGTCATGGATTTCGGGTTCGCCGACGCGCGAAGCGTCGCGACGGCTCGACGACGACGAGAGCGGGAACGACGACGAGGACGACGACGGATGGATGAGGAGGAAGAGGCGGACGCGCGCGCGAACGCCGCTCGGAGGTTGACGCGAAATGAAACGCGGGCGAGCGATTCGGCGTACGACGGGCGACGGGACGACGACGCGATTCGTCGACGACTACGGCGGTTCGACGACGATGACGACGATGACGACGGCGCTGATGATAACGATACGAATAGCGGGGACGATGGCGCGGGGGGAGGAGAAGGAGGACGCATCCGCGCGTCGTCGCCGTCGGCGTCGGCGGGTTCGCGAAGCGGTTTCGGGGACGGCGACGACGGCGGTTACGCGTCGGCGTCGGCGTCGGCGTCGGCGTCGGCGTCGGCGTTGGCGTTGAAAAGAACGGCGCGAGTCGTCTTCGCCGAGTGGGCGAACGACGAGCGGTCGTTGTTGATTTGGGACGAGAAGAGCGAGTTTCGTAGACGATGCGGGGACATCGTGAGTCATTGGACGTTTCAGGCGCTCGTGGTGGCGTGCATCGTCGCGTCGAGCGTGCTGTTGGCGGTGGTGAAGCCCGACCGGGACGGAGGCGGCGAGCGGGCGTGGGTGACGGCGTTTACGTACGCGACGACGGCCGTCTTTACGATTGAGGCGTGGATGAAAATCGTCCAGAGCGGGTTCGCGTTCGGTCGAGGGACGTATTTGAAATCGAATTGGAACCGGTTGGACTTTTTATTGGTGGTTTTGTCGATTATATTCGTACCCATCGGCGGGTCGCAGGTGGTCGCGGTGCGGTTGCTTCGGGCGTTGCACACATTCAGGGTGTTTGCGAGGTATAGAAGCGGTAGGCTCGTGATGAAGACGGTGGCGCGCGCGCTACCACTGTTGGGAGATGTCGTCATGTTTTTGTTCTGGTTTTTAATACTGTTTTCGGTGAGCGGGGTGACGATGTTTGGAGGTCAGTTGACGGGGCGGTTGTACTCGACGCCACCCGATCGGGAGAACGATTCGAGTTACGTTCTACCCTCGGGCACGGCCGAGGAGGTGTGCGCGCAACTCGTCGCAGAGTGGTTGGGTGATGGATCGGTCGGAGACGAAGGGACGTACCCGAACGAGTACAATAGCACGTGTAGAGGCTCGGCGGTGGATTCGCGGGTGGATGACGAAACGTGGTGTTGCGATTCGGGAGTGACGCCGTACGACGGGTTTTTAAGCTTTCAAAACGTAGGACGAAGCGCCATCGTCGCCCTCAACGGAATGACGATCGATGGTTGGAACGAGTTGCTCAACCCGCTCTCCTACGCCGTCGGGTATCCGAGTGCCATCATTTGGTTCGCCTTTGTCGTCATCATGGGTGGATTTTTCATGATGGAGCTCTTCACCTCTGTGATTTGCGCCACGCTGACGCAGATTGGATTGAGAGATGGAGAGGAGGAGAAGGGCGACGAAGACGAAGACGAAGACGAAGATGAAGATGAAGATGAAGAAAGCGATGGTGGAGGTATAGCATTAGATTTGGCTCCAGATGGCGGCGATGCAAAGACGTTTGAGTTGCCAAGCGATAGTGGCGCGGCGCGGCGATGGTGTTTCCGCGTTTCGGAAAACGACGGATTCAACAACGCCGTAATCTGCGCAATCTTGCTCAACACCTTGCTCATGATGACGCAACATTACGGCTCGTCAGATACATTTGTCATGACGTCTGACATTCTCGAATACATGTTTTTGACGTTTTTCGCCTTTGAAATGTCGGTGAAGAATATCGGTTACGGCGTTCGAAATTACTGGAAATCAAAGGAAAACATGGTGGATGGGTTCATCGTTTTCACCGGTATCATCAGTGTCGCCGTGGCGAGTCAGGGCGTGAGCGCCTCTTTTATCCGTCTTTTGAGGATATTCCGGGCGTTTAGAACGTTTAGGGTGATTCGAAACAATCACGAGTTTAGGAAAATCATCGCCAGCGCGGCGCTGGGTTTGAATGACATGTGGCCGTTTCTCGTATTGTGGATTTTGTTTCAAGTCATCTTTGGAATTTACGGCTTTCAACTCTTTAGCGGCATGGGTGGTTTGGATGACGAACGATTGACGTTTAGAAACTTTTTGAGAAGCTCTCTGACTTTATTCGTCGTGGCCACTGGCGAGGATTCATTCATCGTCGCGTGGAGCACGATGGACGCAACTGGGAACGAGTACATTGTGTTGTACACGATTGCATGGATATTCGTATCGACCGTTATTCTTTCACTCGTTCTAGGCATCTTGATTGATTCTTGTTCACTCGTGGAGATTGAGCAACAGGCTCTGTTTGAAAAAGAGGCTGAAATTCAGCTTATTAACGCCGCGCTGGAGCGGTTTGAACAGGGAGACAAGACACCAAAGTCGGCCGTGGAGATTGCCAGACGCAAGCTGCAGACTGCAACTTTTGCGATTAAAGCGCTCAACTCGTTAAAGAAGAAACCAGAAGAGGTGAAGAGTAACCAATTCAACGCGAAAGAGCTCGCCGGATTCAATCTTTTCAACGCTCGCGACGAACACAAGATGACTCCACAGCGAGACGAAGAGCAGAGCGAGTCTGAAGAATTCGACGCAAAGGATCGCGACAATCACGTCACGCTTTCTCCGCGTCGAAAGTTGGCCCGCGCGAAAATCCAACGTTTGCAAAAGAAAGCGGCGGAAGATGTCGCCGCTGTGAGGGTGTTTTTGGACTCCATTGCCTTCAAGTATCCGACCTCGGGTAGCGTCATTACGGTGAGCGAGCACGCCCTCGAAGAGGCGCGCTTGCGCCTCGTACCGAAAATTGTCGAATTTCAAAGTCATCGCATATCGAATTTACGCGAGTCGATGCGAAGTATTTCCGGTGGTGGCAAGGGATCTGCGACGGAAGTCAAAGGCGGATTCGCCTCGAGGACCAGTAGCTTTAAAGAGTCATTCAACGAGTCCTTTGGAGGACCTTGGGCGGAAGCGATGAGGAAATCTTTAGTAAAAGGGAAGAGCCAACAAGTGAATGAATCAGGAGTGATCATCACAAAAGACGGAGAGCTGATTCCCGTTTTCGACGAATCAATCCCGATCGAAAAAATCAAATCGAGAATCTTCAACTTTGTCTCGCATCGCATGTTTGAAAACTTTATTCTCCTCTTGATCATCACGGGCAGCGTCATGCTTGCAACAGAGACACACACGTGGCCTGAAGAAGGATCAAGCGTGGAGACGATTTACAGCAACATTGATATTGCCTTTACGAGCATATTCACGCTCGAACTCATTTTGAAGGTTTTTGCGCTCGGGTTGTACGAAAAACCGACGGCGTACATCCGTAGCGCGTTTAACATTCTTGATGGGCTCGTCGTGATCACTTCTTTAGCTTCGCTCGCAATTGGGTCGAGCGGTGGATCTAGCGTCCGGGCGTTGCGTATTATGCGTATCCTCCGCCCGCTGCGGTCGATTCGTCGGTTCCCCGGGCTCAAGTTGGTTGTCAACACGGTGATAGCGGCTGTTCCAGCCGTGGGTTACGTGTGTCTCCTCGGTTTGGCATCCATGTCCATTTTCGCTCTTTTGGGCATGGAACTTTTCATGGGTAAGTTTTGGTCGTGTCGAGTCGTCGAAAATGCGAGCGATTACACCACGCAAGCAACTTGCGAGGCTGCCGGCGGACAGTGGCGCAACTCAAAGTGGCATTTCGACAACTTTGGCGCGGCGCTTCTTTCCACGTTTCTCCTTCACGCCGGGGATGATTGGCAGGAAATCATGTGGGTCGCGATGGACATCACGGGCGAAGGTACCGGGCTTAAAACGGATAATAGCCAAGTCACGGCTATTTATTTCGTAATAACTGTAGCCCTTGGGAACTTTTTTTGGCTCAACTTGCTCGTCACCGCGCTCGTCGACAACTTTAACAAGATGGCTTCTCAAGATAAAATGACTTTTGTCACGCCCGCTCAGCGAAGATGGCAGCAGGCGATTATGCGAGCGAGCACTCGGGACACGGAAGGATGGCGCAAAGTGACTCCACCTCCGGGCGAGAGTCTCTGGTCGCGTGCGCGCTTGATGGCGCATTGGTTGGCGAAGCCAGAAAAGTTTGCAAACTTCATGTTGGTCGTCGTCGTCGCGAACACTATAGAGATGATGGCTCAAACTGCAGACATGACCTCTTCGGAACAAACTATTCACTTCGTGTTCTCGATCATATTCACGATGATTTACACGGTTGAGATGATTTTACTTCTCATGGCCCAGGGTCCGAAGAGATACAGAGAGAACTACTGGAACTGGCTCGACGCGTTCGTCGTCGTCGTGTCCATCGTACAAGCAATCGGACAGAGTGCCGGCGCGTCGGGTGCCATGGACTACCTTCAACTCGTGCGTTTGTTGCGTTTGCTTAAACTCGTCAAGGCGCATCGTGGATTGAGATCGCTGTTCAACACCTTTATCATGAGTCTTCCGGGGGTGGCAAACGTCGCCGCCTTGTCTTCGCTTGCGATTTTCTCATACGCAATAGTCGGCGTATCTCTCTTCGGAGACTACACTGGTCCGTATGAGGGTGGTGTATTGTCCAAATTCTCAAACTTTGAGACTTTCGGCGCCGCTTGTTCCTCCTTATTCGCCGTCTACACGGGCGGCTGGGTAGGAACGTTTGGGGAAATGTATCAAACAGAGGCGTGTTTGCGCACAGAGCCGCCGTTTCTTCCCGAATCCATAATCGACTGCTCCCACAGAGCGGCCGCGATTCCGTACTTTTTGTCCTTTGTGGTCATTTCAATCTTCCTCCTCGGCAATCTTTTCGTCGCCATCATTCTCGAGCGATTCACGGTGTCGTCCGACGAGGAAGGATTATACGACGCCCAGGAAGTGGTTGAGATTATCAAACACACGATTCAACTGCGGAGATTAGCGCTCACCATCAAGACCAAGGTGGTGCAATCGCGACAAGTCGAAGGAGCGTTGCTTGACGCGCCACTGAAAAAGGCATCCACCTTTGCTTGGCTCAAGGGATCGATGTCGCGAAGTGACTCGACAGCCATGTCTCCGTCACCAAGCATGGAGCGTCACGCATACAACGAATTCTCCGCGCCGATTGAATTGGATTCCATGACGTCCGATGACATCACTTCCACGGATATGGATGAAGATCCGGGTGACGATGCTGATTCGCGAGTTAGTAAAGACGATGTCATCGGTTTCGATCAGCAGACTGCGGAACAGTTGGAGGAAGCGCCCGTCGACGTTGCGGTTGAGGTGAGCGAACACGAAGAATCGGAAGACTCAGAGCCAGTGGTGCGGGAAACTCGCGAGTTCCTCACCGGAAACCGATTCCAGGCGTACCGAGCGCAGCCTTCGGCGTCATCGTTGGAGTACGTGACGTCAGACGATGACGATTACGCCTTTAAGAATCGAAGGCGCGTCGCGAACCCGGGGACAAACACGCCCGTCGGCACCATCAGCGAGTACGCCCCGAGCGAGACTGGTCTCTCTGAGACTGAGTCTCGTCACACGGATTGGAGCGAGTACACGCACACGACTGTAGACGACGTTTCGGCGCACGACGATCGAGCGCCATCGCACGGGTCCGGGTACAGGTTCGGCGGCAGCGGCGGGGAGAGCTATCGATATCGAGCGTACGAGCAGCAACGAAACGACTTTTTATATGATTACAGAGAGGATGACAGAACCAGAGAGCGAGCGTCGTCTTTGCTCGGAAGCGACGATGGCGCCACGGGTAGACTCACGGATGAGTCTTCGGAGAGCGAAGATGCCGAGTTCGCGGATATTTCGCTTCGTCTTTAATACTTTTACTACTTAGAATAGACGTGCGCGAGCACACATGTGTAATTTACTGATATACGGGTCTGTAGCACAACAAAACTTGAAGAACTAGCTCTTTATGAACTCTAGGCGCTATTCGGACAACTCATCGCTAGGAATATGCGATTTCACCTCGACTTGAGGCGTCTCTGTCATCCGTTTTTGCGTAGCCACCTGGCCAGCGTCGGCTCGCTCCAAATTCCTATCGTTGAATGAGCTCTTAAGCTTCTTCGCCTTTGCCCGATCTGCCGCTTCCGACATGGCGGTATTGAACGAGTCACGAACGCCTCTACTGACGTCCGATTCCGGCGCTGGGCGCTTCTTCGATCGCTGTCCAACGCGCGTGGGATCCAGCTGTTCCTCGGCAGCGATGGATGCCGCCATGCCCGCGTCGAACTGATTCCGAAGACTTCGTTCGCCTTGAAGTACATCACGAATCCAGTTTCGCATCGTGTTCTCCTCTCGCTCCTGCCTCGCAATGTGCGTGTAGACGTGTTTGCGCTTGAACGCCTCGCTCTTGTCTCCGTGTTTGGCGAGTTCAAACTTTTCGTGCACCGAGCCAAATCTGTTATTGTACGCACCGTACACGCACTCGCACAAGAACAACCCGAGTTCTGGTGCCATGGGCGTCGGCGCGAACTGATGCGTGAGCAGCGCAAACTTTTGATCGTTTTCGGATATTTCACCGCGAACGACGGCCAGCATGGTGCCGATGAGCTTGCGAATTTGATGAAGCATAAAGGATTGCCCGAGCACGACGCAACGAACGAATCGCTCGCCATCCACCTCAAACGGCTCGGAGCAATCAAAGCTAATAATGTATCTCTTCGCCTGAGGGTCTGTCGGTCGCACCTTGACGGTGAAATTGTGAAAATTGTGCGTTCCGCAGTAATTTCCGAGAACTCTATTCACCTTTTGGCGAATTTCCTCTGTAAACTCAAACCCATCTTCGGGCGAGCCGTTTGGATTGAACGCCCACGTCGGAATTACGTACTCGTACCGTCTCTTATCGCACATCGTCTTTGCGTTGAACCCATTCGTCACCCGATCGATCCCAAAAACCTCAAATTTATCGGGAAGCGCCTCGTTGATGCGTTCGAGCATCCCCGGCGGTTCGAGCACCATTTTCAACGCGATGACTTGACCGACTGCGGAGACGCCCTTGTCCGTCCTCGCCGCTCGCGTCCACTGCACCTTTGAAAAATCACCCGCGTTTGCATCCGAAATCCCGCCCGCGCGCGCGATTGCCGCTTCCAATTCACCTTCAATCGTCCGAACTCCCGGATTTCGTTGCATCCCGGCGTATCCCGCGCCGACGTACGCAAACGTCAACGCAACTTTGCGCTTTTTGTGTGGATTCGTCGGCGCGCGTTTCGACGGGTCCTCCTCATCCGTCGCCCCCGTCGCTCGTCCCTCGCCCGCCGTCGCGTCGGGCGGGACTTTATCCGTTTCACTCTCCGTCGCGGTCGGTTTCACGGCGTCGTCCGCGACGACCGGTGCGGGTTCATCCTTCTCGACGAGCACCGCCGCCGGCTCTTCACTCGACATTGATTTCGTCGTCGACGCGTCCGCGTCCGTCTCTATCGCGCGCCTCGAAACGAACGAGCGTTCGAGTGGGTTTCGTTTAAAACGCCGTCGCGCGTTCCTTCGTTCGTTCACTCGTCCGACGTCGAGCTGTGGCGCGAGAGCGCAATTCGCTTGACGTCACTCATCGTCGGTGCACTTTTTCGTCGTTTGCGATGCCTCGTGGTCGTCGTCATGATAGACGCGAGCCGTCGGCGCCGATGCGAATCGTCGTCATCGGTGGTGGCGCCGCAGGGTGCGCCGCGGCGTGGTCTCTCTCCAGACCGTCGTCGACGGACGCGGCGACGACGTCCAAGGGAGCGGAAGAGACGCGGGTCGTTGAACTCATCGAATCCGCAAACGTTCTCGGCGGTGTCGCGACGACGGAAACCATCGGAAACGACGACGACGGCGGGACGACGACGATTAATGATGGGGTTCAAGGCGGAGCGACATCGTACCGGAACGCCATGTCGCTCATGCGCGCGTGCGGGGCGGGAGAACCGCACTGGGTGGACGTGCGAGTGAGTTTCGGCAAGGGCGAGACGCACTGGAGAAACCACGGTGAACCGACGGCGCTCGTGCGAGAGCTCGCGGATGACATTGCGAAGTTTAAAAAGACGCTGCGGACGATTAAGCGATTCGAACCGTTGTACGCGTTCGTGAGCGTGGAGAGAGCGCTGAGATGGCACGGGCACTCAAAGGCGTTTAGAGATAGAATGGTGTACGCGACAACGGCGCTCTTCTTTGGAACGGGTAATTGCACCAAGGATGTGAGCAGCATCGTCCTGGCGAGGGTTTTTAACGATGATCGATTGAGGTTGTACGATTACGATCCGGTGAGGTTTATGAGCGAGGCGCCAAAGATGTTTGCGTTTCCAAAATTTCGAGACTTGTACGGAAAAGTGGGCGAAACGATTCGAGAAAACGGCGGTCGGGTGACGCTGAACGCGCGGGTGATCAAGGTGGAGCGAACAAAGAGCGTCGTGAGGGTACACGTGGAGATGCCAGATAAATCGATCGAGATACGAGAGTGCGACAAGGTTGTGTTTGCGTGCAACACAGAGCAGGCCAAGTCGATGCTCGACGCCGGAACCGGCGCGTCGATGATGGAGAAGAAAATTTTCAAGAATATAGTCTACTACGACGACGTCTCGATCACGCATTCGGATGAGGAGTACATGAAGAAACACTACGAGGTGGCCCAGGACGTTAGGGACATGTATTTTATCAAATCTTACCGAGACGATCCATCTCTGTGCGAGATGAGCTTCGACCTGACGGCATACCAACCGTTCGCTCGCGGGGCGAACGACGAACGAGTCTACCAATCAATCTTTTTGAACAAGGGTAAGGATGAATCCAGGTGGACCCGAGACGAAATCGATCCCGAGCGCGTGCTCCTCGTCAAGTGGTGGCGTCAATTTGGACACACCGTCAGACATTTCACCAAAGCGGTGCCGTTTTGGAGATTTGTCCAAAATAAGCGCAAGACGTTGTACGCCGGATCTTACACCATGGTGAACACGCACGAGATTGCAATCATTTCAGGTTTGGCTGCCGCATATCGCTGCGGCGCGGAGTACCCTTTCCCAGATGACGCGCTCGCCGCGTTTCAGTTTGATTTGTACCTTCGCGTCATCCACGGCGTCAAGTATTAAGTACTGAACGCCGCGCGTTCATCCTACCGATCGATCGATCGATCGATCGATCGATCATTCATTCTACTCTGTCGGATTTATTTTAGAAGCACTGTCAACACGACACCCATTCATTTTCATTCGCGACGACGACCCAGACTCGACTCGACTCGCGTTGAGACCAGCTCGGAACCTCACACACCGACGCTTCGCCCGACACCCACGAACATGCACGTCGCCGTCTGCGCACCCACTCGCGTCGCGCGCACCGACGCGAAAATGTCCACGAAACGCCGCGCGCACCGAGTCTCCACGACCGCGATGCGTCCGCGTCACGACGACGCCGAGTCTGAACAATCCGCGACCGCTGCTGCGTCATCAAAACTCTTGATTTCTCTCGCGCTCTCCGCCGCGCTGACCCTCAGTCCGACCGCCGCGATCGCCATTCCACAAACCTCCGAGTGCGCGACGAACTCGTGCGATGGGAACGATTACTCGGGGAAAAAATTCGCCGGCACCGGGGCGTTCTTCACCAAGGGGTCTCTCAAACGCGCCAACTTTAACGGCGCCGACTTGACGGGTATCACGCTTTTCGGCGCCGATCTCTCCGGGGCGACGTTTGTGAATGCGAATTTAACCAACGCAAATCTCGGGCAGGCGAATCTCACCGGCGCGGATCTCACCGGGGCGAATCTGAGCGGGGCAATCGTGAGCTCTGCGCAGTTGGAGGACGTGAAAATTGCGGATAGCGACTGGAGCGACGTCATCGTACGCAAGGATGTGCAGCAATCTTTGTGCAAAGTTGCGGATGGGATGAACCCGGAGACTGGGAACCCGACAGCGATGAGTTTAATGTGTTAGTGAGTGCAAGCGTTGTAAATGAGTGAATGTACGCAAATTTATATTAAACACGACGACGACAAAGGACGTTTTGCTTCGTTTGCGCGATTTCATGCACCCGCGTGCGTAAGGATCGGAGTACTAGCACCATACGAGTCATCAAAACCGAAGCATCAGAAGACCGTCGTGAAACAATGGTATTTCGTCATCTCCTGTAAGCACAGAGTGTGATTTGCGCGAAACGAAACGCGCATCCTCCACGTCGTCTAAGCAACTATGGAAACCTATCAACCTATTCATGAATACAGCGGCCTACCCAACGAAATGGAGACGAGGATCAAAGTCAGTGTACGTCGTCGTTTGCGAAAGAAAAACGAAACAGTCGTGCTGTGGGTATTGTTTGTGGTCGCCGCGCAAGCCTCAGACAGCGGCCTAACCGCATGTTTTGTGCCAAGCCGAGAACAAGTTCTCATGCGCTGCTCGCTGGGGAAGGTTCGCCTGGAAATCCAGATTCCCCAACAGCGCACTGCGCTACACACGAAATCGCTGCATCATCGGCTATCGATCGACATTGGATTGGTTTTGATTGCTCAGAGAAAGGAGAAGTCGTTTTTTGTACAGATGTTGAGCGCACAGGCACAAGTACCTACTAACAAACAGCCTCTGATGGTGTAATCATAGCAATCGCTCCGAATGTCTGCGACGGAACCCGAACAAGAGAAAAAAAGCGCGAGGCGTAGACGACGCGACGCACCTAAACTAACAATCTAGATACATGCGTCGATCGAATCGAGCCAAATCTGAACGACTGCGAGATGGAAAATGTGGTGAGTACACGAAGGATTGCGCTTTGGTTGGAACCAAAGCAAAAAAAAGCTGAAAGAAAAATGGTGCGGTGGAAAAGAAACTCGACTTTGCATATGTAAGCCCGGTTTCCACGAGCAAGCAGCACTGGGGTCAAGGTAGTAAGTCTCATCCCCGCGACCGCTCAGAATTGCGAGCTCTTTCTTTTACGGACTGATTAACGCCGATCCATGGATGGAGTCCATGCCCAGCTGCCTGAAGTAACAGCCCGCAAGAAAGACATCGGCTCACTCGCGCGCGCTTACTGGCGGGTAAGCGCGGCTAAGCGACGACGCGAAATGGTCTTTCATGCAACGAGTGAAAAAGAAAACAAAGAAGAGCGGCGAACGCTCTTCGGCTGTGTGTGGATGTCTGGCCTCAATGTATTCACCAGCGGTAAGCGGCTGGTAAACATAGCGAGAGGCCAGTTGCACGACCGAACCCGAAGCTTCGATTCAACGGGCCGACCTATCGCTGTAGCTTCTAGGGAACGGGGCGGCGAAACACTGACAAAGCTAAGTGCCCAACTAAGCGAAGCAACCACGACACAGCGAACGAATGCATCAATTCAGCAAGGCAATGACGACGACAACGCAATGGATGGATCGGTAATGGGTTGTCACACCCGATGTTTTTTGCCTCATCGGAGCACTCGAAAACACGGACCATCAATTTCTTCATCTCCGCCGCGTCCAGCGTAAGTCATCGTCCTCGCCCGGAAGAGAGAACAAACGTCTACCGCAAAGAAAAGAAACAACAGTCGAACCAAACAAATGTAATCATCGTAAACGGATCAGCTAATACTGGCATGTATAGCCGGTGGCACCGGCCTTCTATAATAGTTTCATCTTCGATCAATTGGGGAAAGAGAAGTCCTCATTTCCGTAACGATTAATTACGTTTGATTCGCCGTTCGGCGAAGAAGATGAGAGGCTGAAATCGACGCTTTGCGCACGCACCATCGAGACGACGCGCGAATTTTTAACCCTGCAAGTTGAGAACCATCAACTATCGTCAGTTTCTACGCGCATCGGTACCTCGGAAAGAGGAAAGGCGTTTTATCCTTCCCATCCATACATCCATCCGCGTCGTCCATCCATCCGTCTCTTGTGTCGATTTCCGTTTCGCTCAGACTAAAAGTCGTGTAGTTTGGAACAATATTTCTTCAAGGCCGAGGCTCAAAGCGAGCTGGGTTAAAGCGTTCGATCTTCCTCGCGAACCATCGACACACGGACGACGCGCCCATCTTCCCATTCACAAATCCCCTCTTCTAAATCCGCATCCCTCCCGGTCGCGCATCACTCACACGCGAACGGAGCGTCGCGCGAAAGAGTAGGTTCACTCTAGAAAAAAGAGCAACGAGAGAAAAAACACCCCGCGGGAGCGGTCCGATCATGCGTGCATGACTGTGTATGTATGACCAATCAACACCGACGCCGAAACGTCCTTCTGACTGGGGCGGCATGTGCGTGTCGTCACGCCGCTCGACGTCGGGGGCGGGCGGGGCGCGGGTTTCGAATCGATCCTCGATCGCTCATCCTCAATCCAGGCGGCTGACTGAACTGACTGATTCGACGGGCAAACTTTACGACACTCGCGACGACGCGCACCTCATCACAGACCGGTTAAAACGCGCGAATTCCATCGAGGGGTTTTCAACGCATCGTTTCGCGTCCTCGGCCGTCGTCGCGCGACGTCGCGCGACGGGGTGTTCGCGCGAGGGCGACTGAGGTCGGGACGGAAAGGGCGGCGCAGATTCGACCGCAGACGCAGTTCGCAAAGCTCAACTTTTAGTTCGGTATACATTTTCTATATTTGACAGATCTGTGTATCTCTTAACTATACAATGCCCAAATGTCCGATTATTTTGCTCTGAGAGTTTTTGACTCGCGCGCGCTCGAACCGACGCCGTCCTCAGACGACGACGGACGACGACGGAGGGGCGGATGTCGTTCTCGGCGAGACACGCCGCGAAACGCGGATCGAACTTTGCCATCGCCGGGGCGTTGTTAACCTTTTGTGGAGGCGCGTATTGGTACACGATGACAAAGGTGCGCAAGGATGAGATGGATGCGGCGATCGAGAGGCGCGAGCAGCAGCAAGAGAAGCAGCGCGGGCGATGAGCGTGACGCGGCGGGCGCGGAGAGAGGACGATGACGGTCGTTTTGGTTTCGTGTAGTTTAACGGCGATGATGAACGCCTTGTAACAATGATTTTAAAGAATGAATGCGCATGATTGAGTGAAGTGACTGCGCGCCTTCAAGTTCGCGCGAACGAACGAACGGACGAACCAGTGTTGTTAAATGTGTCGACTTGGACTACAAACAATTATGCTTAAGCTAAGACGCCCTCCTACTAAAATCGCTCCCCACGAGAATTAAAAACAGTTTATTTCGAATACATTTAATCCTCTCTCTCCTTCATCTTGAGCACGATGCTGCACGTGCGCTTTCTGATGGAAAACGGGCGACCCTGCGCGCGCGGGGTGAAACGCTTCATCGTCGCACCACCATCCGCGTAGCACTCCGAAACGTACAATTTCGCCTTGTTCATGCCCAAGTTGTTCTTCGCGTTGGACGCGGCGGAGAACAAAGCGGAAAGAATCGGTTCGCAAGAGCGGTACGGCATGAATTCGAGCATGATGAGGCACTCCTCGTAGCTCTTGCCTCGAATGACGTCCAACACTCTGCGCACCTTGGACGCCGACATGCGCACGCCCCGAAGGTAGCACACCGCTTCCTTTTCTTCGGTTTCGACCTGGGGAATCGCGTAAAATCGTTCACGGGCGGTGTTTCAACGTCAGTCGCGCGTTCTCAATCGAAACCTAAACTCTCTCGCCCAACCATCCCAGCGGCAGGGCTTGCGTCACCCACCCTCGGATAAACCCTCTTCTCGTCGCATCGACGTCACGACACCCTCATCGACGCCGCGAACGCGCGCGCGAACGACGATCGAGCGAACCGATCGACGGTGGAATAAACGCAACGCCCCGCCTCGACATCGCCCGCGTCGTCATCGCGTCGTCGCGTCGTCGCGTTTCACTCGACGATTCGTCCATCCGTCCCACCAGGGTTCGTTCACCCGACCACCCCACGCGCGCGCGGGCGTCGACATTCCGACGTCGCCGTCGACGCGACGATCCCACGAACGCATCGATCGCGCGAAAAAAATAAAATCCATCGTCACCACCCCCCGTCGCGACCCCCGTCGCCGTCGTCCCGCGAACGCGAACGTCAAATCACACGCACCTCCGTCGCCGCCGCGCGAACCACGGTCGCCGCCGCGCGAACCGCGGTCGCGGTCCCGCGCGCGCGCCCGAGCGCGAGCTCGCGTCGTCCCGCGGACGTGAACGTCGCCGACCGCGCCGTCGGACGCGCGCACGCCGCCGGCACCGTCGCCGCGCGTCGCGTCGTCGCCGTCATCGTCGGCGTCGCCGTCACCGCCGTCATCGTCATCGTCGTCGCGAACATGATGTGTGGCACGTTCGATCGAGTGCGCGTCGCTCTGCCGGCTGCCCCGTCCCGGTCGTCCCGCTCGGTGTCCCGCCCGTCCCGGTCGGTGTCCCGCTCGGTGTCCCGCTCGCGACGAGTCGAGATTCGAAGACACACACGAAAACGAAAACACGAAAAAAACGAATGCGCTGCGCGTCCCGGTCAAAACGACGCGAGTCGTGACTCGTCGAAATACCACCCAAAAACGTGTCCCGCTGTCCCGGTGTCCCACGTGTCCCGGTGGTGTTCGTCGCAAAGGGACGGAAAAAGGGAAAAAAAACGAGCGAGGGGGCTTGCGTCGCGATGGTGTCTTTCTTTTATCGCGGTGGTTTGTGTTTGTGATACCATCTAGGTTTATCAATTACTATAATACGTATAATATCGGTAGTACCCGAATAAAAGGGACACGCGCACACGGTTCCGCGTGTCCGAGTTTTGTCCGTTTCGAACGCGCGCGCTCGAGGTCGTTGGAGGAACTGAATTAATGAAGACGAAGTTGAGCGATTGGTGTCGTCGTCGTCGTCAGACGAGTCACGCGCGAGAGTCGGGCGCACACGACGCGATCGACGATCGACGATGGTGATGACGATGATGATGCGGGCGACGCCGGTGACGGCGAAGACGGCGATGAAGAC
>Ga0181592_10002437_pt1 | contig 15315 bp, 22 predicted proteins | sample 071ome_20_FD_133755 | JGI IMG/M metagenome (GOLD analysis project Ga0181592, IMG submission 133755) | Coastal salt marsh microbial communities from the Groves Creek Marsh, Skidaway Island, Georgia - 071412BT metaG (megahit assembly) | ecosystem: Environmental > Aquatic > Marine > Intertidal...
ATAGAATTATCTTTCCTCATTCTCTCTTCGTCAAATGCCTCACCATTCTTTTTAAGAATATCAATAAGGTCTTCTACCAGGTTTTCCATTCTACCAAACTGAACATCAGGATACTTATCGGTATAATGTTTATAGTAATCATACACATAGTCAGTACCGCTTAAAATATTCTCCACGAATCTATTGTAATCAGAATTACCACACTCTTTCTCAAGTCTAATGTAATTTTGCCAATTCCATTGCCGACCATACTTATTTGCCTTTACTTTTGATCTGTGCTTCCAGAGGCTGTATGCGAAGGTAGCGGGATGTCTGATAAAAACAAAGACTTGTTTGTCGGTGTCGGGTGTCTTATGTGCATCATATATACGATCACCAACGATAGAGTGCCCATCAACATACCTAATAAGTAAATCAGTTACTTTTCTACCACCACATTTTGGAATGTGAATAAACATAGAATTCTTCAATTCAATGGCCATTTGATAGTTTCTCCATTATTTAAATTAATTGTTTTAGATGATTCCACGGAGCTCCTCTCTGAATTTCTTCCAAATTCCATTGAGCATAAGATAAGTCATGTGCCCACTGATCCCGGTAAGCTGATAAAAATGGATGATTAATTGATTTTCTTGTTATAGCATGTTCGGTTATACTATAGACAAAACTTGCTGGACTCATCGCGATTGTTGGAGTTCCAGATAAAACGCTTTCAACTCCAAGTCCGCTACTGTAAGTTATAATCAAATTCGATTGATTAATTGTTGTTTGCAAATTTTCTTTTGTGCCTTCTTGTAAATAAATGTTATCAATTTCTTTTATAAAATTTAAATCAAAGGATCTTGGTAGTTGCGGAGTTCTTAATATGATATCTCTTTTAGTATATTTTCTGACATCAATACAAGTTTGTTTTGCCCATTTACTTATATCGTTTCCTTGCAGAGAAGCATCTCCGGGTAACTGTAATACAACGAGAACTGGTCCATCATTTTCTTTCCAATCTTCAATACTCAAATTGAATTCTTTTGATATTTTTTTCCATCGATCTGATGGCATATTTTTATTGTTGAAATTACCGGTATTATATAAAAATCCGTTTAACCCGATTCGATACCAATCATCTTGCATAATGTCACTTACTGGTCCTCGGCCGAGTATTGGAGTTTCTAGTACAATAAAATTTTTTACTTTATTTACAATTTCTGTTTTAATTGTATGCCAGGTTGTATTTCTTGATTTCCACGAACCAAAAAATATTGCACAATCGCACTCTTCATACTGATATGATTCAGAAACAATACATTCATCTCCCGATTGACGAATGCCTTCTGCAAATAAATGTAATGCTTCTTTAAATCGATTATCGTTTGCAGAATTTAAAAATATAACTGTTTTCATTAGACCTTCCAATAAGGATGATCGTGATTGCTTTCTTCTTTTTTGGATCTACCGACATCTTTTCTCGGACCTTTCATATGGTCCATATATTTTCCTAATTCAGAATTAATGAATACATGATCGTACCAGGAACTATTCGTAGGAGAAAGATTTAAACATTTATTTTCTTGGGGATCAATAGACTTTCTGGCTACATCAAAGGGCATACAATCATGCCATTGGGGTAACGTAAATATTGCATCAGAAGAATAATAATATCCGTAAGAGTATAGGAATCTCCAAAGTTCATCTGATTGACGCGATATATTGAAACAAATAAATCCTGTTTCTGTATATGAATGTTTTCTTCCCAAATAACTTAATGGCATATCAGGATTATAATTATCAGTAATCAATTTAAAAAAATGATTATCAATTTTTGTATGTGTTACACTGTCAGCATCAAGCCAAATTAAATAAAAATTTCGATTAAATTTACGCTTTTGTAAAATTGCATTTTCTAAACAGTCTATTATACTAAATGCTTTTGGTGCAAATCTTATGGCGCCATGTTCTAAACTATTCGTTTTTTGATGTGGTTTGTCAATGTTTCTGGCAACGAAAGAATCATATGTGTTTGGTATTGCACGAATTGTTCCGTTTCTTTTGTTCGATAACACAGGGCCACAATATTCACCCAACTTTTCTTGATCTTGGTTTTCAGTATATATTTGTAAAGTTACATTTTGAGGCCAATATTCATCAAACGATTCAACAAATTTATTACCAGTTCTATGGTAATAATCTAAAGACATACTAGTAATTACCTCAAAATCACAATTCATATTATTTACTCCACTGATTACGATATCTGTCATAATTTGCTTGAGATTCTTTGGAGTATTCACCAAACATATTTTCTGGTATATAATCTTCGACCTTGTATCCACTATCAAGAGCTTCTTTGTAATACTGTTCGAACAAATCGACTAAATCTTTTCTCCAATGTTCTCTTATGTTACCATCAAACCAATGATGTTGATTATTTTCAGACAAACGTGGCATAGCATATTTCAGATGCATTTGCGTAGACATATCGGAATAGTGAAGTATATCGATCTCATCAATGGGTAGATTTTCGCCGTCAATACAATTCCAGTTGCCTTCGAACGGTTGTACGATATTCTGATTACTAGCAAACAACGCCATCATCCTTTGATGTGATTGCGGTAATTGTTTCATTCTGTTTAAAGGAAAAATGTATTCGCCGGCCGTTTCATTATTCCATTTGCATACACAATACCGCCAACCTTCACCACCTTTAGAACCCTTTGCCAAAACAACTTTACCTGGCTGAAACTCTTGATCCCACAATTCACCGATATCTGACAATATAATCATGTCAGAATCCATGTAAATTCCTTGACCTTTAAACCCCATGTGTTCGGGTATTGTCCAACGAAAGCCGCTGAATGGTGTTGCCCAAGTTTGAGTGTTCCAGTTAGACCACGTTTCATCACTACCAAGCATCATATGTGTGATGTTTACTTCTCTGTCAGTATGCTTTTTCATACTGTACTCTAAAACCATCAAAGACTCGGCATCTTCTCCATTTGCCGAGCATCCTACAAAAACTTCAATCATTTTTTTATCCTAAAAATTTAGCATTTCCCCAAGCAACCCGTCTTGCTTCGATAATGTGGTCGGGAGGCTTATGCCACTTGCCATTAATATTCTCATTATAATAATCATCTTGTTCTAAAACATTATGTAGAAATTGTTCTTTCACTTCAGTATAGTTTACATCACCTTTTGTTTTGTGTAAAGACAAAATTTGACGTTTAAAGTGTTCTTTTCCTATTTTTTCAATATCATTCTTGAGAACTTCATTGGAACCATAGTAAACTTTCCAGTTGGATGGTTTAGTCACTCTGCGTTTTTTACCTGGTGGTTTTCTGACCTGATAAAAATATTTTCTACCAATGTATTTCTTGAGGTTGGTCAGATTGGTTATCATGTAAACAAAACCATAATAATCACCTATATGATCATCAACAAACACTGTTCCTTCAAATGTCCACGGGTTGTCATAATCAGACATAAAATACTCCATTTTTGTAACGAAGTATTTATGTGTTTTTTCTACCCGTTCAATACCTGAAGTTTTCTTTCATACATTTGTTCTGCCAACTCATATACATCTTTATCAGTAACATAACCTCTGTCAACGAACTCCTGTGCTTGATTTACCCAGTGCATTCTATCGGTTGCTGACAGTTCGTAAAATGTTGGTTTTTTATTTTCAGTCTTCAAAATCCAATTCCTCCAAATTATCAATATCTCCACGACAAAAAGGACAATAAATTGGTTCGTCCGTATTGTCCAATTTATCATACCTTATTGTATACTCAGCACCGCAAGAACTACATTCGATTGTATTTGTCATGATTGTAATCCTCGCTTCTAAATTTCACATACGCCGGCAACACACGCGAGCTCGCGCATACCCACCGTGTTGTCTTCGAACTCTTTGTAATCAGTAAAACTAATATCATGTGGCATTTTTTCTGAGAGTTCTTTGAATACTGTTTCATCGATTTCTTGATATGGTGCTTGTTTGTAAATTCCGCCCGAATAAGGTAGAAAAGATACGCCAGAGAGAATATCAAAATTTGTATACACCCAAGCGCCTACTTCCATCCATTCGTGATCTCGTATATAAACAGTGATCGATGGTTTATGTTCACACCAATCTTGAGCAAACATTTTCCAATGTTCAAGTTGTTCTATTGCTGTTTTGTCATTTCTAAAAACGGCATCGTGTGGTCCTTGTTGAGGAAAAGAAAATACCCAATTTTGATTATTAAACAAATCTTCTTCAGCAGGAAACCCTCTTTCAATCATCCAATCAGCGAGTGGATCTTTTTTGTCTTGTCTTACAGTACGTATATAATATTCAGAGTAACGAGGATGAATACCTGAAGCACTGTTTGTAAGTTGAGAAACCGTTCCTGATGGTTTCACGCATGTAATAGCCGCAGATTGTTCAATTCCTAGCATCGCAGCATATTTTTTATTTGTTTCGACTGCCGTTGTTCTCATTTTTGGAAGCCATGTCTTCGATTGTACACTGGCTTGACTCAATGTTTTATGGTCCATAATTCCTGTCAAAGAAACACCTAACAATCTTTCTTCTTCCGTGTTGTGTTTCCACGTTGAAGTAAGATAACGGAAATCGGTAAGTGTTGCCTGTAGAGTTCCTAGAATAGTGGCAAGTTCAATCTTTTTATTGATTGTTTCAAAAGTATCTTTATTTCTTATAACAACTTCTGTCAAATTACAGAATTGTTTTGATCGTAGTACAATTTCAGAACAGGGGTTTGTTCCAAACTCATAATCTAAATCTCTTCTTTCCGGTGAAAGTTTTTTTGCGGCTTCTCTATTAAAGATACCTCGTTCTCCTGTACCAGATTCATGAAGCGTTGCCCATTCACGCATAAAAATACCAACATCAGGACGTTCGGTATAACTAGTAGAAATATTAGCTAATTGTCTTTGTGGTTCTAAATCCCAGAAATTACCAACTTTAGCTCTTTGCATTCTTTCATCTGTAAGATTTGACAACGACAAAAGCGCAGACCTACGGACACCACCACAAACGACAATATCCGCAACTTTACAAATAAGGTCATGACATTCAAGAGAATTGAGTTTTCTTCCCAATCCTTCAGTAGGAGAACCGTTGTTAACTCCGGGAATGAACTTACTTACCGTAAATCTAAAAAGATCGTCAAGAGGATCAGGTCCAGAACTTCTGCCACCAAAAGTTTTAAGTCTAGTACCAGCAGGTCTAACTCTGGACAAATCCCATTTTGGCAAGTCTCCCGAATATAACATTGCAATCAACTGACGATATGCTGATGCCCAACCAATCTTGGAATCACTCACTACAATAGTTGTATCAGAAGGATGAATCTCATGAGGAACTTCTGGTAGTTTATTAATAAACTGTCTCTCAACAGAAAATCCAACACCAGTACCACACATCAAAATGTATAGAATTTCATCAAATACTCTTTGATGATCTACGGCTACATATGCACAATTATATCCAGCAACGTTATCACGGTCTAATGCTTTTCCGGCAGTCATCAGAGCTCTCATTGAAGGCATTACATCATGGTTGTGAATTGCATCCCTAAGTTCTTGCCAAGGAATCTTCTTTTTTGGATTTCTCTGTTTAAAAAAATCAATATAACGGTCTACAGTTTCATCCCACGTTTCTCTTCTTTCTTCTTCTGGAAGAAATCTTGCGTACCTAGAAATATGAATAAATTGTCTATATTGATCCACGGAGAGCTCCTTATATTGTAGTTTTTTTCCAGTCGGTGAACTTTAATTGCAAAGGAAGATCACTGAATGTGTTTTGATTTATAATACTATGAATTTCAATACCACTTAAAATCATGTCATTTATATCTTTTTCTTTAATGTAATCTGGCCAGATTACCATCTTACATCCGGCGTCAATTGTTTTTTTCATTATCTTCAATAATTCAACATTTCTTGGTTGATTATCAAAAATAAAAATAAGTTTTTCTTTTGGTAAAATCTCTGAAACTTTTTTCAAATCTGCGCCGGCTGCGGCCACAGAATTATTTAGAAACATACTATCTATTGGTCCTTCAACAACGTGAATATCTTGATTTTTATTGACATTGTTTAGATTATATATTAAAGGAAAATCTTCTTCGATTCTGATGGTCAGATATCTCAAAGAAGAATTTTCTAGTGTTCTACAAGTAACTCCAATCAAATTGGATTTTTCATCGTAAAAAGGAATTACAAGTCTTCTTTCAGAATGTTTTATATTCAATTTTTGATTGGTAAGTTTTTGTAATTTTTTTGTATCGTTACAGTAGTATAAGTCTTTCCATCTGTTTACAGGAATTTTTCTTTTCTTCAAGTATTTTTCTGCAATTGTACCATAAACCGAATCGAAAACTTCGTCCAATTTAGATTTTTTAAACGTAGGTATACTTGACGAAAATACATTTTCTTTCAATTCAGTTTCGACTGTTGAAAAATTCTTTTTATCTTTAAAGTCTTCAACGCGATATTCTTGTAAAAGAATAGGATCGATCTTTTCTATAAACTTTGACAGAGAGGAGGAAAAATCACAATTAAAACATTTATAGAATACTGTTCCTTTATGTTCGAACAACCATCCCCGAGCTTTCCATTCGCTGATTTTTGAGTCACCGCAAATAGGACAACGCATGTTGGCCCGATACGGACTATTTCTTTTTACTTTAAATAGATCCAGCCTCGGGCCAACTAAATTTGCATATTTGATATCAATCCATAAACTCATTGCGACATTATACAGTATTCAGGTCATATTTTAAAGTATTTTAAAGCAATCCTTCAAAAGAAATAAATCTATACAGTACTGCAACGGTAGATACTGCACCGAGTACATACCATCGCCATCTTTCTAAACCAGCAAGTCTTGCAGACATCTCTTGATGATCGATATCATCTTTTTGTCTCATGTCTTTTATTTCAGTCATTATTTCATCGCGTATGTGATAAACCTTTTTATTCAAATCTTCTGATTGAGCTTGTGCCTCTTTTCTTCTACTCTCTATAAGGTCAAAAAGTTCTCGGTGAAGATCGTCATGTTGTTTAAGTTTCTGTTCATGCAATTCCACCATTCTGTTCATTAAACTAGAACAAGTGGTTAATTTATCAACTGCGGTGTCTAGTTTATCAAAAACATAGTCTATTTTTTCTATATCTTTTTCTAAAATTTGTATTTGTTTTTCTAACTCTGACACTAGAAATTCTCCTTAGTTAAGTCTTCCGTTCTAGGTGGTTCACCTGTCTCATGGACTATCACTAATCTAGAATCACTTTTTTTATCTAGTTCGGATAAGTTTATTTTTTCTTGTTTATGTGTTGTTCCAGAATTTACATACAAACCAAACCAAGCTGCTCCGGCGCCAACAATTACAGAAACAAACATTGATTGAGCGTTATTAGGTTCCGGCAATGCCATGAACCACTCTATTGTTCTATAGAATGCTACGCCATACAATGTAATCAACATTCGTGGCCAGATACGCCATTTGTCGATGTTTTCGGGAGTGAAAAATCTAGCCATAGTACTGTTTTTTTTGTTATTCTTGTAGTACTATTTATTTTGTTTGAATATTCTTAGACTCACCTATTGCGTTTTCATAATAAATTATTATTTCTTTTTGCTCTTTGATGTAGCGAAATAATTCAGCAGTATTTATTGCAAGTTTTTCATAATCTTTCACAGATATAGCTACAAATGTAAGTTGACCAAATTCGTTTGTGAAGTCTTGTATGAATTGTTGTAGATTGTCTTCGGTGACAACATGAAATTTCATTTTCTGCAAGTCAACCTTTTCAGGTCTTGCTGCGAGGGCAATTGTATTGTCTGGTATAACTTTTGTTTCGATGGGTCTAGGTTTACTAAAAACACTACATCCCGTTATCAGAAGTATACTCAGTAATATCGTCAATGACTTTATCACTTGCATTTTGTATCCTTTTTTCTATTAGTCCTGGCTTCCTTCTCGCAAGATTGGTCAGGTCGTGTTCAAGAAGCGTTTTCTTTATTGATTCGACATTATCATCGGTAGATTGCAATTTATATTGTAATCTCTCAACCAGTTCATTATTTTTTTCAATTCGGGCGGACATATCTAAAATAGTTTCAACGTTTTGTTCGTTTGCAAATTCTAATTGAGCATTTTCTTGTTCAAGTATTTTCAATCTTTTTTGACTGTCCGTGTAGTACCAATATCCTAGACCTATTGCTGATGCAACAACACCAACAAATAAAATTGCAGCATATATTTTTATTGTTGATAAGGTAAACATTAGTCTTCTACCCAAGTTAGAACTACACTACCATCATTAATGTTTGATGTTGAAAAAAATGAAATGCCTAAAGTGTTGTTAGGTGGAATGACAATATTCAGGTGATCAAGATCAACTGTTTGAAAAACATCGGCACCAATTACAAGACCAGTTAAAGGAACAGAATTTGCATGTGTAATTGTCGTTGTGGTTGTTCCATAAAATATTGTAGAGTTCGTGTTGCTGAGTTTTGTAAAGTCTATGTCTGCAGCATATGTGGGATTGAAATAAAGATATGCTTGCACTGGTGTACCTGATGCTGAACCGCCGCCTAGACTAATTTGTTTTAAAATAACTTCTTTAGTATTAATTTTATCGTTATACACCAGTCTATTTTTTATAGTAATAATATGGTGGTAATTACTACCAGATAACGCTGCGCCAGAAAAACTTCTTCCTGTAGATGCAGTAGAACTTCTTGTTGGAGGTGTAATACCTTCTATTGCACCCATCATCGATGCACCAGCAACTTTTAAGTTTGTACCTCCAGAACCCCCAGTATCAGCAACCACATAACCTACTTTGAATGATGGATTATCAAGATGAGGTGTTTCATATCTGTTGCTATAATACTCTGAATGAAAATACAACATATCACCATTGTTGGGATTTTCTACTGCATAACGAATAACTCCAGCACCCAACCACCTAAAATCAATTTGGAACACATTTAGTTTTGATGGATCTAATGTTATTCCTGATGTTCCTGTTCCATCCAATTTGTCCATATTCCAATCAGCTTGATATGTCCAATTGTTTGTATCATTTACTCCGGCCTGCGCGATATCGTTACTAGAAGCAAAAGTACCTGTACTGGATATAGAAAAAGAACCGGCTTTAGGACCTACAGAGGTTGACAAAAATACAATATCAGTATCGCTATATTCCACTACCCATCCAGTATAAGTTGCATTGCCTAGTTCTGTCAAGTTTTCTTGTATTGTGCCTGAAGTAACGGCTACATTAAAAGCGGTGCCGTTTAACGTGATAGTAACCGTTTCTGAACCAGAGGCGGATGCACTTGGCGTAAATCTATGTATATGAGCCTTGCCGCCATTTTGTCTAAGTACACCCAGTTGCGTACCATCGTAACCAATCATTAATGCTTGTTCTTGAAGAAAACACCCTGCCCTTTGTGTGTAATTTGCTGTGGGGGTGTCAAACATTGCGGTGAACCTAGCTAACGCACCTTGGCCGGGTCTGTACCTTATTGCTCTTCTTGAACGAACAACGCCATATCCGTATGCGCCGGTACCAGACTGCACATTAAATGTTGTGTTTGATGTGACGGAACCAGTACTTGCTGTAAATATTTCAAAATCCTGATCAGGAAGTCCATACAGAGCATCTAACTGCATTATAGGTGTTATTGGTACTGCAATTGGTTCACCAAATGCAGAAGTAAGAGAGGCAACCTGAGCACCACTACCAGCAACATTTACAATGTTACCATACTGGTCTGATATCATCATTACTTCATGACGAGTAGATTGATTATCGTAAGCTTGGTTGTCTTTTCTCCACTGGGCCATTTTTTATTTTCTCGTCAATCGACTTTGTGTATTCGCAACTCTTCTTTTGTTCATTCTTTTCAAATAGGAAATGCCATTGATTGCTTTGCCTCTTGATCTTGGTCGACCTCTTCGCAAAATACCATCGGGACCATTGTCGCGCCAATGAACTCCTTCTGGTCCCATGCCGGCAATTGCTGGCCCTCCGGCATTTGTTGGTGCGTCTTCACTAATAAATTCGTCAAACTCTTTTAGTGTGGCCTCGGAAAGATATTGCATTTCTTCGTTTATGCCATCAATTATTTCTTGGTCACTAGGCATTCTTTTCATTTCAGAATTCGATTCTTTCAACATAAACAAAGCACCAGCAAACGTTGCCAGTTTGTTGTCAAGATTAGCCTTACCCATCACTCTTTTAATATTGAAAACAAATCTATCCAAATAGGTCATTGCTTTCTTTTCTTCTACAGACGTAGCCTTTTTAAGTCGCTTTCCTTTTTTATCGATAAGACCCAATTTAAAAGCCTGAGTATTTTCGAAAGGAGTTGCAATCTTTTTGATCAATTGATACAACACAAATAGATCGATTACTTGTCCCATTATAGTTCCATAAGTTTTTGATGTATGTATTTATCGAAAGGAATGCCTTCACAATCAATAACAAGACTTTTACTTATTGAAATAGTTTTTGGCCAAAGTTGAAGATAAAATAAAAAGGTTTTTACGTAAGAAAGGTATTCTTGATTTTTAAATAGAATCATTTTTGTTGCCGCTTCGGTTTCAAAAACATTGTAAAATACAACAAAATGATTTATTATTAATCTTTCTTTGAGTTCTTGTTTGCTTTGGTATCTTTTGAAAAGTTTTTTTATGTACTTTATACGATTCAAATCTTCTTTAAATTCTAAAATGTCTACACAACTTGTATTGGTATAGTTTTTTGCAGCATAGAGCATAAAATTTTCTTCAGTCAAATCAAAATTCATTATGTTGTTTTTTTATGTAAATTTAAGAAAATGTTGAAAGGGCAACTCTTTTAATTACAGTGTTAGAAGTTGCTACGTATAGATAATTGCTATCCCAGAAAATACTACCTTGCATACCAGAAACACCAAAAACCGTTTCGGCATTATTACTCGCTACAGATGTAGAAGATGTCAATGTCAATGTACCCGTATCCGCAACAACCTTAGTACCAGTAAACGTAACATTACCAGTGGCAGCAAGTGTTCCGCCTACAGACGTATTTGCTGGAAGATTACCGAGAAGTGTTAGCAAAGAAACCTTTTTAGACTCAGGTGTTCCACTTGGGTTATCGACAACGTACAGAAGGTCGGCACTGTTTGCTGTGGTGAGAGCTGTTAACTCTGTTACTTTTCTATCTGCCATGAGTTACTCCATTAAAAAGAGAGAGATGGTAATACCATCTCTCTATTTATGTTAGCTGTCCGGCAGTTCGTTATCGTCATCAGCATCGCCTTCGATTGAAGACATTGCAACAAGAACTTCAGTTTTTTGTCTTACATTGCTGTTAGAATCTGTATATCGATTGCCTATATGTACCCAACCAGCGTGATTGACATTCGCCGTTGCAACACCAACTTCTGCGTTTGCCACACCAAATACCGTATTTGATGTCAATGTTGCATCACCTTCAATAACGTATGTTGGTTTTTCAGCAACATAGAAATCACGTGTTGTTGCCGTTGCAGCGCGCAATTCTGTGTTAGAGACTACAGTCAATGTGTTATCGTCTGTAATAGAACCAATAACAGCCTCACCGATTCCATCTATGACAATCACCTGGCCTACAGAAAAGTTGTTTGCAAAGAACGTACCTGATGAACCTGAGGCAGCATTAGTTACAGAAAGATTAGAAAGATCCACCTTTCCAGCTGAATGTGCTACCTCTTCTTTTGTTCCCCAAAGAGCCATTTGTTATTCTCCTTATACTTTATATTTTATATTTATGTCAATTAATGTTTATGGGTTTCATAAAGATGCACTTCAAGTTCTTTTGTAGGAACATTTTTTTCAATGCCGTGCTCAAACATTACATCGTACCATTCAATATTTCCTTGTTCGTCAGGGTTTGCATGTTTACTAAAAATACAATTTCCTTCACCCCATTGTTCATGAGTTACATGTTTCGCGCATTTATGATCTCCTGATTTGCTTGATGATCCTTGTTTAATAGGCTTCATCTCGCCTTGTTTTTTATCAGCTGAACGTTCTTCTTTGAATCTTCTCTTGTATGAACCTCTTTTTCTATCTTTTGGAGATTCACTTTCATCATCAAATTCATCGTGTCTGCCATAACTTTTTGCGGGTTTTCCCGTGCTCGTATCGTACCAGTTACCTCTATACTGAAAAGAATGTTGACCTACTTTTCTCGCTTTGTTTCTAGCGTCAGCCTTGGCCATGTCTTCGTCAACTTGCTCGAGTTCGCCTTGTGAGTTTGCAGACCACAATGCCTCTTCAGTGCTTTCTTTTGCAAGTTTGTCTTCCTTTTTCATATTCTTTTCATATTTTTTAGCTCTTTTCATTAGAGCATCGGCTTTTCTTGGATTTCTAACATTATAATCTGCTGCTCTAAAACGAGAGTATTGAGCTATAGCTTTCTTGCCCTCATCTTCTTCTTCCACCTTACCTTTACAACCCTCATTCGCCGTTGCTTTCGAAATCGCTTTACGACGATTGTGAAGATACTCATCTGAACTATCTTCGTCACCATCATTGTCAATATCTTTGTCTTTACGATCAGCAAACTTCTTTTTCAAAGATGCTTTATTGATTGGATCAGTTTTTTCTGTTAATCCGAAAGCTTTGTGTTTATCCACGCTTTCTTTTTTTATGACCTCTGTTACAGTTTTCAAAAGGTCTTCTGGCAACTGAAATGAATTAGACACTATAATCTCCAAATATTTGGTTATTGTTTTTGTTATTTATTAAATCCTACATTTCTTCGGAAGTGTTATCAATTTGTTTATCATTTTCCATCTTTGGATTTATTTTGATTTTGTCCTTTTTTCCCTTTCCCACTGATTTCAATTCTTTATTTGAAATTGAATCTTTATCAGTCGCTTCCGTATTCATTTTTTTAAGTTTTTTCTTAGAGATTGCAATCGCGGCCTGTTGAGCAGGTGACACTGCTTCTTCTAAATTAGTACCACCGTCATCAATCCTATCTAAGTCTTTTTGCATCTTCGATAGATTACCACCTTTGAATTCTATATATAAATTTGGTTCTCTACGAGTAGGTTTTTCTACCGAAATATTCTTACCACCATTTTTCTTGATGAGATCAACAAATATTTTTTCTTCACCGTTACTGTATTCGCCTGGCTCATACTCTCGCCACAGATATCCTTCGGAGACAGATTGTTTGAGATATTGTTTTGCTACTGATTCGTTTGTTTTTTTATTCGGCAAATTTTCATGTTTTGTTTTTGCAAAATCTCTAAGTTCTTTCATTGACATTGACGAGGCTATTTTCTTCACCGTTTCTGAAGCATTTTCAAGTTCACCTTTTTTATAAGCGTAAGCCATGCCCATAAGTTTTTGTTGAGCTTGAGATACAGCTTTTTCATCAATATAGTTTTCTGGTACACAGTTTGGCACCACTTTATCGCCTTTCTTTTTCATACCAGCCTGATTGTATCCTGTCCAGCATGCTTCTTTTTTCGTAGATTTCTTCAACCCATCGATCTGAGTTTCTTCTCTCGTTAGTTTATCCGCTGCACGAGCAATTCCTTTGTAACGTTTATTTGCTTTATCAGCTGCTTTTTTTGCTTGCTTCAGTGAGAATTTTTGTGATCTTTTTGCAATCTCTTTGTCATCACGGTCAAGTTTCTTACCTGAACGGAACTTTCCTTTGGCAAGGGTCTTTCCCCATGATTTAGCAATTTTAGTGTTATGATCCGCATCACTAGTTTTATTTCTGGCTTGATAACTTGCCTTATCAATGTAAGAACGCAAAGTAGATTTCTTCAACTCATCAACCTGCGTTTCTTCTCTCGCAAGGCGATCTGCTGCACGTGAAATGCCTTGTGGTTCACGCATTTCATCAAGTTCGACATCTTCTTTGACTGGTTTGCCATCTTTCGAAATGATACCATTAGAACCAGCTGCGCGAACGGTTGAAAGAAATTCCTTTGCATCTTCAAGTTTTTTGAATTTGTTTACCTTGATAGGACCCTTCTTTCTTTCTGCATACTTGACCTCAAAGGTGTTTTCATTAATATCATCCAATTCGGCCGGCTGCGTAACATTTTTTTCTTTTTCAGACATCATTATTTGTCTAATTTTTTGTTCGAGGGTTCTAAAATCGTTTTTCATTTTATTTCCTTTATTCTTATTTTTAAGTCTGTTGCGCCTATTATTAATCGATGATACGCCTCTTTAGGAACCGTAAACGTAAGTCCTTTCCTGAGTTCCATTGGTATGTCTCTTTCGTATTGAAACTGCCAACCTTCTCCTTCAAGTACTTCAATAACCCGTGTATTTCTATCTCTGTGCCAAATAAGTTCTGCCGGGTCTACTGAACTTTTAAAAACACGAATAAACTCTTCTCTATTTATGTTTTTTTGTTTATACGGTTTTGTCACCAATATGCGCCTGGATTATCCACTTTCATTCCAAGTTTACTCGCGAACCTCGGAAGCCGGCATGCCCAGTAAGATGCTTTAGTCTTATCTTTTTTCGTGGCACATTGATGCCTGGCCGCGAAAGATTTCCTTGCGGCCGGATCGTTAATCTTGGTTTTCAACCCAGTTGTATCACCGAATGTAACTTTAATAACGTTGCCTTTGTCGTTTTTTACGTATACATAAAACTTCTTAGGTCCACCTCTTTTAGGTGAATTTAGTTCTACATCTTCTGACTCAACCATAGGCATTTCCAGAGGAACATGAACTCCCTCATAAAGACCAAATTTTACGTTATCAACATATTCTTTAAATCTTTTCATATCAGAACCTTATTTTTCTGTCTGGGGATTTGAAGTCCTTTTTTCTCATGATGGTTTTCGCCACCAAGTCGAACTCTTGCCCCTGCTCATCCCATTTGATTATAAAAGGAATATTCAAGTCCTTTTGAACATCGTTTAATACTGCTTGTGTATTAATATCTAGTTTACTTACTTCTTGCCCGCGGCCATAAAATGCTTTCTTAAAGAATTTCTTCATTTCTTCGGTATCAATTGCAGGTCGATTTCTTCTATCGTTGATTCTATCAGCAAAATGTTTAGTAAATTCAACGTCAATGTTGAACTTAGAAAACAGTCTATCTGCAAGTTTCTCAATGTCTTTTAATTCTGACCTTGAAATATTTTCACTAATAAATTCTTTATACGTTTTCATTCTTCATCTCGTATTTCGTAGTTCTTTACAGATACGTTTTTATGTTTTGAGATACCATCAAAAAACGATCTTTTTTCGCCATCGTGTTGTTTTATTGGAGTATTCCCATCTTC
>Ga0181592_10002438_pt1 | contig 15314 bp, 8 predicted proteins | sample 071ome_20_FD_133755 | JGI IMG/M metagenome (GOLD analysis project Ga0181592, IMG submission 133755) | Coastal salt marsh microbial communities from the Groves Creek Marsh, Skidaway Island, Georgia - 071412BT metaG (megahit assembly) | ecosystem: Environmental > Aquatic > Marine > Intertidal zone...
AAGCGTTGTAAAGCAGCCATAGTCTTGCCAGAAGACCCACCAGAATTGAAAAAGGTAAAAGGTTGCTCAATAAAAATTTTAGTTACTTCATGACGCTGTAATAGATCTACAAGGCTTCCTTTCATATAAAGCGCTTTTTCAAATACATCTTTACATTTTTTTAGATTGAATGATCCGTATTCAACTAACTGGCCAGTGTTTTCATCAACCAAGGCATAGCCAGTAATGCTGGTTGAGATGTCTAATCCCAAAATCATATTACTATTATACTATATGTCGAGCTTAATTTTAAATGTCAAGTCTTGATCTTCTTTCTTCAAGACTGGGTTTGATAATGTTGCAACACCTAAAAGATTTCTATTTTCATCATAAATTGCAACTCTAGAAACATAAACTTGATTCTCATAGTCAGCATCATAACCCAGAAAACTAGAACTAACCGTATTATAAATAAGCTGTGACGGGTTTTCTTCATAAATCAGCGAAGATGTGTGCCTTACTTTTGTTTGACCATATTGAATAAAAGTCGGGTTATTTGAATAATTAACTTCACCCTTATTGGCGTGTGCGAACATTGTAAGAATTTGTGTATCGCTAGTTCCTTTGAAAGATAAATCAAATGATGCCGAAGAATAAGAGGAACTAACAATTCCTGCTTGTTGTCTAACGCCGTCAAGAGCACCTGCACCAAAGTAAATCCAAGATCCTGATACATCTGCAGAGCCAGAGCGCAAACTAATTGGCTCGCACAAGCCCCATGATCCTGTCAGGAGAACAAAGCCTTCTTTATACATAACAACGCCGGCTACAGAACCAGAACCAACCGAACCAACCGGTCCGACCTGTATAAGTTCGCCATTTTGTTTTTCATCTTTTAGCTCACCAACAAGAGTGCCAGTTAGATACCACTTGAGATTCATAGATCCTGGCTTAATCTCGCTGCCATAAAAGATTGTTGGAACGCTGATCAGATTTACTTCCTGAGTGTTTTTATCTCCATAAGAAGAAGACACCTTGAAATGTTCACTCATAATACCATAAAAATTAAGTTTATTTTTTAGTGCATAGAAATGAGGAAAATTTGGAGACTGATAAGCTAAATGAGCCCTATCGGTGGGCGTGATGGTTGTTGTACCACCCGCGCCACCACTCAAAAACTCTCTAGTGATTGAAGCAGACAAAGGATAGCTTGATGTTATCTGATCACCATAACTATAAAGCCTGCTCCACTGGGCTTCAGATACTGTTTTGAATGATATTTTATCACCATTCTTGTATACAAAAGGATAAATTAGCGGATTTGTTCCAGCGGCACGATCAATGTTGTATTCATACAAGCTAATATGCCCAGCAGGAACATTTAAAGTTTGTGATGAGAAAGCGCCTGATTGCTCTGGTTTAGCATTATAGTAAACCTTACTATCATAGATGAAGAACTCACAATTAGGGTGAGCCCTCATCGTATTGACTATTACATCATTTTGTCCGAATTTTTTGTAGGACATTTTAGTAGTCCAATCTGACCCTCAAGGTAATCTCATTAGTTGGGTCTTTTTTGAGGGGTTCAGATAACTTAGCCATAGCCATAAGCTGGTTGTCAGCAGAATAGAGCCCAACCGTTGTAATGTAGGCAACAGGGGTATCAGTATTTACAGATTTCACACGAATCGTACTGGAACTCACATAAGTTGGATTTGCACTATGGTTGTATTTGTTATGCGGAACTCTACAGAAATAAATTGAAGAGTTGATTTCGGTCGTATTGTTAAACGTAATATTTTGCAACCTATGTCTTAGAGCGTCACAAGAGGCAGTAATAGAAGAAGACACGAAAGTCTGAGCAATACTAGACGTTCCCGCACTGGCACTATAAAAATCAGTAACACCATCAAATGATGATGTACTCAAAATAGCAATACCAGCTTGATAAAAAACAATCCCTCTTACAACATTGTCTGTGGAATAAAGCTCGCCATAATCACCACCAAAAGTGTTCGCTGTGCCACGAGTATCAGATGCGCTAACATCAGTCAGTGTTTTTGTATTAGCAAAAGGTCCAGACCAAGAGCCAGTACCTAAAGTAATGCTAAACGTACCTTTTTTGATTTGATCTTTCGTAATAAGTCTAGAAAAATTCAAAAATATAGACTCATTCATTACACCGACTTCATCAAGAAGCAGATCTAATTCAAACTTGCGAACATTATTTGCGGAGCCTGTAAACCCAAGCAAAACTTGCGAGAATTGATTATACATGTTGATCTTCTTGGCATTCTGTGTAACATTGGCAGAGCCGGAGAGCGAAGAGCTTTCATCATAACCAATTGTGATATCAAAAATATGATTTGCCGATGAACTCAAATATGGATAATCATAAACAGACTGAAATTGACCATGAGTATAGTTTTTGATGTTGTTGTCTGAATAAGTGCCACTTACAATCGTACCGGTAAGCGGGATTGACTCGTGCAACAATGTTTTTGTTGTTGCAATGTTTGATGCGTTTAAAGTCTCAAAAGATGTGACTGCCATTTAATATCTCCAATTTATGTGCGAACTCTAACAATTCTGAATGGGATCTGCAACGTTACAATCGATCCCTGAACGTAGATAGTTGTATCAATAATATCATAAGTGCCAGAAAGACCAGAAATACTCACACCTGTGCTTCCATAAAGTGTATACTCAGCATCAAGACCCGCCTTGACAACAGGAGCAATCGCACCAACATTCGCTCTAGGTCCGCCAATTACTGAATAGCTTTGCTCAGTATTGTTGCTTGTTGTTTGATAAATTTCATTTGTTGCTGCAACAACTCTGTTAGAAGAGTAGTTTGCAATGCCAATATCAAGACTAGCTGGTGTTCCGCTAGCTAATGTCATTGTACCATTGAATGTGTTACTGGTTCCATTATTGGCGAAAGTGCTCCCTGCGGCGGCACCCTGAATGCCAGAAAACAATCTAGAATCAAAAAATACATAAAATGTTGTATCAACTAAATTGTTTGCGACCAAATAAGATGTTCTATTAGCAGAAGTTCCAACAGGGACAGCATCAAAGCCAGTATCAAGTCCCGTCTCAAACAAAACAAATCTACTAGAAGGATTTATTGTTCCATCTGTACTATCAACAGTAGAGCCCAAGCGATCAACAATTGTGACACTACCGTCACCGGAAGTATCTCTCACATAAAAAACACCACCATATGTACTAATAAGATTTACTGGCAATGTTGCAAGCTCGTTTACTTTTGCTCTTGGTAAATATAAAAGATCTGTAGCTGTATTTGGCAATAAACCATATGTGATTCCAGCGTTGATCTGTGTGTAGGCTTCAAAAACGGGGGTCTGAAGGATTTCTAAATCGTAATAAGCGGAGCCAGAAGGGTGATTCTTGTTATACAACCCATAATCAATCTCATCGTCACCTAGAGCAAACTTTGTAATACCAAAAGTACCCTGCGCCATACGGCGGCGACCTTCGTCCGTCAAGACAGCATCAAGGATGATGTCACCAGAATTATCTAAAAAAGCCATTTATATTCCTCTCTTTATGTAAATAGTCATATGTTTTCTTATTCACTATTCAATCTATAAGTAACATTTAAATCAATTTTTCTACCTGTCTTTTTAGACGTTAGACGAATTTTGAAAGTTTTGTCCCAAATCAAATCAGTAAGATTTCCAACATCAACATTTTCTATTTGCGATGAGGCTTCCATATTGAAGTCCACATTCGTAGTTTGCAAAGTCAATTGTCCAATGTTTGGTTGTAGTTGAAAAATTTTCTTAAAGCTATTAAAGGTGTTGTCAATACTGAATTGTTGATCTAATTCTTTTTCATCAATGACGTTGAATACTGCGTACTTATATCCTCCATCACTAACTAGTTGCGCTTCATAAATATCCGAAAGATGAGAAATCGTTCCTTGTTGATTTAGTACTCTAAATAAATAGTAGTATTTTTGATTAGTTGCAACGGTATCCTCGTAATATGTTTCTCTATTGGTGTTTATGCTGTCATCTTGTATGCTTAAATCAATAGTGGTCAATAAGTTGCCTTCAAAATTAGTAATTGAAGTTGGCATTTGATTTAATCTGAAAACTTGCACAGTGCGTGGATTAGCAATTGTTTCATTTTCTAAAATAGAATCTGTTGTTAGGTCATTTGCGTGCAAGTAATTGTTTATGTAAGTCTGATCTGCAGTTGTAACTGCTGACATGATAGTGTGGTTTTCAGTGAAGAATTCATAATCAAATTTAAACCCAAGCCTTTGTGAGTCATCATCAATTTGGTATGGAGTTGTCTGCAATCTGTTGCCTGGGTTATCTAATACTCTCAGTGTTTTGCTATAAAGAGGGACTTCAATAATTTTCATTACGGGCTGATACTTCATCATGTAATCTGCAACATAAGGAAATTGAGAGAAAATTTGGAATGTTTCACCATACTCTGCGTCACTTAATCTAGACTTAAATAAATTATCAGTGTTTAGATTGCTCTCATAAATTTCTGCTGTTCTGTCTCCACTTGTTGGATTATACATTTCAACACCAACCAGATCTCCATCTTCGCAGCCTAAATCTCTACTTAGCGCTAAATCGCTTGTGCTGTATTTTGTTCCAACAACAAGCACATAAGCATAAACATTATAAGTATAATCTCTGTCATACTTTACTTGCGTGTCATGAAAGTCAAAAGTATCAATGTCTGCAGAGTTCATTAGCCAAAAGTTTTGTAACACATTTTGTGTTCTTGCATCTGTTGATGGCAACCCACCAATTTTTTCAATTCTGTATGCTAATGTCTCTGAATAGTTTACATCATCTAAGTAAATTTGATCTAACTGATTAGTATTGAAAAAATTTGTATTTGTGCTAACATAATTTACAACATCATTGATTGTTCTAGTTGTAATTTTTGAATTGAAAAATCTAAACTTTGAATCTTCTGCTTGTGCTGCAGCGCGAGCCATGTTTTTCTCGCCAACAAACATACAATTGTTGTTTTGTCCGGTTGTGTCATAAGTATTTCTGCAGTAAGCTAGCAGCTTATCATACTCAATGGATCTCAGAGTTTGGCTAGTTGCTGTAAACCTATCCACGATACTATTTCCAGAAGAAGACAGAAAGGTTGAAGAATTTACAAATTCCTCGTCTGATGGAAATAGCTGCTCGATGTCTCCTGCAAAAGCAGAGTACAATGTTTTTATAAATCTAGATGAAAAATTATTATCATTTATTTGATTAAGAAAATTTGGATAACGATTGTCAGATTGCCAGTTTATGTTTATGTCGTATGGGGCACACTCATAAAGAGGTTGACTTGTTGAGTTAAAAAGATTACCAACAGCATCAGTGTCAAAAATCATGTTTCTCATTCTTGATCCAACCCAATTCGCAGTTGAAGAAGATAAAGTTGTTTGAACAAAAGCACTAGTGAGATAATTTTTTGATAGATAAGTGTTATCCGTTCTTATTTTTCCAAATTCAGTTAATTCTGATACTGGAACAGAATAAGGAACAACAGACTTATTGAAATCATTTAATTGATAAACTTCTTTGTATGCTCCCTCGCGAGTGATGTAGTTTATAAGCTCTGGTGCATAAAGCTGGCCTGACTCAATCTCATTAATTGTTGTCACATCGTTTTGCCATCTAGACAAATCAGCAGCAACATAATGATTGTATAAAGTATGTTCTGTTACATTTCTATCAAAACTTGCTAATTGATACTGCTGTAAGTATTGTCTATAATTATAATTTATTGTTATTACATTACCTGCTCCACCATCTAAAGTATTTGCATCCATCTTTGGGTATGGTAGATCATAATTAAATGTCAAATTATCAAATGTTCCATTAGTAAAAATACCTTGATAATTACGATTGCCCCAAGTCCCACCAATCATAATAGCTCTCCACTCATTATCATCCCTGATTTTTGTGGAATCTGCTACTAACCTTACGGGCATAGAAATACTTGGAAAAATAAAGCTTCCTGTTTCTGCATTATCTTTTTGAGAATAAAAAGCACTTAAGTAAAAAGAGTCGCTCAAATTATGTGTTTGTATAGTATTAAAATTATAATAGGTTGTCAAAGGGTTTGGAGACTCAGCTTCCCAGAAAGAACTCATTGCAACTCTTAAGCTATCGGAAGAGCTTGAGAGAACATCGGCACTTATCATTGTTGCTTCAATACTACTCATTAGTATCCTCCTCCGCCGCTGGTGCCACCACCACTATAAGTTATTGTGGTTGTTGTAGTGGTGCTTGTAGTTGTAGTCGTTTGAGTTGATGGTGTGGCAGAAGATGTCAAAATAGCAAGGCTATTTAAATTGATTTGCTTTTGGGTTGTCTTTTTGAACAATAGAGTCGGCTTACTCTCGTTAGTTAAATCATACACTTCTTTGAATAAGTTGTTGGTTATACCCTCAAATGCTTTACTGAAACTCTGGTACTCAAAGCCATTCCCATAAAATTGATACTTTTCTTTCAAAATAGAGGTTTCATCTTCTTTCTCTTCGCCACTAATTGTTTGATATGACATGTCCAATTGCGTATTGTAATTAAATAAAAGACCAGTATAAACCTCATCACTTGAAAGTGCTGCCCCTTCTTCGAAATTTGAAAACTTGGGATCATCAATGGCAACAGCACTGTCCTCTAAATAATCTGGGACAACATAATCAGCAGAGTAATCATCATGTGCCACCCTATAACTGGGCACAATTCCTGCACCCAAAACACCAGGGTCAAAAGTAACATACTGCTCTTGAACCTCAGCATCGCTGTCTAAAACATAGGTTCCAACACCATTGAAAAGATCACTAAACTCGTCAGGATCTTCAAAAGAAATACTAAAGTTATCTACTAAGATTAATCCTGAATCATCAAAAACAGCAGAGATGTAGGGAACAAATTCAAAAGCAGCCATTTTATCTTCCGCTGAGATTATTACTTAACGCTAAATAATTAGCAACTGATAGTGATTTTTTATACAATATTTCTCTTTGCTCGTTAGCTTTTTTGATACTTTCAATTTCAGGCTTTGCTAGCCCAGTCTCAAAAAAAGGATCATCATTGCTTGGAAAAGAATCAGAGGATAAAGATTTTCCTCTTTTTTTCTTGGAAGTTTGTATGTTGGGGTTATCAATTTTGTTTTCTTTTGTTTGTTCTTTAATTAAAGAAAAATCTTTAGGCTTATCAGCCGCCATCGTGATTGATTTTTCTTGCAATAAACTTTCGGCGCCAAGCGTTACACTATTTGACGAATTAGGTATTCCGTTTTGTCTCAAAAAATTAAAAATGTTTTTTTGTGCTTTGTTTTGTTCGTTATTGGCATTACTTTTTTTGATGTTTTTTTTATTTTTTTCAGTGGTTCCGTATCCCATAATTTAATCCTCAACTACATGTATTGTGTTGTTGTTTGGGTTTCAAAAATAATGTTCTCATAGTAAACATTTATTTTTTCTTCATCTCTAACAACATAATCATCGCTGCTTTCATTTAAATAATCTCTGTATACATCATTGTAAATTGTTTCCATAGTTTCAAGAAACGCTTCCAAACCAGTTAATGTTCCCTGGCCAGGAGAAATTTGATTTGATAAATCAGAAGCCTTTTTCTTTATAACATCTAAATTGCCATCGTAAAGATTGTATAGTAAATCCAAATGCAAGTGGTATGCTATTGGTGCCGTAATCCATGGATAATTACTTGGATCATCGCCATAAATTTGCTCAACCTCTTCTAAGAAAAAATCATTAAATTTTTGAGTATTGTTGTTAAAAGCACAAATTTCTTGTGCGTATTCGTAATAAATTTCAAGATCTGAAAATTTTGAATAGAAATCATTAATTAAATCATACAACATTTTATTTGTTTTATCTATTACATAAATTTCTGCTGTATACTGTCCATATTGATTCTCCTCTGTGTTCCAAATGTAGTCTAAAACTTGAAACATTGTTAAGCGATAATTGCTATTACCACTAGCACCTATTCCGTATCCGTTATTAACATTAGAAACATCCGTAAACGGTCTCACTATTAAGCTAGAAACAACACCATCATTTAAATCATTTATCCTACCGTATCGTGCTGGAAGCTCCACATTTGACGGAGCGTATGGCTGCTCGTCTATTAAATCTGTAAATTCAATACCTGAGTCAGCATTATTGTATACATCATAAGGAGAATAATATAAGTTTTCTCTATTTTCAAATGAAGCCTGTTCAGTATACACCCTTTGTGTCTTTGGATAGCCAACATCGCTAAAAGTACAATGAATCGCAGCATCAGAAGTCACAACCCCGTCATCAACACTCAATTCCCCTCTGGAAACTGAAGCTAATTTTAAAGAAAAATTTCTATAAGAAACAGGCAAACCAAAAGCTTCTAGTTTTGAAACATTAAAAACTTTTGCAATGTTCGATGTCTTTTTTAAGGCTTTTTCATAATCAAAGAAAAAATAACCAAAATTAATTGTTAGAAACTCACTAGGATCAAGCTCTGAAGTAAGTTCTGTTACTTTGTATTCTTTGATTAGATTACTAGAATAAATAAATCTATCAGCATTATCCACCAACTCAGGCGTCGTAACCTCCGCTGCCTCGACCTCTGCCTCTGATAGGAGACTTTCTGCCTCCTCTCTAAGTGATTCCGCCTCTGATCGAAGCGATTCAACAAGCTCAGGGGATTCTCCCTCGCCTTCGGCTATGGCGGCTTGTAAATCAAGTTCTGCTGCTTGGTCATAAAGCTCTTGCGCTTGTTGAGTAAGTTCTTCCACACTTAATATTTCATCGGTATTTGCAGCGGTATTACTTAAACTGTCAGTTCTACTTAAAAGATCATAATTATAGGCATGAACGTAGTTTGCTGCAGTGCTGATTAGATCAAAATTTGGAACTTCAACGCCCTGTATAAACTCTCCCCCAATTAAGTTAATGTTCTCTGAGGTTCTCAAATCAATAATTTTAGAATCATAAACAACCTTTCTACGAAGTATCTCGCCGGTTTTTATAGAATTATTGAAATTGAATAGTCTTTTTCTAAAGCTTTTATAGAACTTTCCAATTGGTTTTGATGGTGTTTTATCTGGAAATGTTGGAACTAATTGTTGAAGGGATACTAAAATACCAGGACTATCAGCCATTGTATTCAGAATAACAGAGATGTTGTCCATCATCTTCTTCATAATTACAAAACCAGTATCAGAATTGTATTGTGTTGAATACTGATCTAATAATTGTTGAAAATTATTTACGATGTCTTCTTGTGTGACACTTGTTAGTTTATGCGGGACAGATCCCAAATCAAGCAATGGGACTTCTTGATAGATCTCATCATTTGTATCAACAAAACGTGTGCGCTCTGGATCTCCTAACTCAGAATTCTGAATAATTGTTTCGTAAGAAATGTCGCCAGTAATGATGTTGAGCATTCTTGGGTCTTCAATGTCACCATTCGCCTCAACGTCTTCATAAGTTTCAGTGCTAGTGAAAATAATAAATCTTAGTTCTGCAGTATCGGTCCAATTTGCTGCGTCGGGCAAGTAAATGCTCTCATCGTGAGCATAATTCAAAAATTCATTTCCAGCTTCATCGAAAGCAACAGTTGGACTATCAGAAGATAAAGGGTCGAAAGAAGCTAAGCTTACAGAATAGGAGCCTTCGGGCTCTACATCATTCAAATCTTGAGCGTAAACATAGTAAGCTCTGAAAGGATTTATGTCATCATTTATTATTTGATCATAATACTTTATTGGCAAACGTTGATTATAAACACCATCAGGATCATCATCAGTCAAACTAGAAGCCTTATCAGAATTTACATAAAAATACATTATGTAATAATGAAGATCTTCTAATTGCTCTTTATAGGCGGACCTAATATTATCAACGCCAGAGTTATAAATGGTTGTTTCGCTGTCATTTGGAACCATAAAGTTTGTTCTAACAACAAATCTATTGTTTGTGTCAGACTCAACAGGATTACCGTATAAAACAATCTTCTCAACATAAGGCGCTGGTAAAAACTGACCTAATGTTTTATCAGTATCGCCAGTTAATCTTAGTTCTGACATATCTCTGGCTCCATCGTAGATCCGTAAATGTCGTAGTAAATGGACTCTTGCTCATCACCGAAACAATCAAAATCAATGTCTATGTAATAAGAGTCTTTATTAAATAGATCTAAACCTTTGCAAGCTAATGTTTCATTGACATTTTCATCTAGAAGAACATCAAAATAATACTCAACATCATCTGTGGTTAATTCTGAGGTATCTCCTTGAATTGGGGAATCAGCAATCAAAAAACCATTTTCAACATTTGATTTTTCTTTTCTGAATGATAATCTTTTCAATTCAGCATGAACACCCCTACTAGATGGAGTTTTTATTTCAAAAACTTCAATGTCGAAATTTTGCATTAAAGTTCTGGTGTTAACTTCTTCAGCATAAATTACTGGATCATTACTAACCAATTCAACTGCTTTTTGATCAATAAAACCTAAAGTTCTAGCAGAAACTTGTCTTACATTTTGTGGATCTGGGACAAAACTATTATTAACAACTCTTTTGACATAAGTAGATTCAATACTAATTTGTGGTATGTCACTCTCAGTGTTGGTATCGTATGTTGCAGACGAAGTAATTTTAGAATTTAAAGCTGCAATTTTCCAAGATGGGGCTGTCTGTGATGGTCCATCATAATAACCATCACCAATAGCGTTTTCAATTTTAAATAAATCGCTATCTGGGTATCTTATTCTGTTAGTTTTTGGTTTCAGAATAAAGTCAACTTCACTATCCAAATTCCTTGCTTTGGTTGTCTCTAAATCCTTAAACAACACTAAAGTTTCTAAGTATTGTGTTTCCTCTTTGATTCTTCTATCAACATCACTTTGCGTTTCAGTTGCACTAGCGGTAGCATAATTTTTATCATAAAGAACATTATCATCAAAGAAAGCATAATAAACAGGCTTGAATTTGCCAATTGACATCAAATACTTAGCATACGGAGTCAACTGTAAATCAAAAACTTGTTCTTTTTTGTTTATAAATTTAGCCATTATTCTTCATTCTCATCATCGTTCTTATAAAGAGCTTGTGCATCCAGCTTTATGGATTCAACGAAAGAAACATAATCATATGGCCAGTTGAAGCTTACTGGATAGCCATTACTCATATTTGTCTCTTCTCTGTTTGATTTAGCTTGCCCAACTTGCGAGACAACAGTATCTTTATACTCTGTCTGTCCTCTTTGTTTCACTTTGAAAATCATCCATCTAGTGTTTTCGTCAATAAATTCTTCTCTAGTAAGTAGCTCATTTTCGCCTAATTTATGAGCGACAGCAACAGATTGTTTTGTTATCTGCTTATAATCAATAGGTGCTAAATTTTGCCAAATATAATTTAAATCATCTGAATCTAATTGATATTCAAACTCAAAGAAATACATTGCCATCGGTTCAATATTTTTATTATTCACAAAATCAAACTGTGGCGGTAAGACATACTCTTGCATCGTAGTAACTAGATTTCTAATAGAAATTCCAGCAAACTCTGTAGAGTCGCCATTTGCTGTTCCGACAGCATTTGACAAACAAGCGTTTATAGTTTCCCTATCAATGCCGAAAAAGCTTTTATTTTCAAAATTATAAGATTTACTATCGCCTTCTTTCACAATAGACTGATAAGGTACAGCAACAATTGCTTCTTTTAGAGTTGCCTGGCTCTTGAATTGTCCCATTTTCTTTGATGTTTTATTGAAACCAAAAACATCAACAAGAGATTTCATTTCCTTATAGAGGTTACCACCATTGTTGGCAGCAGAAAAATTATTGTAAACTGTATTATTATCAATTACATCATAATGATACTTCAGCCATTCTGTCGGAATTTCTTCAATTTCTAAGAATAGTCCATTTTTTGGATCTGGTTCAATGACACCAAATTGATGCCAAACGCCACGAGGAACTGATGCGGAAGCATAAGTTGGAACAGAAAAACTAACTGGTCTAACACCTTTATCACCGTAATTTGGCATAGGCGTCTCTGTCTTAGGTTGTATGACCCACCTAGAACCAACGGTTTCATTTTCGGTAAAAGATTCATTTCCAAAAGCATCTTTTCTAACTTTTTCTACCCTTTCTACACCAAAAACATTGATACTATTTGTCAAATGCATGCAATTATAATTTATATTTTTACCATCATAAATCATATCGCCTTGACCTGCAATATTACCACTGAATGTTGGGATGATCTGAGTGCCAACAAAATTTGTAGTGGAGCCAGCTGGAGCCGCAGAAGCAGAAACACCAGCATCAAACCTCCAAGAAACTGCATCAATTTCAGATAAGATTCTCTGCAAATCATATGAAACACTTCCTGATGGGCGGAAAACCAAATCTAGCCAAGCCTCTCCATCATAATAAGGAGGAGTGAAAGCCGGATTCATACCATTGATTGAGTCTATAGGATTAGACAATAAAACGTTTCCAGTTACCGCTGATGCGCCTTCTGGGCGTCCTGAAACTTCGGGACCAAAAGCAGTTGGTCTACTATAGAGCGTAAAACTTTCAGCAAAATCACCCTTACCCATCAAGCGAGGATGCTGTGGTAATTGATACTCAGCACCAGATGTAAAAGTATTAGTTGAAGAGTTATAAAATTTTGCCCCATTAGCCCCATAAGGTAAATTGTTTCCAGAAGAGCCGGATTCAAGCAAGTAAGTTCTTGAACCACTAACAGATCGCCTGATTTTGATTCTAGCTCCATAAACATCGCCACTCTTGAATTTCAAATCAGAATCAATGACATTAGATTCCAGCTTTGTGTAGCTCTCATCTTTGAGGAAAAACCTAGACATTTCTCCAAAAAAGTTTGAAGCCATCTTGAAATAAATATTATCGATATTCGTAGGAGACAACGAAGACGTTACGTTCAAAGAAGCAGATGGGTGAGGCTCCATATCATAGAAATTCAAATTAGAAATATATGTTTCTGGCTCAATAATGGCTTCGAATGGAATTCTATAATCCCAATATTGCCCTCCCAGATAACCACTCTGTCCTGCCGAAGATGTGGAGTCTGCAGCTATCATCCAAGATACGCCCTCACTTGCAGATGTGGCACTTCCATAATAAGTTTTCTTGAATTTATCACGAGATGTGACAATAGGGAAATCAACAGCAATGCCAGACTTGATTGTGTTATAGAGAATACCAGGAGCAAATAGAGATTGAGCTATTGGTCTTCCAGTGCCCTTATTGGCTTGTGGTGCAGTAATGTCACCGGACTTACCTTCAATACTATTGCCATAAGATTTTCTAAACTGTTCGACTAAATCAACAGTACGCTGGGCTGGGTAGAAGCCCTTATAAGGGTTGAATCTAATACTAGCACTACAAACCAACATAATCTCATTGGCAAGAAGCCCTGTTTTATCTTGCATTTTAGTAAAGTTTCTCATAAAATCAGAATTTGAAAAATCTTTATAAAAATTAGAATTGGAGCTATTATTACTTGTACCAACAATCTCAAAAGTATCAAACTTATTTGATGAATTGATTCCAAGTTTTTCGTAGTCTTCTATGTTTTCACTAATTCTAAATTCAGGAATAATGGCATAATTTTTACTAGTAATACCTAAATCATATTTATAATCGTCATAATTTGAGAACCAGGGCTCCGAAGAGTGTGAGACAAAAATATCACTTGAACCACTCTTCTCTACGTAACCAGCTTGTGTTCCTGCTTCCCAAGCAGCCTCCCCGCCGTATAGTTCTACTAAAGTTGTAGCAGAGCCAGTTTGAGATATGGCAATCCCAGAAGGAGATACAACAGAAGAAGCACTAGGCACCAAGTGCTTTCTAGCAAAAAGAGCACCAACAGTAATATTTTGGGAAACAGTGCCTTCAGGTATAGCTGCCGCAGATCTGTGAATATGTTCGTATTCATTTTGAAGCTCGCCGGCAGAATTAGACAACCTCAGTAAATTGACATTATTTGTGCCAATAAAAGATAAATCATTTATACTTCTAGTCAAAAATCCTAATGGTGCATCTAACAGCCAAGAACTCTGCGAAACAGCAACATTGAATGAATTAACAACAATGTTATCATCGTGTAAAGAAATTCTTTGCCCTTGTGTTGCCCTCCAATACAGATTATCATACCCCACTCTTGTATAAGATGCTGTTGTATATTCGTTCAATTTTGTTGGGAACAATTGCTCTGAATACACAACCCAATTCAAATTAAATTCTGGCTGGTCTTTCATATTTACAACAGCATCAAACGAAGTGTCATTATTTTCTATGTCAGATAATAATTTCTGATTCAATTCATCATTGCTGAAATATTGATTTTCGTTATCAAAAGTAACATTTAGAGTGACGTTATCAGTACTTGTAATATTGCCACCATCATCGAAAGTGTATACATCGTAATTAGCCAAAGAAGATTTTGCTCTTTGAGTTACTGGCTTGAAGGAATATCTCTGCAAGGGGCTGTTACTAAATGAGAAAGTGTTTTCTTTGCGATGTTTTCTCAAAATAGGGTGATAGGAAGGTCCAACTTGAGGAGTTCCACGGAAACCAAATACATTCTTTCTCTTTGCCATCAAAAGATTGAAGTAATCAGAATCTTGATTTAGAGAAGGAAATAAAGAACCCAGCAAATCAGTATTATAGTAACCCAAAACATTAGCACCTAAAGGCAAGCCAAGATTGTTATCGCTAAGTGAGTCTACTGGCTCATCAACATAAATATTCAAGCCCATAGCCGGCTGATAAAGACTGCCAACTTTAGCATCAGATGCGGAAACAAAATCGAAGAATGCTACATACCTTCTGCTCAGTCCCGAACCTGTTGCGTAATAGCCAGCTTGAGGACCATTGACTGGCATATATCCTTCGTATCTTAGATCGCCCGATAGAGCTTCCGCTGCTAAAGAGCCTGTGATCCATGCATATTGTTTATCAGATCTTGGAATAGCATGCTGAACATAAAAATTATCAAACTTAGAAGATGTTGTGAAGGTTCCATTTGCATTCTGGGTGATCTTTCTAGTTCGGTTTCTATTGACTTTGATAAAAGCAGCAGCCTGTTCGTAAGAAGCACCGGGGTTTGTAACCGTATTATCTCTACCAAATTTACCAGCATGGGCAGATAAATTCCTCACTAAACCAAAGTCATTACCGTTCTGATCAGAAACTCTGATGCCTGTTGTACCGGATCCGGTTGCTTCGGAAACAGTGCCAGAAATATGCTGAAATGGTCTACGGACTGTGAGGTTTCTGTAG
>Ga0181592_10002442_pt1 | contig 15291 bp, 18 predicted proteins | sample 071ome_20_FD_133755 | JGI IMG/M metagenome (GOLD analysis project Ga0181592, IMG submission 133755) | Coastal salt marsh microbial communities from the Groves Creek Marsh, Skidaway Island, Georgia - 071412BT metaG (megahit assembly) | ecosystem: Environmental > Aquatic > Marine > Intertidal...
GTAGCACTAATTGTTGCTGTCTCTCCAGCATCTTGAAAAGTAGCACTACCAGAAAGTTGATTAGTTAGCTCAATAGTAACAGTGTCTGTTAATCCGCTAGCATCAACAGCGGTGGTTGCAGTATCAGCATTGCCTTCTAAATTAGCAACAATAGTTCCAGCACTGCCAGAAACTACTTCTCCAGCAATGGTAGCATCTGGAACAAATGTGAATTTTCCGGCACTATCATCAAAACCAAAGAAACCCGTTTTTGCACCTCCGCTATACCAATTAAATTGAATACCACGGTCTTTATCATCATCTGTACTTGGAGATCCACTACCAAGAACAATAATTGGGTCTTCAATTGTAACAACTGTAGAATTTACTGTAGTAGTTGTTCCATTAACAGTAAGATTTCCAGCAACACTAATATCTTGAGAAAATGAAACATCTCCACCAGCAGAAATAGATATAGCGTCTGCATCACTTACACTACCAATATTACCACCATCAGCAATAGTGATATTCGGTAAATTTAAAGTTGAGCCATCATATGTAAAATTACTATTTGACTCATATAATTGATCAGAGGCACTAGTACCAAAAAATACAATGCCACTGGGATTTCTATCGAATGGTTGGTATGCCATTTAAAACCTCCATTAAGTTATAAACCAGTTTGAATTGTTTGAAACTAAAGTTATGCTTTGATATAAATGGTGTATTGTAAAATTTAATTGTCCATCTATATTTCCCAATCCAGAGGCATTGATAACAGCCAGATTATCTCCAGCAGATCTCTTTACTTGTATTTCTTTCCCACCATTCCCACTAGCCTGTGGCATAGTAACATTAACTTCCGAAGAAGTAGTATCTATAAAAACAATGTCGATTGTATTATCTAAAGTAGTGTCTGAACTTATGTTTTGGTAAGACTTTTTAGAGCCAACTACTAGACCATCAAAGTAGAGTATGCCATTATTATTATAAAGGGTGCTACTAGTATCACTAGGAACACCCTCTAAAAATTGCACTCCACTATTAAATACTCCATTAATTCCTGATATTGTTCCATCAATTGTTATGTTTCCAGTTCCAATAATGTTACTGGAGTTCAAATCTAAATCCCCGCCAAGTTGCGGGGATGAATCTTCAACTATATTGGTTAAATATGGAACGTCATTTGATAATAGACTAACATTATCGCCAGATTGCAAAACCGTTTCGTCAATATTAAATTCATTACCGCTTAAAACTAAGCCAGTTCCAGCAGTGTATGGAATATCAGTATTTACAGCAGATCCATTAAAATAAAGAGCCCCATCTACATTGTACAATACATTAGTTGTATTGGATGGAGTTCCAGATTCTACTATAACACCAGAAGATCCTACTATTACTTGATCTGATGCGTCTTTATATACACTTTTTTCAGAAGGATAGGCTATAAAGACATTGCTCTGACTAACTAGAGAAATATTAGAATCAGAGTTAGAACTAGAAAGAATTATGTCTCTAGATAAAGTGTTAGAGCCATAAGTACCTATACCAACTTCCCAATTGCTTCCATTCGTTATGGTATAGTAGGTTGTATCGCCGCTTGACAATACAGAAGAAAATGCTTGATAACCATCAGCAGCACCAGCTAGCGTAATAACGCCACTTCCAGAAGTTAAACTTGTTTCCTTAACTCTATTGGCAAGCTGTAGCGGCATCTCAAGTCCTTAATAGTAGGTAAATAGACTAGTAGTGATCAAGAATTAATAAAAATGGGGAGGGGGAGGAAAATCCCCCCACTCCCCGCTTTAAACGAAGAGTACTATTCTTAGAAGCTACCAAGAATTACTCTACGGTTGTCTAACACGCCAAAGCCAACTTCAGCAAAGCCATAGAGGCCAGCACGTTGTTGACGATGGAGAGTTGGGTCTTCAAAGACTGTAACCTCTTGCTTGACAGGCATAACAAAGCTGTCATTAGCTGCAAGGTCAAGACCTACGACAAGCTCAACATCACTACTAGGACCAAGAGTACCGCTAAGATTATCAGAGTAGTATGTCTGATATTCTTGGCCTTCACCTAGTTCGTCAATAGCGTGGACATTCACACCAAAGACACGAGAAACAGAACCAGCACCATCATTGGCAACATAGATTTCTCTACGGCTGGTTTCATCTAACTGGTCGATACCCCAGTTTCTCATATCTTCAACACCTTCTGGTGATAGATAGAGATCTGTGAGTTGACCACGCTTAACTGAGGCACTATTACCACCAGCGTTACGACGCATAACAACCTTCATGAGGCTCACAAGTCGCTTGGTGAATTGACCAGCGGCAGCATCAGCATCATAAACGAGAATGTTACGGTCAACACCGGCAGCAAGAATTGTGTGCCAAGCGTCGTCATTCATCTTCTTCACAAAGCCAGCTTCAAGAACCTGTGTTGCACGAGCAACAACGTCCCAGCGAGCTTCACGAGCATAACGAAGAAGCCAGTCGATTGAGTTGGCGATTGTGTAGGTTGGAACCATCACATAGTCGCCCTCGACTGTTCTTTCTGGTACACGACCATGAGCAGGAGCAACGTAAGCTACGAAGTCTGCTTCTTCACCTGGAGAGATCAAGTCAAGTGGAAACTCTGTTGAGCTACCAGCTGGCATAGCGATTCTCTCGTAAATATTGCTGGCGATATCGCCAACCATGATGCCCTCACGAAGAGGTAGTTCAATTGCTTTAGCAAGTTCAGCCATTGCAACAGCAGATTCGTCGCGGTTATCGCTGGCTGTACGCTGTAGAAGCTGAATGAATTCAGCGTCTGGTTTAGTTAAAAATGACATATTTGTATTCTCCTATTCTTTTACTTATGGAAGGTTAACAGAAACTTTAGCGTAACCGTCAGCGTCCTTAGTTGAAAGGAAGCGACCAACAGCAGGAGCACCAGTTGCCTGTGTGCCTGAAATAAGACCACTTGCAGCAAGATAAGCAACATCGCCAGCGGATGGCGTACCACTAACCTTGTCTGTGACAACAAAACCCTTCGTTAGAATGGTAACTTTGCCACCTTGTTGAACTTCGTCTTTGTGCCAATTAAGGTGTTGACGAGTTTGGTCAATATTTACAACATCATTAAGGAGAACACCAAGTGGAGCCTTGCCTGATGGGTCAGCAGCCACAGTAGCTACAGCGGAAGAACTATCCATAGCAGCACCAGAACCCTGAGTGCTTACTGATGCGATAACGCCTCTGCTTGCAGTTTCATTCATGAAGTATGTTACTTCAGTATCTAATTCGTTACGATCGCCTTTAAGAGCCATATTATTACTCCTATTTACTTAGTTAAGTTTTTGGTTGATTTTAATACAGATTGACGCAACCAAGAAGCCGCAGAAGCAATTGCTAGATTTTGGTTTTCTTGATCTGACTCTGGATTAGCTAAAGTAGCTTCAGCTACTTCATCTACACTATCTAACTCGGAAGCATCAGCTTCTTCGCCATCATCTTCTGCATCCTCTGATCCAAAATCAACAGGAGCAGGTTCCGGTTGTGGTTCCGGTTGTGGTTCCGGTTGTGGTTCCGGTTCCGGCTGTGGTGCTGGTGTTTTGTCAGCTAAAAGAGCAACAACTGCACCAAACATTTCGTCATTTGCTTCTGCAAAATCTTCAATGATCTTGGCAGCTGTTTCTTCATTAGCACCAGCTTCAACGAGAGACGCCATACGCTTCATGCCTTTCATTTCTTTCATCATGCCAGCGTACTGTTCTTTCATTTTCTTTAGTTCTTCTTCTTTTTCATCCATTCCCTTTTTAAAGGCTTCAGCTTCTTTCATCATCTTTTCTTTGTCGCCATTCATACCGGCAATAGAATCTTCCAATTCTTGTACCTTGGCTTCAAGAGATGCAATAAGCTGATCCTTTTCAGCGAGGACGGATTCATTAGCGGAAGTAACTTCTGCTAACTTATCAGCGTGTTGTGTTTCGATTGTAGATTTTTCAGTCTCAAATTCAGCCTTGACGGACTCCAATTCAGCCTGTAAATCTTCAATCTGCTTGGTATTATCACTCATGTTATGATTCTCCATAGCAGTTAAAAAGTTATTAAACGTTATAGTATTTGCCTTACTATTAAAAGGATCGACTTCTTTGCTAAGAATTATACTCCTTGGATTGGCTGGCTTTGACACTAAACCTTTCCCAGAGAAATAAAAGCCTTTTAAAAGTCTTCCTATCTTGTAACCATTGTATTCACCAGTGCCACCATATGCTCTCAAGTGCTTAGTTAAAAATGAAGACTCTTCAGTTCTAGCTAATACTTTTTGAGCTTGATCTGGACCAACGATTGCATAATCAAAACTATTGAAAATGCATTCCATTGAAACAGACCATTTACCTTCATCTATTTCTTGAGTAAGTTCCTCAATACGATCTCTCATTTGTGGATCTGACCAAGTTTTATAAATGACTGCACTTGTTATGATGTCAATTTTTTCTGGTAGTTCTTCTTCAGCTGAAGATCTATCAATTCTTTTACCGTCATGATCAACAATCATTGAGCCAGTAATATGACCAATAATATCAGTATCATCATGCATGTAATTAAACTGTTTATTTACGGGTGTATTTCTTGCATCCCATAATTGTTCAACACCAAATACATCATCGTTTTTATTCCATCCAGCTGAAACTAGAATAGAATTAAGATAATAAAGATCTTTTTGTTTTTCCTGTCCTTCGCCTAAAAAAGCAAAAGACCGCTTTATTTCTTCTTCATTTGGATTGAATTTTTTTTGCTCTAAAATATCGCAAGTAAATGCAATAGAATTGTCTTTCTCTATAGCATCACCAATGCCGTCTTCAATTTCGTATTTGTATATGTTCATATATTAGAGCCTTTCTATATTTTTAAATACGCCAAAAAAATCTATTTATGTTATTTCTAGTCAAAAAAATCAAATGAATAGACTAAATTATTAATTTGACGCATTTCATCTACAGAAGGTGCCTTGTTATTATTCTCAATAAACTCGGCCTTTAGCTGTGTTTTAAGCATTTTTTGAGATTCGCTTAATGTGGGATTATTTTCCATAATTAAAGCTATTCTTTCCTCATTAATTTCTTCATATGGTTGAAGATTACAAAGGACTTTAAACTTAACATCCTCAAGATCAACTAATTCCGCCTTTGTTAACTCTCTTAGATTATTCTTATTATAGTAGTTTAACATCGCCGGATTAACAATATTTGAAATAATTTTTTGAGCTTCATTGCTCCATACCATTACTGAAGATACTGCTGGCTTACTCTTTGGTAATACTCTCTTTTGTTTACGTGGTTCTGAATCCTTTGTAAACGGAGGTCTTCCATTTTCTTTAGGCTGTTGTTCTTCTTTGTTTTGTTGGTCTGGTGTTTGCGGATTATCCACAACTTCAGGTTCTTTTGGTTTTAATGTAGTAACATCGTCAATACCAATCTCGCCCTTTTGTAAAGCAATCTTTCTGTACTCAGAATCAATATTGCCATTATGGAATGGATCAGCTTTAGATGGCATTTGTCTTCTATTTCTTTTTCTACCTTCAGTCTTAATTCTTGAGTCTTCAATATCATGAAGCTCACCAAAACGATCTCTCAGTGTCTCAACAGAAATTATATCTCTATCAGCGAGTTGTATTAATAAATTCTTTTCAGCGGCCTCGTCAGATAAAATCATATGCTCAAAGTGTAATGTTGCTGGAGTCTTGAAACCCATAGCCTTTTGTATGTATACTATTTCTTTCTCCCAGAATCTTTGTAGTAGATCTCTTCCGTACTCTAGTCTCTCTATTAATGTCTTTAAAGATATAAAGTTATTTGTAAACCCGCCAGACTGTCCAGCTAATCCAGTTAGCGTAGGAGGAATACCAAGACCTGCATAGATACTGTTAAGAACTGGCTGGTATTTTTCAGCACCTAAGAATTTGTAAATCTGAGTATTACTTTCTTTGAAGTCAATTTCTGGACCCCAAACTAAATCCATAGTACCGCCGCCAACATTACTTGCAAGAATATTTCTAAGCTTGTCAATAGCACCCTTGTTTGGTAGAATCTTATGCTCAAGATTGCCAAGTCTCCACAATCTGATGTTTGAAATAGCACCATCTAATGCTGACATGTCTGCAAGCTTCATCTTTTCAAGCATCATAATATCATCTATGATTGCATTAACCATAGGATTAGCCCATAACTCCCAATCGTCTTTCTTGTAATAAAATACTTCTGTAGCATTTGGATCTAGAGTGATATAATTTTTCTGATTCTTTAAAGCGTCTTTGATAGGACTTGGTAGTTTATCTGCATATTGAGTATTTTTCTCAAATGATTTTCTTACAGAATGAGTAATCTTCATCTTGAAGACTTTCTCTCCGCTAAAAGCACCAGCATATCCACCATCAACTTCAATTTGAATTGGATTTAAAAAATCATATCTAAGAGGTATATGTTTTTTGGTAACATTCTGCTCCACAAAATTAATAAGATCCTCTTGTGCCTTTGACATTTCTCGCTGTTGTTTTTTATTTATTTTGCCATATCTCTTATGAATGACAACATTACCGCAGCGATAGAGCATGTTTAAAAATCTTTCTGATCTTTCTCCACCTCCAATCATATTCCACCATTTGCGGTAGAATTGTTCAATCTGTTTGTTTGGATGATTAAGACTTATTCCCTGTGATGCAAAATCTCCCATAAGATCTATCACATTCTTTACTATGCCAACTCTATCATATGCTTTCATGCACATTGACATAGCTTGCTTAAAATTACTAGCGGGTTCCTCAAATGGACGGAACCTGTAATAATCGTCCTTCAGAAAATCAGTTCTAACAGAAATGTTTGGTTCAATATCAATGTATGATCTGCGACTTGCAGTTGAACTCATGATTCCATCATAACTATCTACGTTACCAGCAGTTTTATCAAAAGCAGCCCCTTGATCTTCTGCTGATGTCCAGAATATGTATGGATTTTTTTCTTCTTTAGATACTTTATTTTCTGGTGCCATTTTTATCCTCTTAATCTGTATGTAGTTTATTTACAATTGAATAACAATCAGACTAATCTATTATACTCCAGAACTTCTAATAAATGTCATTCATTTGTGAAGTAAACCAATTTGGTCCAGAGAAAGTGGCTCGTTCAAACTTTTTAGTATTATCAACAGCGGCAAAACCGCCATAAGCCTTATATACAGATTGTTTTTCTTCAAAGTTTATACTTCTAGCAGACATATTTGCCATCAAGAGAGAAGAATAACGGTCCTTCCTCATTCTTTTTTTCTTGCCAACGCCAATCTTAACTTCTGGCGTATCCCATCTCATTCTTCCATTTACACTTTCAGTAACTTCAATAAGTGATAGCTCGTTCTTTAATTCTTCTATTTCCATAACACAGTCTTCTAATGTGTCATACAATCTATTATTTACCTTGTCTTCTTCAATAGAAATGCCGATAGTGATAGGATCAAATCTTGGGAATAGCAAAACTTTATCTTCTAAGTCTTTCCTTAGTCCATGATTAGCATCGGAGTACCAATCATACTTTGCGAACTGACACATCTCTAAAATATGTAGTCCTTGTTCATCATCAGATGACTGTGGCTTATCTTCATCTATTATGGGCCAAATAGGAGTCTCGCCTTCTTTTAATTGATTAAAATCGTGCAGTGCTTCTGCTACAGAATAGCCGCCGCCCTGAGCATCCATTGCTATATGAACAATTGGGAAAAGATCCATTAATTCTCTAATCTTCCTAGCACAATAACTGTAGAAATTGTTTTCCTTTGTTAGTCCTCTTTTAACTCTTTCTGTATGCTCTTTTCTAGTTGTAGTCCAGCAATATACTATTCTTCTATGATCTGGATGTAGCTCTAAAACTACAATACTAAAATTGTCAACCTCAGATGCTGGGTCAATAGCTATTAGATATTTGCCGTTTTTACTGCCACGTAACATAGGGTCAAAATACACAGGCCCGCTCTGTAGTTTCACAGGTTTAATATCTGTACCAACGCATGACTCTATTAAGCTACGCTTAAAAAATCCTTGACTATCTTTGGTAAATACAGCACCAAATTCCATTAAGAAAATGCCATTATGCACAGTTGCTTTTGATCTGGCAATCTGCCCTTCATCCATGAAACCTCTTGGCACTAAATCAACTGGTATTCTTATAATAGAATAGTCATCCCACTTAAAAGAAGCAGGAACATCTTCACCATTAAAGACATTATTAGATATCTTTTTAAGATCTCCTTTGGTTTCAATAATAGTCTTCCATCTTTTCCAATACTCTGCAAAATGGTTAAAATCATAGTATGCTGTTCCTGATAGGATAATTTGATTTGTTTTAGTCTCATCAATTCCTTTTTTCTCGTAAAGTGATGAGGTATCTATGCCACGTTTTTTGGCCTCCTCTTCCATCGCAAGTCTTTTAACGTTTTCAACGGGAGAAGCTGAAACAGCCGCGAACCCTGCGATTACGTTCTCGAAAATCTCTCGTGACATACTCGCAAACTCGTCAGCAATAATATCGTTTGCTCGCTGTCCTCGGATTTTCTGACCATCTCCGATGGGCAAGGCAGAAATGGTACTACCATTGATTGTTAATCTACACATGTCTACATCGCGTCTAGGACCGCTATTACTGTCGCATATATCCCTCAGAATAGGAGCATTCTTCCAGATATTCTCCATATAATCATGCAGATACTTCGACTGTCTGAATGCGGCACCAACGACGACTATCTTTCTATTCGGAATCAACATGGCACGTAAGACACAGTACAATGATAATAAAAATGTCTTACCAAGACCTCGACTCCCTACAAGCATAGGGAACTTTCTGTTCCACATCTCTTTCAGGATCAAGGCCTGCATAGGCAATAGGTCAATGTTTAATACGTGCTTACATACAAAAGTGAAATAGTCTGGATTTATAAAGAGGCATGTAAGTCGCTTGTAGAATTCATCTGGATCATCGGTTCTTAATCTCTCAAATGGATTGATAACATATTTGTCATCTACATTGAGATTTAACCATGCATTGTTTAGTTCTTTTATTGCTTCTGATTGGCTCATATAACCTTATCCATAAATCCGTAATATACTGCTTCCTCTGCTGTCATCCACCAATCCGTAAGCTTCTCAATTTTATTTTTTAAAAAGTTGAAGGTCTTCTTCCTATCCATTTCCTTTTCTTTGAAATATGGGCCTTTAACGCATCGTGAGGCATATATGTCAAGCATAACGTCATTCTGTTTTTCTGTGAACTTCAATCCATTTGCTACTTGTCTAAAATCTCCACTATCTTCATAGGTTCCATAATGAATCATAAAGTCACAGTGCTTGCTGATAAGTCTCTTATTTGCGGACTGAGGTATAATAGAACTCATGGATCTAGCATGGGCGTAGGATATAAATGTAACATGAGATCTTGAATTAGATATTGCGTCATATATAGCCATGCCATAATTCCAACATCCGCCATAACTTAACATCTTCAGTGTAATTGGACGATTGGAAATGCTATTGAGATAATCTATGTTCTTAATGACATTAACAGCCATTTTAAAATCAACACCAGATTCCTCATATTCCAGGCTAGAATGAATATAAATAATACGACGTTTTACATCTATTGAATTGTTATGTATTGCTTCTAACGCATCATTTTTTCTTCTAGGTAATTTCTGACTCCCATTGACTGAGGGTATCATATGTAAATTCCTCTGCATTTTCACGATTGGAACAAAAAACAACTTCTATGTTATTATAGTCATATTCTATCTGAGACATTAACTTTCTTAGGTAATTACCATTCATTCTTACTTTTGCTATTTGAGCCTTAGACATTCCAGAATTATGCGGGAATGTATACACATCAGACTCTGAAAATTCGCATACAATATATGCTTTCCTTAAATCCTTCATTCTATCAAATTCACGATAGAATCTTGCTTTTGCTGTCTTCTTTCCTAGATTGTTAGCTATTTCAGTTGCTGTTGCTTTTCTTTCTATGACAACAAAATCTCTAAGTAGCTCTGTGGTATAATCTCCACAGTCTAGTTTCTCAGAAAGCATTTCTACTTCATGAAATGGGAATTCCCATCCATTTTTTTCTCGTGTATCACGAATTATTTTCATTGTGTCTTACGATACCCATAAACAGAACTTCGTAAATATGTTCCTGGTTCTTTATGGATTCGTGGCATTTATGACATAAGGTAATTAAATTTGTTGGCTCAAAACGCAACATAGACGCTTTGCTCCACGGTTTTATGTGGTGTACGTGTAGTCTTTTCTTAGATTTACAATCCGGCATTTGACAACAGTGTTTATCTCTTTTTAAAACTATTGATCTAACACGTTTATATACCGGATCGTGATAATCTCTCATATTTCAACTAATTGAATAACTCTAAAGTCATTCTTTAAGTCCCTAAGTAATCTTTTCGTTGCGGAAGAATCTTCTTGTTCCGTTATGTGGTCGCATAACTCTTTGTATGCTAAGTAACATGCATCATCTGGATTATCTGCTTCTAATTCTAGAACAACAGACTTTTCAGCAAAATAACCCAGTTTCACATTCAACTTTTTTAATTTTGAAAGTGCAGATGTCATGTCTATAATTATTTTGTAATTCATTATTGTAAATCATGTTGCAACATCATTTCGACCAGTTGATTAAATGATGTTTGAGGTTTCCACCCAAGTTTTAATCTTGCTTTGGTATTATCCCCCTTCAAATAATCAACTTCCGCTGGTCTATAAAATTCGGGATCTTGCACAACTAAAGTGCTCCAATCCGAGATGCCAATATATTTAAATGCTACATCTAAAAATTCTTTAATAGTATGTGTTTCTCCAGTGCATACTACATAATCGTCAGGAGTTTGTTGCTGCAACATTCTCCACATAGCGTCTACATAATCGCCTGCATATCCCCAGTCTCTAAATGCTTCAAGATTTCCTAATCGCAATTGTGGAAATGAAGGATCTTTACCGCTCTTGACAAAATCTCCAATCCATTTTGTAATCTTTCTAGTAACAAATGTTTCGCCTCGTCGCGGACCTTCATGATTAAATAAAATTCCTGCACTAGCATGTACGCCATAAGCATCACGATATAGTCTAACTGCTTCATGTGCGGCACATTTGGCTATAGCATAAGGACTTTGTGGTAAGAATCTAGTTGTTTCTTTTTGTACCTTCTCTCCATTAATTTCATCATAGTTTTTACCAAACATTTCACTGCTGCTAGCTTGATAAAATTTTACCATTCTTGTTAATCCAGTGTCTACAATCGCCTGCAAGATATTCATGCATCCCTTACCAGTAATATCCCATGTCAATCCAGGTTGTTTGAAAGATACTGCAACATGAGACTGTGCGGCTAAATTGTAAAACTCACCACCATTTCTTGCATGATTTAAAAGTACCCTAATCATGCTAGAATAATCTGTTATATCACCTTCTACGATATGAAACTTTGAATTGTTTGCAAGATGTTTAATTCTACTAGTACTGTCTGTAGAAGATCTTCTTGCTACTCCTACAACCTCATATCCTTTATCTAAAAGTAAATCTGCTAAATGCGATCCGTCCTGTCCTGTAACTCCAGTAATGATAGCTTTCTTACACTTACAAGAGCAATTTCCTTTACAAGCCATATATTCCTCACTTAATTGTTTCTGGTGTCAAAAATGGTTGATCAACTGTGCCATCAGCATATTCATGATAGTCTGATAAGCGTTCCTTTTCTTTTTCCATTGCTAACCTCATCTTCTCTAGTGCCTTACCTTCTTGCTCATAGAAGTCGGGATTTCTGAGTATTTTATTCACTAAAGATGAAAGGGTTTGTTTATTACTTTCAAGTTTCTCAATTCTCTGTTCACGAGTAGCTTTTAGATCTTTGTACATGGACGCCTTTTTAGTTTGCAAATCTTTGAATTCACGAGAGAGTGATTCTTTTGCTGCACGTAAGCTAGCTATCTGTCTTTCTAGATTAAAAATCATTTCCTTATCTTGTTGGTCAGAGTCTCTAGCTTTTTCTAATTCTATTTCCGCATCTAAAGCTCTAACCCGCTCCATTGATTCCTGTTGTTCTCGTAAAGCACGATTCATAAGAACCTCTAGCTTTATTGTATCCACAATCTGCAATTCTTCTGTAGCTAAAACATCCTTACGAAACTGGGCAATAATTTGCTTCCAGTGGTACAAAAACAATTCTAGTTCGTCATCTGAAAATTGAGCTTTTAGTTCTTTCCAATATGGACGGGATTTTATATCATATTCTGCCTGAACTGCAAATGCTTCGTGTTTGTTGAAAGATTTCCCCAATTTTTTGAGGTATTTTTCTACAGACTCTACAGTTCGCCCTAGATTTTCCGCGATTTTTTCTGGGCTAAGATTTTCAGCATTAGCGTCAATATAGTCCCAATCAGATTTTGATAGTCTACCAATCTTCACCTAGAATCTCCTTTATCTTATCAAATAAGCTTTGCTTTTTGGCAGACTGTATAGATACGCCATTGGCAAGCCGGTAAAAATTATTCCTCATAGATGGGGGTAATTCCCGCATTAATTTTTCAATAGCTTCATCTGTTGACATGCGGTCTATAATATCATCATCACAAACCGTGTAAGTTCCGTCACTGCTTTTTAAGTCCATGAGGTTCTTTTTATTTTGATTTAACTTCTCGTGTTTTGGAGAGTCGATATTGCTACGAGAGTACTTGTCTCTGATGAGAGTTTTAAGACGGTTAGATAAGTGTTTGGAGATAAAATTCTCAAATGGTCTACTAGGGTCATATTTCTCTAAAGCCTCAAAGCATATGATGTAGGCCTCCTGCTTTATATCGTCTACGTCATAATAGCCAAAGGTATATTTAGGGGCGATTCTGTTGACCACCTTCATTATCGTCTCTAGTTGCTGTTTCGTTGGTTGCTGCATTTAAAATTTCCATGCCCTTGGCAATGTTAATAGGATCTGGTACTAGTAGCTCTTTTTCAATTGCTTTTGCTAGTCCGCTTTCTGCTATAATTTTCATCGTTCGCTACGCTCACGGTTAAAGTTTTTTATTATTTGCTACGCCAGTAGCGGGTAAAATAAGAATAAGTCAATATATTATACCCCAGAGAAAGGAAAAAGATGCTAGAAATTAAGTTAAACGGCTTAAATGGCATAGGGAAATATGCAATCGTGAGTCCTGAAGACTATCCTATGGTAGCCAGACATAGCTGGTATTACCGCGAAGGATACGCTTTAGCTAAGATAGACTCCAAAGAAATAAGGATGCATCGCTATATCATGGATGTACACGATCCCGATTTAATTGTGGATCATAAAGATAGAAACCGGCTAAATAATACCCGCGAAAACCTAAGAGTTTTTAATTACATCCAGAATGCAAACAATAGGAACGACAATGTTTTTATTGAATGCTTTGGAGAGTCAAAGACAATAGCGGATTGGAGCCGCGATCCACGATGCGAAGTAAACTACGATGTGCTGCGGAGTAGAATCTATAAAGGGGTGGAACCTTGGGCTGCGATATTAGCTCCAGTTGAGTAACGGAGTATGGGTAATACATTAATATTGTGGTGTTTGAATTTTGTTTAAACCCCCCACGTTTGGCCTCCCCCCAGAACGGGGGGTGATACTGAACAAAAAACCCCCACCCATTAGAGGGGTGTACGATTGTATAGTATACTATTTGTTTAGTATAACTTTTTGTATAGTGTACAAACATTCACTACTATACTAGTGTTCACTACTGTACTATCGTTCACTACTGTACTGGTGTTCACTACTGTACAAATGTTTTCAAGTCTCATTTTCCAAAGTGTCCACAAAGAAAATCTGAAAATCTCAAACAACGTAAGTCTAATGATACCAACGACTTACGACCAAATCGTGAAAATCTCAAAAGTTTTTTCTTGCAATGGTCGATGCACTTTGTATAATGAATGCAGAACGACAACGACAACCCGAAGGACAAACACAATGTTTGATGACGACCGCGACGACGACGACCGCTTCTATCCCACCTATGGCGACGATGGCGACGGCCAGCCCGACGAGTATACAGAATGGCAAGACCTGTACGGGGGCGACGATTGGGATCACGGCCAGTACGACGAGGGGTAAAACCCCTCCCGGTTTTGAATCACAACACCACAACGCGAGGACAAAAAAATGGAAACGCTGTTCACGGGTCGCGTCTATGACCACTATGGTGAGACTGTTCAGGAGTACACTGGCATCAACGCCGATGCACTTGAGCAAAAAATACTTGAGGACTACGCTGGCGACTATGACGTTTCGGGCTATGCCGTCATCATTGACGACGTTCAGGTTCAGGAAATAATCGTAGAAAGTTTTCGCTAAGGGCTTGACGCCCACAATGCCGATACTGTAGGATAGAAAGACACCACAAAGGAAAGAAAAAATGACACGGCAAACATATCATGTGAACGAAGGCAATCGGGTCCGATTCATCAGCGGCAACAACAACGAATATATCGGGCGGGCTGTTACCATTCAACGATTCCACAACTCATTTTTTGGGAATCTGGTAACGGTCAAAACAGACGATGGACGATACCGTAGGTTCTACGAAGGCGATAGGCTGCACGAGATTCTAAAATCGGCTTAGTAGTTTAGAATATAGTGATTGATAGCGATAGTTAACCCCTCTGTTAAGGACGAAAGATTATGTGTTTCGATTGTGACCCTCAGAACTTGGTTGGTAAGATTGTGCGGGGAACTGGTAAGCATGAGTTTAAGGGTGTTCGTAATACTAAAAATAGTTTTTATATTGTAGAAGGTGTGACCTATAGGAACTATGGTAAGACTTATAACTTTACTCTGAAATCTCTCGCAACTGGATACGAATGGACTATCAGTCGTATTCGTCGTGGAACCTTTTATAATCATTTCCAACATACTGCTGAAGTACCGGAATGGATTTATAATGGAATTAAGCGGAATATTAAATATCATCAGGACCAGGCCACACACAGTCGCACGATTCTAAAGCGGCTCAAGAAGCCGAAGGTAACTTCCTGAGGGGTTGGGAAGGTCGGAGGCGAGGGTGGGCTTGTCCCACCTAAGCCTTCGGCTTGACATTACCAGTAGGGATTTGGTAGAATCAGAGCATCACAACAAGAAAGGGATTTTATGACATACTTCACAAACGAAGATTGGTTCGACGCTCTTGAGGATTTCCGTGGGCCAGAGGTCCACATGGAATGGACCCCCGAAGACAATAAGAACTA